>Ga0209159_1001112_pt1 | contig 21662 bp, 16 predicted proteins | sample GraSoiAngelo_144_FD_185901 | JGI IMG/M metagenome (GOLD analysis project Ga0209159, IMG submission 185901) | Grasslands soil microbial communities from the Angelo Coastal Reserve, California, USA - 14_1009_02_40cm (SPAdes) (version 2) | ecosystem: Environmental > Terrestrial > Soil > Grasslands ...
GGTCTTCCAAACGCCGAATCTCATGCAGAACGCTGTCTTTCTCTTCCATGCCATCCGCAGCTTCATGATGACGACGTGGCTAAGATTATCGCGACAATCAATCAATTCGAATGAGAAAGCATCATACCGGGGAAGACTTACGAATTTGGTCTCTACAAGGTGCACAGTTGCGAAGCTGGTTGATGAATGTATGAAAGCGAAGAGAGCTGACGGTGCTTCCAAGCACTATCTCGAAGACATTAGCAGCCGTCTCAGCCGCTTCGCTATCGATTCTACGGTGCGTGCTTATCGGCTTCTTCAATCTTGCCCTGCAGCCGGGATATGCGACCGACAATCCGGCGGAGCGCACCGCAAAGGCGCGGACAAAGAGCGAAGTGCCCGGCATCCTCACCGTCACCGAGATCGGTCGCCTTCTTGAAGCTGCTTCGAAATCCGATTTCATCATCGATGATCCTGAAGGAAACAAAAGCCGTCCTGGCATTCCAGAACCGACAGCTGGGATGCGAGCCGAAAGATCTGATAACACCCACGCTACGACGCTGACAACGATGATCGCCGAGCCGAAGAGCAAGCTCCCCAAACCACGCCGCCAAAGAAATCAGCAAAAGATAAAAGAGAAGTAGCGAACGCTCGTAGCCAGCCAAATAATCGATGCATCCTGCGAGCCCCCTACGAGAAAAAGACAGGGCGACCACTACCGTCTGAGAAAATGTGAAACGAGGAAAACTACGCAGTTAACGATAACCTGATCAAATCGGCTCCGGTGCGTAATTGTGTCATTCGACATTCTATTACTCTTTATGAAACCGGCAACAACGTCAAAATAACAAACAGGCGTTCGCATTTCGACTTATCGTTGAAAGCGCGGGCGGCATTTCCCCGATACGATTTTGAGGCAGAAGTTAACCCACCGCGGTGAGCTGCGGATCTGAACGAGTCAGAACATCCTAAAGGCACCGATTACACAACTGCCAGCCCGCCAACTTGGCAATCTCGTCCTAAAAAATCTGCGACTGCGGATACGATTTCGTTCCCGCAACAAAGAGAGACGAAGACGCGGTGATCGTTCACGCGCTCGCTTTTGAAGGCGCTGACTGACAAGGGGCTGAATTGGCTTCCCTCTCGTTCAGGTTTTCTGCAAGGTTCTGCGCTCAGGCGGTCCGCTCGGCATTTTCCTTTTGCAACGTTGCAATCATCCGTTTGGCCCTTTGATATTCGCTATCTACAGTCGCCATATATTCGACCCGTTTCCTAAATGCAGCCTCCATCTCATCAGCTACGACTGACGACCCTTTGGCTGGCGGTGGCGTTTCTTGCAAGCGGCCGTAAAGATTCGTAGCCTCCCAAACGACATGCGGATCAGTAGCAGGATCTTCAGCGACAAAGTCGGGCGGTACGTTAGAACTGTTGATGCGTTGGCTAAGCGGTTCAAGACACCTGGCGCAATAGGGCTCGCCAATAAAGTCTAACAAGGAACGGATTGCAGACTTTGGATCGTCGATCAAAGCGGTATAGAGCAGACGAAGGACGACGCGTGAACCGTAGGCCTGTTCGGCACGTACGCACGCCTTGACCATGCGTAGCCAGTACTTGTAGGCCTGCTCTTCGCTCTGCACAAGGTGTGTCCCCGCGACGCGATGGAAATTAAGCATCGAACGAACAACGGGGCGTACGTCGCGTAGCAGGTGAACAAATACCGCCTCCGGGAAGAGCTTTCGCAGTCCGCAAATATGTAACGAGTACTCTGGTGTCCCATCCACCCAGCGCAGCTTAGGTTCAGTTGGCGGTCGCGTCATTTTGCGCCTTCTTTCGAGGTCTGGCCGATGGCCCACAATTAGGTCATTGATGCTTCGGCCAAAATTCGCGAAGAACTCTTCGGTCGATATGTCCATGGCGCTTAAGATTGTTCGATCGCCGCGCGCTGTGCCAACGCGGTAGCTGATGGCGACATTTGAAGCGAATTCTCCCATCCAGTTCGATTCTGGCACTGGGAATATGTTCGGATGCTGACCCAAGCACCAAGTGAGAATGCTGGTTCCGGAGCGAGGTGAGCCCACCACAAAGATCGGTCTGTTTATCCTGTTCTGCATTCCGGTAGACAGTCGTTGTGCGGGGCAAATCGTTGCAAATATTAAGGGCTGGCCTGTTGTCCTAGCAAGGGCGATATCCTTCTGCCATCGGGGAAGTCTTGATAGCCTCGAGTTCCTTTTGAAGCTTGGTAATCATTTTTTGGGCTTCGTTATAATTTCGCTCCAAGTTGAGAAAATATTGCACACGGTGATCAAATTCAGATTCCAACTTTTCAGCAATTCTTGCCGAGTTTCCCTGGATTTGTGGTGAACTCTGAAGTTGATTGCTCAATTGCTTAGCTCTTTCCATGATCGCTGGATCAGTCCGCGGGTCACGTTCATTGAAGTTGGCTGGTACATTCGCACTGTTAATGCGTTCCGCGAGAGGCTCCAAACATTCTGGAGCGTACCGCTCTCCCAAGAATTCGAGCAGTGATCTCATCGTGGACTCGGATCGCTCCACGAAATCGGAATAACGCACCCGATAAACGACCGCTGGACCGTACGCTTGCTCCGCCTCGAAGCAGTGAGTTACTCTGCGCAGCCAATATTCGTAGGCGGCCTGTTCATTAGCTACTAGGCGGTTCCGGCCGTCCGGAAAGAAGTTTAGCAACGAGCGCACAACGGCAGTGACGTCTCGAACCAGATGAATAAACAGGGCCTGGGGGAACAGTTTCCGCAGTCCGCAAATATAAAAAGAGTATTCGGGCGTTCCATCCACCCACCGGGACTTCGGCTCTTCCGGGGAGCGGGAGACTTTGAAGGCTGGCGGATACCATCCAGCTTGCTTTCGGAGGTTTATATCCTCGAATTTTCTTCGATGGCTAACGATTAACTCGTTGATAGCTTGGCCCAAACGCGAGAGCAATTCTTCGCGCTGAATAAAGTTTGCACTGAGTTGTCCGCGCTCACCACGCACACTCCCACGATGAAACGCGACGGCTGCATCGATCGCAAACGGTCCCAGCCAATTTGACTCTTCCTCGGGGATGATGTTCGGGTGCTGGCCAAGGCACCATGTGAGGATCGTCGAGCCCGAGCGGCCTGAGCTTACGATAAAGATGGGACGTTCTGTTCGTTTCATCGAAGACGGCATTTTGTTGGAAAACGTTTACTACGGACTTGGTGGCGACGCGTCGCTTGTTAATTCCACTTTATACGCTGGCATTCTCACCTTTCGCGCAGTGTTGATTTGCTCTTCGCTCAATAAAAAGCTGAGCCGTTCCCGAGCCGCTTCAACTGAATAGAGCGCCCGAGTCTTAGCAATGCTGTTTCTCGAGAGACGGCTCCAAAGCTCTTCCGATTCGTAAAGCTCGATCACAGCTCGCGCAAAATCCTCCGGCTGATCTGCGACCAGAACGTCCTCATGGTCTGTGAGGTCCATCCCCTCCACGGCTAAGGACGTTGCGACCACCGGCACGCCAAAAGCCATGCTCTGGTTGATCTTCCCTTTCACTCCCGCGCCAAAGCGCAACGGTGCAACGGATAACCTAGCGCTCTCGAAGAAGGGCCGCACATCTGTCTGTAATCCTGTGACGATGACGTTCTCATTCGCCATTGCGACTACTTCTGGCGGCGCTTTGTCGCCGATGATGTAGAATTTGGCACCGGGAAGCCGGTGGCGTACCAGTGGATAAATTTCATTCAAGAAAAAGGTGACAGCGTCAATATTCGGAGTGTGCTGAAAGCCTCCTATAAAAAGCCAGTCCCGACGCAGAGCGAATGGCGTGTTTGAGCCTGGAATATCTACAATGTTTGAAACGATTTGGATGGACTTGTCGGGCCGCTTTTGTTGAAGCAACTGCTGTTCGACACTGCTTACCACCCATGTTTCATCAGCTTCGTCGATTAATTCATGCTCCAGGCGCTGCTTGTCCTGCGCCTTCTGCCGCGCCTCGGGGTCTCGGGTTAGGCGTGCTTCTCTGTCCTCACGGAGGAAATGCAGATCAACCGTGTCAAAAATAACGCGGCTCTGCGGGGCATACAGACGAACATATGCGAGATGTTTGCGAGCGAAGTCACATCGACTAAGCACTACCACGTCGAAGTCAGAGCCGTGCGACATGAGATAGTCGCGCACCGTTGTGATGTAGGGGTGATAAACCACTTCGATCCCCCGTTTTTGCAGCTCGCCAGTATATGGTGGAATGTCGGCCAGATTATCGGGAATGAAAGTAACGCGATGACCGAGTTGGCGGAGTAGCTTGAGAATTTGGAACATCCGAAGCGATCCTGAATCGCGTTCGGGCATTGGGAGATGATGGTCGATTACGAGAATGCTCTTTCGCCCCGGCGAAGGTTGACGTAGGAATGCCAAGTCCCCAGTAACTGGTCTCGTCAACAGGTCACTGGCCCATCTTGCCGCGAAGGTTGAGCGGTTGATATCTTGATACTTTTTCGTGCCAGCTGAGAGATCGGTTCCGCCGGTTGCCCCTTCGTAGTGAATGATCTGACTCAGTGGTTGGTATAACACCCTGTAGCCGGCCGAGCGAACCTTAAACGCCAGATCGGTGTCCTCGTAATAAGCAGGCGCATACCTTTCGTCAAATCCCCCGATCTTCTGGAAAAGCGATCTTGGGACCATGAGCGCCGCTGCCGAACAGTAATCGACCTCCCGGAGATAATTGTACTCCGGTTTTTTTGGATCATCGAACTTGCCGTAGTTCCATCCCGAGGCATCTCGCCATATAATCCCGCCTGCTTCCTGCAAACGACCATCTGGGAAAACAAGCTTCGAACCGATGATGCCTGCTCCTGGTTCCTCTGCGAAGGTATCCACCAATGTAGTTAGCCAACCTTCCTTAACAAGCGTGTCATTGTTCAGAAAAAAGAGGTATTTGCCGCGCGCCTTGTTCGCACCGCGATTACACGAAGCGATGAAGCCGGAGTTCGTCTCGTTGCGCAGGTAAATAACGCCCTCCATCCGTTGTACCAGCGCAGTAGTTTCATCCGTGGAGCAGTCGTCAACCACAATCACTTCGAAAGCGACCTTATCTCCGACGGTTTGTAGTGAAGCAAGACAAGCGTGCGTGTATTGAAATTGGTTAAACACCGGTACGATGATTGACACAGCAACATCTTCGTGAGTGGGGAAGGAGATTGATTCAACAGGCAGCACCGGCACGGGAGGTCCAACAATCTGAGACACCAGAGCGCTTTTTTCCGCATCGACGCCTGCGTATTTTGATATGGCTGCGGTCTGTAGCGCGCTGATTTCTTCTTTGATTTTCCCAATTTCGGGATGAAGAGCTCGCCATTGCGCATAGGCATCAACGATCTTCTCAAGATGGCCATAACCCATTGGTCCTTTGCCCGAAAATAATTTGGCTTCGATCGCCGTCATCGGATTCGCGAGTTTCCACCGCCGCGAGGACCGCAGGCGTGCAGCAGCTTTCTCTGTGTCATCCAGTAAGCGAGAAAGTTTTCTGGTGCTCCAGAGCTGTTTTCGCAACCGGTCCGTTAGCTCAATAACGCGCTGCTCCTGCTCAGCCAGACTCACACTTTTGTCGTGAAGCAGGTGAGTCATATCCTCGAAACGATTTTTAAATTCGTCGTTAAGCCTAGCAAGCTCGGCCATATCTTTGTTAACCCTGGCAAGTTCCGCCTGGTACACTGCTTCCCGCTGGGCCATATCTTTGTTAACCCTGGCAAGTTCCGCCTGGTACACTGCTTCTCGCTGGGCCATATCTTTGTTAACCCTGGCAAGTTCCGCCTGGTACACTGCTTCTCGCTGGGCCATATCTTGATTGAGCCTCGCAAGCTCTGCCTGGTACACTGCTTCCCGCTGCGCCATTTCCGCATGATACGCTGCTTCCCGCTGTGCCATTTCCGCATGATACGCTGCTTCCCGCTGGGAGAGCTTTGCTTCCAGTTCAGTAATCTTCGCGAAAAGATCCCGCATCTGGAGCCGATAAGCTTCGGCTTGTGCCGACTTCGCGAAAAGCTCGTGCATCTGGAGCCGATACGCCTCGGCCTGTGCCAACTGCTTGGAACCTGCGGCTTCGGGAATCGCTTTGGGCTCAAATCCCCACGCCAGCAAGCGTTCAACTCGGCCCAGCTGATCGACTTTTTCCCGGAACAAGGCCGCAACATCCGGCCATTTTTCTTCCGCATCTACGCCGACAGCTCGGTTGTCGATAAACGGATCAGCCAATTTACAATACTGCTGCACGATCGGATCGTCGTGCAATCGGCTGAACAAGAAGAGAGACTCACCTTGTCGCTCGCAGCGGTCACAAAATTCCTCCAGGGTCGGCGGTCTTGTCATATAGCTCACTGCCGCACGGTGAAACACCACGCGAAATCCGAATTTCGAAAGGCGGTATGCCAGTTCCACATCCTCGCTACCGAAGCGGAACCTGCGATTAAAGATGCCGCGTTTGGCAAGGAACGATCGCTTACACGAAGATCGCCCTCCCCAGAAGTAGGTAAAATCGAGCATCTGCCCGTCCCGCAGATCGCCGTAGGCAAAAAGGAAACGCCCGGTTTCCGTGACGTAGCGCATTAGAGGCGTGATCGATAGCGTCGGCGCCCACGTTGTGTAACCGAGTACCGCCACGTTTTCTTGCGGATGTCGCTCGTGAGCCTTTATATGTTCCTCGAGTAAATGAAAATCGGCGACATCGTCATCATCGAAAAAGAGCAGAATCTTGCCGCGGGATGCCATGATCCCGGTGTTCTTCGCAGCCGATATACCTGAGTTATCGATATAGCGATGGGATAGTTGAATCCGCGCCGCGAAGTCGCGACACACATCCGCTGTGGTATCTTTCGACCCATCATCGACTACAACCACTTCGTACCGATATTTCGAGATGCTCTGGGCGGCGAAGCTCTCCAAGGTTGCCGACAGCATCGCAGCGCGGTTAAACGTCGGAATTACGACACTGATCAATGGGCGCTTGGATCCGCTGCTTCGACGCGGTGGCGTTCTTCGTTTGGACGACCTGGCCATTCCCCCAGGCTTAGCTCGATCCTGAACAGTCGTTGGAAATTTTTTAGCGCTTTTCAAAAGAGTAGCCTGCGCAGAAGCTCATTAAGCATTGTCCAAAAGCTGGATTTTGTACTATATGATAACAACTTCATCAAATCGGGGTAATGCCCCGCGCTCGCCGTGTGAACAAGAACTTAAACATCGCCTAAGGGATGACCCCACGAACGGTTTTAAACGCTAGTAACAGATCGCTGTTTGGCGGGGCTTGCACAGCGCAGGTCGAAAATAATGCAGGTATTGTCGGTCGTCTTTGCGTCTGCGATTACACGATATCGGTCCTCCAAATGCAATTTAAATTCCGGATAATGCTCTAACCACCAAAAGGCGGTGCAGGGGAGTAGCAAGAATTCCGCTCCTTTTTCGCGGAGTGCTTCGAGCCGAGCGACCGCCTCATTGCTATCGAGCGGATAATATCCGGAAAATCTCGGGCTCATTGAGACATAAATCTCCGACTCTGAATCATTGCGACTGTTCCAAAGAATTGTTCCGGTTCCTGTTGTATTTCTCGCAGGCACTGGCTCCAAAGCCGCTGAGAGCGTCGCGCCTTCTGTCCGCATGACCTTAATGGCACCTAACAACTTGCGCCGGCCCTTTCCTTCATAGAGGCGAAAGTCGTAAGCCGACCCGACATTCATCCAAGGTACCTCTTTGGACCCTTTCGATGAACCGGCTGCAAGTAGTTTTTCAGGCGAACCTTCTTTCGGCTCGGGAAAATGCCATTGTTCGCGCGCATCTAACTCCAAAACACCACCATCGCCCTTATCTACTACGATCACTTTTGCATGAGATGGTATGCGGGTGTGAACGACTTGGCGAATCTGTTGGACTAATTGTTGAGACACATCACCGCGCGAGCGGCTTGGAGCTGTTTCGCCTACATTGCGTTCAATCCAGTCTCGGATCTTTCGCGGCAAAGGCTTATCGCCCATCAGCAACGACAAATATGATGGGCACAAGCGGAGCAGCGTCCAGGATCCTGCGATCGCTCGTTTCCATTGCCCAGTTTCGGCTAGGGCCTTGATCTGCTGAACCGCGCCAGGACCACACTGTTTCTTCCAAAATTTAATTCCGGCCTTGTACGCTTCCTTCTTAGATCGGTCCGCTTTGACGTGCTGCCGCTGCAAACGGAGCGCAGCCAAATTAGCACGCAACATTCGCAAAGAATCGCGAGTCATACTCGTGCCGTGCTTCCGATACTCAACGATCTTTTCTCCGTGACAAGAAACCGGGAACCGCCTCGCTATATCGTAGTACATTTTATAATCAGCGGCCGGACTAAGAGCGACGTTGAAGCCACCGACACTTTCGAAAACTTCGCGCCGGTACATTACTGAAGCTGGTGCAAGGATTGGCATACCCCGCAACAGCTCAAGGTAAAAGTCAACCTTAATAACCGGCGGCGGCAATCCCCGCATGGACGCACCGTCAAACGCTATAAATTGGCAGTGGCCGTAAACGAAACCACACGCCGGGTTTTCCCGGAAGCATCGCAAACCAGCCTCCAAGGCACTCGGTAACAGGCGGTCGTCGGAGTCGAGAAATACTAAATATTCTCCCATAGTTTGACGAAGCCCCGCATTCCGCGCCGCAGCCAATCCTTGGTTCTCCTGACGGAAATAGCGAATGCCAGGATATCTGTTGACTACCGCCGCAGTATTGTCGTTCGAGCCATCGTCTACTACCACCAACTCAAAGTGGGGATAGGTTTGCGCCAGTACGCTTTCGATGGCTTCGGAAAGGAAATGTGCTTGGTCATAGCACGGGATGACTACTGATACGAGTGGCGGATTCGTGTCAAATGTATCTCTACGCCATGATCGCCGTGCTCGTATCACCCCAAGAGGAACGCGATTCTGATCTTTCAGAACAGCTTGTACTAAAAACTCGATCTCTGGGGTTAATCCCAGGACGGTCATATTAATCTTAAAACCGCTGTAAGCGGCCTCTGGTACGTTTGGATAAATTTTTGCGGCATCGGGACGATAGTTATTAACGGGGGCTCGCCTGCAAACATTACGCTCGTTCAATAATTCAACGGCTACCACAGGGCACTCCCGACCCAGCACCCAACCCGCAATTTCGATTGAATGCCCTGCGCTCGACGTGCCGGTTACGGGTATTACTTGGAAGTAGCGCCCTCGCAGCCGCGCAGGAACCACCTCAGTCAAGGAGACATCAATTATTTCGACTGTTGCCATGTACGCGTACACCTCTTTTCACTTTCAGTGATATTTTACACAGTTTCGCGCTATGTGAAGCATTTTGCCTTCGCGCTGTCGGATAAGTTGTGAATAATAAAGCAATCATCGCTTTAGATACCCCGGTAGCGTACGCACAAATGTTGATTGAAATCTGCATAACGTTAAGCCATTTCGGAGGGGGTGCATGCACGAGGAATTATTAGGCTCCACGAGGCAAAATCACGGCATATTTCCGGCGTGGCATCTCTCGATCCATCGTCCTTCACAACGACTTCGCATCGATGCTTCGGCATACCTTGGTCAGCGAGGCTCTCCAGCGTTGCGGCCAGCATCGCCGCGCAAATTAAACGTCGCAATTAGGACGCTGATAACCGGTGAGCTAGTTCCAGGTTGTCTCTTGAGTAGTTAAGGGCGGAGACATTTACTTGCGCTTCGAAGTATCTTCATCGGTTAATTATTTGAGATCCGCTCTTTATCTCGCTGCCATCCCTAAGCGGCCTCCCGACGGCATTTCGCGAAGGTCATAAATCAGACAGGTCTCATCGTCTTGGGCAAGGCGATAATGACTATCAAGATGTTCTTTCAATCCGACGTACTCCTCAAGCCAGGAGAAGAGTTTGCGCGGTACCAGAAGGAACTCGCCTCCCTTTGCTCTCAACGTCTCGAGTTGCTCGATCGCTTCACCACTGTTGGCAGGATAGTGTACTCGCTGATCCTCGAGAGCGACATAGATTATGCCTGGTGAACCATCGCCGGTACTCCAGTTGATTGTTGTCTTCCCGTACTTTGTTCCCGGCGGGACCGGGTTAGGGGATGCCTCGATAAAAGCGCCACTTTTGCGCGGTTCCTTGTCGGAGACCGGCGAACAAAGCGGAGTTGCATTTTGCCTGACTGTGACTGACGCGAGCAGCTTGTCCCGCGCCACACCTCCGAACAAGCGGAAGTCGTATGTAGCATCCGCTCCGATCCAGGGGGCCTCGGCAGACCCGACGGAGCCCGATGCGAAGTGTCGCTGCGTTTGTTTGCCCAACGGGTCCGGAAAGGCCCGGACTTGGTGTCCCTTAAGCGGTGGCGGATCGTCGTAAGCTCTGCTCATTACGATCACGACGCTCGCCGGCGGAAGAGTTCTTTGTGCTGCTTCTACGAGCGCGCACTCGCCAGCGAGCTGTTTTCGCCGAGCAGATACCCAATGCTCAACAATGTCGTTGAATCGAAAGTCCAGATTGGCATTCATCGTTTCGTAAAACGCAATCAGCCCTTCCAATTTTTGAATACTGTCAAGTCCCGACCATAAACCGCGGCTATGAATCCTATGTACGCCAAGGATCTCATCGATGTATCCAATCTTGCCGTATTGCGCGCACAAAATCCACAGGGCCCAATCGCCCAAGGGTAGGTCGTAGTACCATTCTGGAAAGTCACCTAGCACATCTTTCCGAAACATTGCCGTGCAGGTCGCGATAAAATTGTGCTGCCAAAGGTCCTCAAGAGCGGAGATCCGCGTCTGGCCCGCGCCCGTGTAGACAACCGGGACCCGGCTTCCATCCTCGTAGATCCTTAGCGCGTTGTGAAAGCAGAGCGCGCACTCAGGATGCTGATCCAGAAAGCTTACCTGTTTCTGCAATTTATCCGGGCAGGTCCAATAATCATCCCCCTCCAGTATGCTGACAAATTCTCCGCGAGACTCTGCCAGCAACTGCTTAAAACTTGCCGGACCACCGACATTGGATGGGTGGAGGAGGAGGCGAATTCTTGATGGGTTACGCGCGGCGTATTCGCATACGATTTTCCGTGTTGAATCAGACGAACAGTCTTCACCAATCAGAATCTCATAATCAAACTGAGCTTTTTGCATCAACGCTGATTCAACGGCTTGAGCGATATAGTGTTCATGATTGTACGTGTTTGTCACGACGCTAACACGTGGGTGCGGCCTAGTCGCTGGACTTGAGTCAGGCACTGTCATTTCTGCTGTGTCTCTTTTAAGGCTCTTGCGACGCTGCCGCGATTTTCAGCAGCGTAGCGAATAATTCTGCAGATCGTCTCGATGTCAACTGTTGTAACACCCCTGCCGGTCGGCAGAACAAGCACGCGTTCGGCAACCGCTTCTGTTTCAGGTAGAGCGTGTCGCGCGTCTGGAAAGAGCGAGCGATATGGTTCCATGCGGTGAACGCCGGGATAAAAATATCGGCGTGCCAAAACGTTTTCGGCGTGGAGTACGCGGACTAGTTGATCGCGCGTAAGGCCAAACTCGCGAGCGTCCACTTCTACCACGACGTAATGGTAGTTCGGAGAGTTTTCTTCATCATAACGAAGGAGCGAAAGTCCACGTATGCCGCCCAGATTATGTTCGTACGTTTCAAAGTTCGTTCGATTCGTGCGAGCAAACTCTTCCAGGCTCTCGAGGTGGGTGAGGCCCATGGCGGCGGAAAGCTCATTCATTTTGCCGTTAGTGCCGATCGAAATCACGTTGTCGTAGCCGGCGAAGCCGAAGTTCTTCATTAACTGCATGCGCTCAGCGAGCGCGGCATCGTTGGTCATCACCGCGCCACCCTCGCCAGCGCTGATAAATTTAGTGGCGTGAAAGCTCAGAACTTCGGCTCTGCCGAAACCGCCAATCTTGCGTGTGCCATACGTGCAACCGAAGGCGTGCGCGGCGTCGAAAAGCAAGGCCAAGCCGTTGGCATCCGCGATTGCTTGCAATTCCTCGATTGCACACGGCCGTCCCCATAGGTGTACGGCAAGGATGCCGCTGGTGCGCGGCGTGATGAGATGCTCGATTTTTCGCGGATTGATGTTGTGGGTTAGCGGATCGATGTCGCAAAAAACGGGTGTTATCTGCTGCCATTGCAAGGCGTGGGCCGTCGCAACGAATGTAAAAGAAGGGACAATGACCTCGCCGGTGAGGTTGAGTGCACGAATCGCAATTTCGAGCGCAACCGTCGCGTTGCACATCGCGACGCAATAGCGAACGCCAAGCATCCCAGAGAGACGCTGCTCAAGTTCCCGCTCAAAAGGGCCGCTGTTCGTGAGGTAACGCCGGTCGAGCATCGTCTCGATGCGCTCAAGGAATCGCTGCCGGTTTCCAATGTTGGGACGACCAACGTGAATTGCTTCCGAGAAGACCGGAGTCGCCCCCAAAACGGCGAGGATCGTCCGGTCCTTCGCTCCGGATTCCGCAGCGTCATGCCCGCGTTTAACAGAGGCATCCATCCAATGCCTCGTTAGGATTCGCCCGAATCAAAAATCTTCCGCACCTCGGTGGGAGAGGGAAAATTCGGCGTGATCAAATCGCTCTGCGGCTTGTAAAGATAGGGATGTGGAAAACCACGCTCGATGAATGTCGGCTCGCTGAGATTGTTATATCGAAAATGGCACGACCAGCGAATCGACGGCGAGACGTTGGTGCCGGATTGATGCACAAGCAGGGTCGAGAAGAAGAGCGCGTCCCCTCGCTCGACTTCGACAGAGATGAGTTTGGCTTTGTCTAAATCAGACCGCAGATGCCCGTAGCCGTCGACAATCTCCGCCTCCAGCAGTCCCCATTTATGACTGCCCGGATAGACTTGAAGCGCGCCTAGAGTTTTGTCGATATCTATCAGCGGGAGCCAGACAACAACCGAATCGAGCGAGCCCTGCATGCTGCGCCAGTCCTGGTGAACATCAAGGCGCCAATAAACCTCCTTTTTCGCGAGTCGTTCGGCATTGAAGTAGAGAAGAGGTCGCGTGCTAATGTTTGGGAATTCGAGGCCCAAACCTTTCAGCGCAGAAACGATGCGTTTGTCGAGCGAAAGCCGATGCAAGGAGATCAGATGCTGCGCCTGCTTGCCGCAATTGGCGAACGTTTGCAGGTCCGCTTCGAAGAGTTTGAACATGCCTGCTTCGAATTCGCTCTCGCTGGGTGCTCTCGATGCCACGATCCCGAGTCTGCGCATCTGAAGTGTGAAGACCTCCCTCGCGTCGGCATAAATTTGCTCGACTTCTTCCGGCGGGAAAAATCCTTTCGCGAGAACAAATCCGTTCTCTCGGTAGTCGTTCACATCAATCATATGACTATTTTCGCTCTGCCCAGAGAGTGCCGTTGGTTTCGGAGATAGAGTGTTGGTGCGTAACGGTGAAGCCGCTTTGCGCAAAAGACCGCTTGAGCCCGCCGGCATTACGCTCGCCGGAATCTAGATTGTGATATTCCATCCGGATCTTGCCGATTCTCTCTAAGCACGATAACGATGTCGAATAAAGAATTTCATACCCCGCGCCTTCGCAATCGATTCTTCAGAACGTCCACGTAATCAAGATGATTTGATTCCAGGATCTTACGGATGGCCAGAGGAATGTACTTCAGCCGACGCGCTATCTTGCGAGGTGAGCGGAAGCTTTCAGCCATCTTCCTCCAGAACTGCGTAGCCGAATCCAGTCTCGCCGAATCCGTTTCCATTGTAGACCATGTATTTGCGCCCCTTGTGCTCATAAACGTATGGGTAAGCCATCATGACGGAATCCCACCCCGAGTCAGAACGCTCGATGCCTACCTCGTTGTCTTTGCGCAGCCACTTGATACCATCTGAGGATTCTGCGTAGCCAATGCGATAGCTTTGCTCTCGGTTGGTCCGGTAATGGACACTGCCGCGGAAGCAGTACCACATGCGGTAGCAGCCGTTTTCCTTGATCACGCACGGCCGGGCATTCGCTTCCCCTTCGAACCGATACTCGAGGCAGGTTATATTGTTTCGCACCCAATTAATGCCGTCCATCGATTCACCATATTTGACCTGATACAGCGGTTCGGGCCGGCCACGAACAATCGTCCAACCTGTGCTTGAGACGTACCATATCCTCCACCGCGCGTCATCATCGACCATGACAAACGGCGAAGCGCAAAAGTACGGCTCTCTCTTGTTACGATCGACAACTGGGCCTTCGAACAAGCGGCGGAAGGTAATTCCATCATCTTCACTGATGGCTACGCCAATGGCATTGCGATACGGCACGGTCACACTGGCATTCCAGCCGACATAGTAGAGATATTTCTTACCGCCGCGGTTCACGATGCTGCAGGGTGTCGTGCCGCCGTCATCAAACGTGCCCAATTGCCCAGGCGAGAGTAATGGGTGATCGTGAACGTAAAGCACCTTCGCTGGGTTATCAGCTTCGACTTCGATGAACGCGACGTGCGAGCGACCGCTGGTGTCACGTGGTGCAAAGTAAATCCGCAGCACCTCATCGTTAACTCGATCGACCACGGGGACGCCCGCGTGATGCGACATCCATTCATACTGTTTGTCGACCTTGAAGATCAGTCCTTTTTTTTCCCAACGCATGATTGGCTGATATAGCTCGGAGCTTTCGTCAGTCTACCGTCTCCACAAACCAAGCAAACAGCCACGGGCCATCGTTGGTCCTTGTCAACACGGCCGGGGCTAGCCCTTGGATTTATGTGAAAGGCTGCGGATTTGGTCGCTGCGGAATCCGGTGGGTTCTGTGGCAGCAGCTTTGTAGACTTGAAACTCTTTGGTGTCCTTCAAAATTGTGACACCCATCCCAACCAACGTTTCGCGCGCAATGACGGTCTCGTCGCGCACGGTCGCGTTAACTCCGAAGAAGCAGAACGGTTCAATGGTGCAGCAGCCGGAGATCACCACGTGCGAAGTAATCATGACGTGATCCTTAATTACCGTGTGGTGGCCTATGTGGTTGCCACTCCACATGACAACATTGTTGCCGATTTTGACGAAGGGCTGAATTGTGTTGTCCTCGAAGATGAAGCAATTATCGCCACAGGTGAATCCGGGCCAAACCGTAGCCTTTGAGCTGACGTAGCTGATGAGCTGATAGCCGCGCTGTTTCGCACTGAAATATTTCGCCGCGCGCAGGTGGTTCATTTTTTTAAAACTCATAGGAATAAACATCTGGTATTCCTTCGGAGGAAACTCCTTGTCTACGGATTCGAATGAAACAACCGGTAGCTTCTTGTAAGTGTCTGTCTCCATGTAGTCACGATCCAAAGTGAACGCGACAACATCGTGCGGTGAATCGTGCGCCAGGTAAAAGTGCGCCAGTTCAGCCCACTGGCTGACACCGAAGATAATTATTTTCGACATAGAGCGTAAAGCATCAGCCAAGATTTTCAGGATTCAACACTGCGAGGTCGGTGGGGACAAAACGACCATCTTTACGTATCAAGGCATCATCAAAATAAACCTCGCCGCCGCCAGCATCGAGAGTTTGAAGGAGAACCAGATCCCAGTGCACTGAGGAACGGTTCCCGTTGTCGGCACTACTGTAAGAGTTGCCGATAGCGAAGTGTAACGAGCCAGCCAATTTTTCATCAAACAAAATGTCTCTGATGGGTCTTCTGATTTGCGGATGTACACCGAACGCGAATTCGCCAAGAAATCGGGAGCCATCGTCCTGATCGAGAATCTGGGCGAGTTTGTGCAGATTACTTGCTGTGGCGTCGACGATTTTACCATCTCGCATCTTGAGGCGAATATCGTCAAATGTTGCACCATAGTACGTTGAGGAGACGTTGAAATGAATCTGTCCGTTCACACTATTCTTTACCGGAGCGGTAAATATTTCGCCATCCGGTAAGTTATGGCGGCCAACGGATTTGTAGTGGCCAATTCCCTTGATCGAAAACGCCAGATCAGTTTCGCCCGGACCCACTACTCTGACTTCTTTTGCATTAGCCATGCGATCAGCGAGTGGTCGCATTGCATCTGCCATTCGTTTGTAATCGATATCGCAAGCTTGGAAAAAGAACTGTTCGAAAGCCTCCGTACTCATGCCCGCGCGCTCAGCCATTGCGTGCGTCGGCCATCGCAGCGCAACCCATTTCACGTTGTCGTTCCTGTATCGATAATGTACCGGCTCGATGTAGTGCCGTAAGATATTGCCCATTTGCTTATCACCAACATCGACATACTCGGCCGCATTTTGCGTTGCTCGGATAGTGATGAAAGCATCGGCCTTTTTCATCACGTGTAGCTCGCAGTCTGCCATCATCTTGATATCGCAATCGCTGTATTGCCGGGCCAGTTCACGCATGATCAAATCGTCCTTTAGACTAACGAGTGGGGTGGCGCCGCTTGCTTTAGCTTCTCTAATTAACGCAACGACAAATTCTATCGGCGCACCAATTGACTCGATAAGCACGGTTTCGCCCACGGTTAGATCGCACGAATAGTGAATCAGGGATCTCGCGAGCCGGGTGTATCTGGCATCTTCCATTATCTACTTCTGAGGCATTAATCGAACTCTCCCGCTCGGTATGCTGGAAAATAGCCGGACCTTGTTGCTGGATTATTCTGGCAAAGCCTTTGATAGGCCGAGACATCGAAGATGCGGCCGCAGAAAAATGTCATACGCGTTTCATTTGCCCAACCGCGTTTAAACTCTGTCAAACCGTCCGCCTCGTTGCCATCCAAACCCGCGCCAGCGCCCCAATCAATCCAGCGAACTCGCTCAGCAAAATACGCTAAGGCTGACCAGTATAGCGCGTACGACGCCATCAACTCATACCCACGTGCATTCGTGGCTGCAAGGTGGGACAAGGCCACATCGCCATGCGTGAACCAAAGATGCGCCCCAATCGTTGTTCGGTTTTCGAGCGCTCGGAGTATCGTGATCCCAGGAACGCGTAACTGCTTGGCAAATGAAGCTCTAGAAAATGCCTTCATTCCTTTCAGATGGTGACGTTGCGCAAGGCAACTGTAAAGTGCCATCCAATCCTCGAAGATCTCGTCGGGGCTCTTACAAATTTCGACCACAACGTTGTTCAACGCTCGCCGCGCGTAGTAACGATGATGTTTGGAGACCAATGAATCGCGAGACTGCCGTAAGTCGGCAACGAAATGCGACTTAAACGGGCGCACTACATCTTTGAACACATTCTCTAACACGGACTGGTCGTAATTCCCGAAAGGATCGGTGACAACTGATAGCGCAACAACTTCACGCGATAACGCTTCGCAATCCTCCTGAAGGTTTTTCCACTCGCGGCACGCAAACAGCGGATAACAGCCCATAGCATCGTGTAAGTCGGTGCCCGGAATCTTTCGCTCTAAAATCCATCCGCCGCATTTTGCGAGTTCACGTGGCCGCCCAAATTCCGCCAGTGACTCGGCATAGGCACTACTGAGGTATCCTGGTGCTAGCTGGGGACGGTGCTGCATCGGAGGACTCTTAAAAAAAGATTATGACAAGTGAGCGCTAAATCCAGCGCGCAAACATCGCGATAGGGATAACGACCTGCATCGGCGAGTAATTTTTGTGTTCGAGGATTCGGTTCGACGCAATATAACCGTGCGCTGCAGCGATGCCCGATTCCTATGAAATCGCTTCTCCATTCAGTCGAATAGTGTAAGGTGGTCCCCATTGTGGCTGGTATATCCACTTCAAAGACCGACGATTCAAGCCTTAACTCCTAAGGAATCAGTTTATGACCTGATTAACCACTGACGACACTCGCCTGCCTGACATCCGGAACAGGGGTTAGATGAAGGTGTGATCACTGCGTAAAGTAATGCGATACGATTCTCAGCGGCCTTGTGGAGGCGGGAGCGGCTTGTCCGGCTTGACGTGTCACTTCGCGTCCCGACTCGATGATCGATTGTCTTGCCTCGCTTGCACGCCTGCTTGGATTACAGTACGCTGACAACTCAGGTTGGGACAATCCGATGCAGAATATTGAGTCAAAACTTGCTGCGATGCAGGCGGAATTCCCGTTTCCCGACGAGGAATTACAGCGAATCCGTCGACGGGGTTGGATTACAAATTGGGCAAAAAAGGGCGGAATTGGCGCTGAGATTGGTGTGTTCCGGGGGCATTTCTCAGAGATTCTGCTTGAGAACCTAAGGCCGTCGAAATTATATTTGGTCGATCACTGGACACTTGAGGGAAGTTATTTTGATTGGGGTGATTCATACACAAGTAACAATACTTTGCCGACTGCATTCGCGCGCGAGGAAGTAGAGCTCCGGGTTTCGAAGCATCCGGATACAGACGTTGTTCTGATCGAAGGAGATTTCCCGGAGTGTGCGCCTGCCATCGTCGAACCTCTGGACTGGTTGTACCTGGATGCGAATCACCGCTACGAGCATGTTCTGCGCCATTTGTACGCGGCTTCGAAACTATCGAAGCCCGACGGCGTGATAATGGGCGATGATTGGACGCCTGACAAAAAGCACCCCCACCATGGCGTGTTTCAGGCTGTTAATCAGTTTATCAAGAGGGAAAAATTTGAGCTCGTCGTGGCCGGCCCCGCAGGACAATGGTGCATTCGCCGATCAACGCAGTGAGCTCATCAGCGATCACGTTGCCCACTTTATCGAATGCGAATCACAGCATCAGATTAGATCAACACCGCGTTTATCGCTGCGAGGTCGAATCTCGTAAGTGTGGGCTCTATGTTTTATCCTGCCGCTGAAGTTTTTTCAGTGCATTTGAGCGCAAGTTGAGATGACGCAAAATCGCTTGGTTTACCTATGACTGAGCACGCACCGCGGCTGTGCCTCAGCCCGGTGTTGCGAGCGCTCGTAGCCGGAGTTTTATCTTTGGTGGAATTGCCCACGGGGGGGAGCGGCCACTTTTTTAAGGTGCTTGCTTTTTCGTTGAGATGTGAGCCCGGCCGGAACCGTCTTGCTCAGTATGTGTCTCGCTGTCGGTTTCACCGACTCGCTCCAACTTCTCGAGCGCCTTTGCTCGAATGAACCCCCTCATTTTACAAGCGTTGAAAACCCACCAATAGAGACTGTGCAATTGCTTTTCCAGGAGAGCCCGTGCTTCTTCCGTTTCTCTGATGCCAGAAGCTCGACGCAACTTCCTTGGGGCCCGCGGTCGTCGCTTTCGCCTGGCGGCTGACGCAAGCTTCCTGCGCTTTCGCGCTGGTTTTGCAGCTTTTCGTACCGCTGGCGTGTTCGCGTCAGTTGCCGCGCTGGCGAAATCAAATTCTGTGGGCTTCTTCATCGAGCGGGTTGAACAAACCGTTTTGCCGAGGAGAGTCAAGCCCCTCCGTGTACCAAGGATGTGGTCTGGGTTGGGCGGCCGAGGGCGCGCCGTTAATGTTGGTGCAGCGGTTGCGCCTGCGATTTTTTTCGACGATTGCTCACTTGATTGAGGCGATATGGAAAAATTTGATGTCGTTATCAAAAAGAAAATCCAAAAAGCTTTTGACGTCTGAACTCAGGTTAAACGCATTGCCGGCGGAGGGGCTCGAACCCACACGGCCTTGCGGCCACTGGATTTTGAGTCCAGCGCGTCTGCCAATTCCGCCACGCCGGCTTTTCACTCAGAAACGCTGTTTTTACCTATGCAAAACCGCGTTTTTTGTGCAACTTCTATTCTAATCATATTGTTGCTCAAAAAAACGCAAAAATCCTTGAAAAACGACAACGAATTACGGGTAGAAACGAGCAAAGCATAGGGTGGTTTGCTCGAAGCAATGTAGGTGCGCTTCAATCCATTGCTCCCAGAGCTCTTGAACGTAAAGGTTCCGGTGGCTTTACTGCGCCCCGTGATCGATCTTCGGAACAGAAATGGCAAACCACATTCTGACGCTGCGAACTTCTCTTCCCCTGGGGAGCTACGAGATCGGCTAAAAAACTGGGAACCATGGCTAATTTGAGTTGATTTTAGTAACGGAGTTTCGACAAAGGACTTCAAACGACTTACTCCGTTCAATGAGCGTCCGTTGCACAAGTTCAGCCTTGTCGAAGCGGCTATTCCCTTTGCAGAACTCTCCGGCGGAAAGCTGCTCGATATCGGCTGTAACGCGGGATACAATTCGATCCATGCGGGTGCGAAGTATGGCGTCTCTTCCACGGGCGTCGATGTCGAGCCCCCGGCATATCGAAGTCTCGCGTTTCTTTTCCGATCTTGCTGGAGTCGATGCCGAGTTTCATATTGGCAGCGCAGAGACTTTCAGTCGTCCCAATGAATTTAATGTCGTGCTTCATTTCGGCACGCTTTATCACCTGCCGAATCCAGTCCTCTCATTACAGGTTACTTTCGCTAACCTGCGGCCGGGCGGTTATCTCGCACTGGAGACGCAGGTCTACGATCATCCGGAGGACCCGAACATCTGTTACTTTATGTACATGCAGAACAATGATGAGACCAACTTTTGGGCGTTGAGCACGAGCGTGCTAACAAAGTGTTTGGAGTTGCTGGGATTCCGCGAAATTCAACAACTACTTAAAGTCGTGCCTGCACAAGGACTTGCCGAACATATGGCACGGATCATTTTGGTCGCTCGGAAACCGGCATAAGCAGGCTGCATCCTCGCCTCGCATCCAAATGCGCTTCTCAGACGGCTATTAGCCCCCCAGGATAGATTCGCCGATACCTAAAAGATTTCAGCCACACAGGCGAAGTAAGCTGTTAAACTTAGATGCGTACGACACTGACAAGAACACATTTACGAGATTCGGCGACGAGCCGATAAACGCGGCGTCGATCTAATCAGTGATGCGCTTCCGTTCAGTCCAGTGTGGTATGCCGGGCCAAACGCAATCGCCAACGCAGTTGACTACGCGAAGTTTTACAGGCGCTCACATCGCGCTGTGATTCGCGTGTCACGATGCGGCCGGCAACGTGATCGAGACGCCATGAGCATGCGTTTGCAGAAACTTTTTTCGCGCCTCGCTAGCACGCAATCCTACGCTTCAAAAAACAGTGGCACCCCACGGCGCGGAATTACAATGCGGCTTCTATTAGACGTTGGGTCTAGTATTGGGTCCGGGTGGGGCACCGCCTTTAGGGTTTTTCGACGGCTTCAGATCGCGAACCTTCACCTAACCACGTTTTTCTTTGATTTCTCTCCCGACGGAAGATGAACAATACGAAACTTAGCCATTTTGAAATCCCCCCTTCGATCATCGATCAAATTTGTTTGCCCGGTGTTCAGTGTCAAGAATCAGTGGTGTACGATAAATCGGGCAACGTGATCGAGACACACGAGCACTCGGGCGACTTCAAAGAGTGATGAGTGATGGTGGTATGCACTCGGCCTCTGCTTGCACCTGCAGACGGTGGCAGCCGCTCGTTCTCTACTGAAGTGCCAGTCGCCAGTCCGTCATTGTCAGTGTCCGCCTGTGACCGTATATCCAGCCGCTCTCAAATCTTCAGCCAATTCCAGTTCCATCTGAACCGCTGCTTCAAACGGCATCGGGTTTAAATGTTCGTAAAGCTCTGGCATCAGTCGCAGGCCATATTTCCTTCTCAGCTCCGTGGCAAACGCCCGTGAAAAAAATCATCGAGCGCGCGATCGTAATACATCCAGCCTTTGGCAGTGAGGTGATTCCTGTGAAAGTAAAGAAAAGCCGGGTCCTCATCACGCTCTTTGAATTCAACTAGTGGAAAATGGTACGATTGTACGAGGGTGCGAAGCCTCACGTAATA
>Ga0209159_1001113_pt1 | contig 21655 bp, 22 predicted proteins | sample GraSoiAngelo_144_FD_185901 | JGI IMG/M metagenome (GOLD analysis project Ga0209159, IMG submission 185901) | Grasslands soil microbial communities from the Angelo Coastal Reserve, California, USA - 14_1009_02_40cm (SPAdes) (version 2) | ecosystem: Environmental > Terrestrial > Soil > Grasslands ...
CCTCAGGCAGCAGCGCCAATATCACTTTTTACCCTCCAAACGGTACCCTATCTCCTGGACAAGATCAACAGGTCTATATTTATATACCACGTGTCTGTTCGCTTTCAGGAACTCTCTCTTTCTCAACCATTAACGGTATGATTACGATACCCTGGAGTTGTTAAAAAATGGCGACGAGTTCACATACACCCGGCAACGACGATAACACAATGTCTCAATCTTCTCATAATAGCAGAATTGTGCGCCTGTCATATGGGCCCGAAACATTGCAATTTGGCGAACTGCACCTGCCCACTGGTTCAGGACCTTTCCCCACTGTGATTCTGATTCACGGCGGCTTCTGGCGCAATCCCTATGGCTATACGCTGATGACCAGCCTGGCCGAAGATCTCGCGAAACAAGGCATCGCTGCCTGGAACATCGAGTACCGGCGCGTTGGGGATGCAGGTGGAGGCTGGCCCTCCACCTTGTTAGATGTGGCCAGGGCCGCCGACTATCTACGCAGTACTGCTCACAGCTATTCCCTGGATGTGCAGCGTGTCGTTTCTGTTGGCCACTCCGCTGGCGGGCACCTGGCATTGTGGCTGGCCGCACGTCCACGCATTCCTGAAGACAGCATACTAGCAGTGAGCAGCCATGCTGGGAAAGAAGAGGAACGCGCAAGACCTTTACCGTTGGTGGGAGTGGTAAGTCAGGCTGGTGTTACTGACCTAGAGATGGCCAGGATACGTAATCTAGGAAGTGGGGCCGTCGCAGAATTGCTTGGAGGCAGCTTGCAAGACGTTCCAGAACGCTATGCAGCAGCCTCTCCTGCCGCGTTGCTCCCGATAGGAGTACCACAGGTACTGATCCACGGGACTGAAGACGACCGCGTTCCTTACATCATGAGCGGGGAGTACGCGCAGGCAGCGAGAGCCGCCGGGGACCAGGTAACGCTGATAAAGTTGGAAGGCGCCGATCATTTTGTGCTCATAAATGTCTACTCAGATGCCTGGGCCAAAACCGTTCAATCGGTGAGGCAACTCGTCCACCTGGAATAAGAGAAAGGCTCTCAGATCTTTCTGGCTGGTTCGGCGAAAAGACCGATTTGGGAGACAACGACGTTTGTTTTGTCTGCGGCAAATTGCCTCATAGATTACTACTCCCTAATGAGCTAGCTGCTCAATCTCGGTGACAACCCGTCGCAATTCATCGATAAGTGGAGTTCTACCCGAATCTCGCAGCGCATCCGCAACTGAACGATAATACCAGAGAGTCCCTTCTTTACCACCGTGAAAGCGCAGCCAGAGAGACTCGCCCACCACACGATAATCGGCAAGGACCGCTCGCGCATTATGCAATTTATCGGCGGCAGCAACCAGGCGCACTGATTGCGATGCGCCGCGCAAATGGGCAATATAAGCTTCCTTGCGCGCTCGCCAGGGTGGCTTGGGAAAGATATCGCTATCGGTGCAGCCATCCACTATCGCGACAACAGTATCACCGAAGCGGCGACGGATCTCCTGCCGCGTAAAATCTCCACCCTGATCTTCTATGGCATCGTGGAGCAATGCCGCGATAGCCTCGTCTTCGTCGCCCCCATTTTCAAGTACTATGGCGGTCACCGCCAGCAGATGAGCAATGTAGGGGATAGTTGTTCCCTTGCGCCACTGCCCAGCGTGTAGTTTGGTCGCAAACAGCAGCGCTTCCTCAAAACGGGTTGAGAGTATCATAGAATATACCTCTTTAGCTATTGCCAGATTTCCGGAATTATAGCATACTTTAAGGTGTTCTAAGAAAGAGGTAGAATAACCATTGGAGTAATGTTATTAAGGAGCAACCATTTCATGCCCCAACAACTCCCTACTGCTATAGTTGACGCACCGAAAGTACCTCCACAGTACAGGCCTGCGAGTAGTGTCCCCCTGCGCATTTTTGCGGCCTGCTTGACTTCGGTTCTCGTCGCCGTACACTACACAAACTTCGGCCCTTTGATTCCTACCTTAATTACCAGTTTGCATATCAATAGCGCTCAGACGGGCCTCTTTTCGACATTCTTATTTTTAGGCCTGGCCGCCATGTATATCCCCGGCGGTATGCTGGCCGACCGCTATGGTGAGCGTCCGGTTTTAATTGGCTCATCCATTCTCCTGGTCATCGGCGCAACACTGCTTCCGCTCTTCCCCAACCTGACCTGGGTGCTCGCGTGTCGTTTCATTGTCGGCCTTGGCTCAGGCGCAGCTTTCGTGGCAGGGGCAGGGGTAGCAGCAGGTCTCGGCAAACATGCATCCTTGGGGCAAGGCATGTATGGTGGTTCAGTACAGGTCGGGTCTGGATTGGGGCTATTGCTCACTCCGTTCCTCCTGGCCCACTTCGGTTGGCGTGGCTCGTTTCTGGTTTGGGGTTTACTAGGTATTCCATTAATCGTTACCTGGATATTTGTCAACGATGCATATGAAGCTCCTGAAACAGAAAACGCGTCTGCCGTGGCAGGCATACGTTCTCCGGCAGTCTGGACATTAGGACTCTCGCACATGGGGACCTTTGGCCTCGGCAATACTATAGCTGCATGGATAGCCGTCTATCTCGCTTTTCAATACGGCCTACCATTAGCATTGGCGGCTACCCTCGGTTCACTTGCTCTTTTGTCTGGAATGTTTTTCCGTCCATTAGGAGGCATCTTAATCGATCGCAAAGTTATTGGAGCTATTCCTTTGTTGCGCTTTGGAACAATCCTGGGGTGCCTGGGAGTAGGTTTGCTTGCCCTCCCACTGCACTTTTCTCCTTTCGCTGTGATCGGTATAACCTGTATCGCCATTGGAGCTACCATTCCCTACACATCCGTTTTCAACGAGGCCGCGCGCCTGCGCACTGTCAGCAAAGGTATTGCACAGGGCCTGGTGAGTGTGATCTCATCTCCTACTGTGTTACTTGGCCCTCCACTCATTGGTTTTCTATTTCAAGAGACCAACAATTTTACCTCCGCCTTTGGCTCAATACTGTTATTTGGCTTTGTTGCCATTACCGCTTCATTCCTGGCCGGGCCCGCAGTGAAGCGTGAAACGTCTATATCATAGAAAGGAAAGGCTTACGATGTTGAAACAACCAAAAGCTATCATTTTCGACCTGGATGGAGTACTTACCGACACGTCTGAATACCATTATCAAGCCTGGAAGCGCCTGGCCGACGAAGAAGGTATTCCATTTACTCCCGAAGAAAACGACCAGCATCTTCGAGGTGTCGGTCGCCGCGAATCGTTGATGTATATCATCAGAGGGCGGCAATACTCCGAAGAGCAAATCCAGGAAATGCTGGATCGTAAGAATCGTTACTATCACGACCTGATTAAAAACATGACTCCCGCCGACGTAACACCTGGTGGGCGAACATTGTTACAGGAGATCAGAAATGCAGGCATCAAAGCTGCCATCGCCTCAGGGAGCAAAAATTGCCGTATGGTGCTTGATCTGCTGAAAATTACCGACTTACTTGACGGCATAGCTGATGGGAATAGTGTGGTCAATGGGAAACCCGCTGCGGATCTGTTTGTCTTTGCAGCAGGGTTAGTCGACATTCCCACGGCAGATTGCCTGGGAGTTGAAGATGCCGACGCAGGGATTGAAGCCATAAAAACCGCCGGGATGCAGGCCCTTGCTGTTGGTCCACAAGAGCGTTTCCATAGGGCAGATAAAATTCTGCCGACGCTAGCCAATAAGCATTTACAGGACCTCCTCGATTAGAAGAAAGAAAGGGTAGCCCGTGAATCTCTGGCACATAACTGAAGATAGCTTTAACAGTAAAGCGTTACTCGCTCAGGAAACGGTATTTACCATTGGAAACGGCTATTTTGGCACACGCGGCGCATTTGAGGAAGGATATCCTGGAGCAACGCCTGCAACGCTCCTATTCGGCGTTTTTGATACCATTCCTGTGGGCAAAGAGGAACTTGCTAATGCTCCCGACTGGCTTCCGCTACAGCTATTCGTCAATGGTGAACGCTTCCGCCTTGACCTTGGCAAAGTGCTAGCCTACGAGCGCACCCTGGACATGCAGAATGGTATCCTCAGCCGCTCTGTGCGCTGGGAAACGCCGAGCGGCATTCGCGTGAAGATTGCCATTGAACGTTTTGCCAGCTTAGCGGATGAGCACGTTGCATGCATTCGCTATAGTGTAACCGTCGAAGAGCAACAAACACCGGCGGAAAATAGTGGGGAAGATGAGTTCGACATAGTTTTGCGAGCTTCACTCAATACTGCTGTGGGAAACCATGATCTTATGCACTGGGAAACCATCGACCAGGGGAGTGCCGGCGAATTGCTGTGGCTACATACGCAGACTCGCCACTCCTCAGTCCAGCTTGCACAGTCAATGAGCTTTACAAGCCGCTCACCAGGCTTCCAGCAAGAGAAATTTGATTCAGATTTTGCCCCTGGCATCACTCTCAGCGGGAAATTGGCCCCTGGAGCTACGGTGACGGTAGAAAAAATTGTCGTCTTGCACACTTCCCGCGATGCAGATGATCCAGTCATGAGCGCGGTCACACAGCATAAAACGATACTCCAAAAAAGCAGCTTTGGCGCGCTACTCGCCAGCCATCAACAGGCATGGCGGGATTTCTGGCAACTGGCGGATATGATTATCGAAGGTGACGAAACAGCACAGCGAGCCATGCGCTACAATGTCTATCAATTACGCATAAGTGCATCTACTCATGATAGCCGTTACAGCATTGCAGCTAAGGGGCTGACAGGGTTTGGTTATCTTGGTCATATATTCCACGATACTGAAATCTTTATGCTCCCTTATTTCACCTATACCCATCCCACTATTGCGCGTAACCTCTTACTCTACCGCTATCATTTGTTGCCCGGAGCGCGTGCGAAAGCAAAACACAATGGTTATGAGGGTGCCCAGTATCCATGGGAAAGTACCTTAGATGGCAATGAAGCGACACCTGAGTCAATGATCCACCCCGAAAGTGGCGAGTTAATCTCCCTGCTCAATGGCACTATCGAGTTGCATATCACTGCCAGTATTGCGCTCGCAGTCTGGAAGTACTGGAACATCACCGGCGACGACCAATTTATGCAAGAATACGGCGCGGAAATGCTACTCAGTACTGCAATGTTCTGGGCCAGTAGAGCAGAGAATCATCCAGAGCAAAATGATTTCGAGATGAACAACGTCGAAGGACCTGATGAATGGCACGAACATGTCAACAACAATGCCTACACCAACTATCTGGCGAAATGGAATATCCTGACTGCGCTCGATATATTCAATTGGCTGCAAGCCAGCGCTCCTGATAAAGCCAGGGCATTGGCCCAACAATTAGATTTGACCGAGCAGCGCCTGCAGCACTGGCAAACAGTGACCGCAACGATGCGCATCCCGCAGGACAAAGAGACCGGCTTATTCGAACAGTTCGATGGCTTTTTCAAACTCGCACCCCTCAACCAGGATGCATATACGGGGCGCAAAAAGTCCTACCAGGCGCTGTTAGGTATGAAGCCAGTACAAGAGTACCAGATCATTAAACAGGCCGATGTATTAATGCTCATCACTGTGCTAGACCAGCAGTTCGACCTGAAAACAAAGCGAGTAAACTGGGACTATTATTACCCCATCACAGACCACGATTATGGCTCTTCGCTGACGCCAGCGCTGCATACCATTTTAGCGTGTGAATTGGGCCACATAGATGTTGCCTACAAAATGTTTATGAAGGGGGCCCTCGTTGACCTGGAAAACTTACGGGGAAATACCCCGGAGGGTATCCATGACGCCTGCTCAGGGGCCGTCTGGCAAGCGTTGGTTCTGGGTTTCGCGGGTCTCCGCTTGACCGACAACGGCTATTCGACCAACCCCTCCTGGCCGGATGGCTGGACCCGCATCGCCTTCAAATGCTACCACAAAGGCAAATTGCTCTCCATTGATTTACGCAAAGAGTAGTAGCAAGCGTCAACCGAACTGAAGCAAGCATCGAGAGAGCGAGGCATTTCTAACATGTCTCGCTCTCTCAGTCTTTGAGAGAATGCGTGAAAGCCAAAAACGCACTTGACAAATAGCAGCAGCAGGTTTATGATAGAGTCCGCAGCAAGGCGCATTCGTCTAGTGGCCAAGGACGCCGCCCTCTCAAGGCGGAGATCACGGGTTCGACTCCCGTATGCGCTATTCGCACAAAATCTTCGCACCCCCTCTCGGCTCAAGCCGCTTGTAGCGGGGCTTGAGCCGATGCATAATGGGCAGCGAGATGGCCTGTACAGCAACGGTCATGACACGCTTCCTCACTCAGCGTCGCTGTGCGCATTCAGTGTGTCCCGCAGTGTGCCATAGCGGAGTCTACTTCATTGAGGCCTTAGAAGGCGTTTTCCCTCTCCTCAACTGGGGCGGTCTGCATCAGAGGATGCTTGGAGCGGCACAGAAAGGATCACACGAATGCAAGCGCATGATATTGAAACGTACCTGGCTGATCTCGGTCAGGAACTGCAGCAGATGGGCGTGCCGCAGCCGGTGCGTCTGCTTCTCTTCGGGGGAGCCTTCATGCTCACCCAACTGCATAGCCGGCGCGCCACCAATGATGTTGACGTACTGCTGGTGGATGTCGATGACCCGGCCACCTCGCCGCTTTACCAGAGGTTCAAAGCGGCCGTCCGCGCGGTGGCCAGCAGGAACCGGCTCCCTGTGACCTGGATGAATGATCTGCTCGGCGACTTTCTTCGCGCCAGCACGCGGGTGCCCCAGGGCACGCTCTGGCGCACCTAAGCAGTGCTCGAGGTGTATGTCCCGGAAGCCGAGTATATCCTGGCGCTCAAACTGCTCGCGGGTCGCCCAAAGGACCGCGGGGATATCCAACTGCTCTGCCGCCAATTGCGGGTTGGCACACGCATCCAGGCGCAGCGGCTGGTTGATGGCTATATTCCAGACCAGCAAGTCCAACAGCTCAACCATCTCGATACGACGTTGAGCACCTTGTTCCCCTAACTCAATATGGTACAATAGCGACGTGAGCATACGTTGTCGGTCGTGGGACCATGAGGAGGATTGATGAACCCTGCTGAGCATCTGCACACGATGGCGGCGACCTACCAAGAGATCTGTCAGGGAGAAGAGCCTTGGATCGCTTTGGGCAATTTCTTGAACGACTGGTTTGACTACGCCAAGGACCGCCGCGCCGAGCTGGTCGCGGCCCCGCTCTCCTTGCCGCAAGATGCCAATCAGTACCAGCAACGTTGGGCGGCGTTTTGCGCCGCCTCCGTCGACTATCTCTGCGCACGCTTTTCGGTGCCATGCCCCGCCTGGGTCTCTCATCCAATCTATACACTGCCTGACCCTTGGTTTGATGCGCCCATGGCGCACAAACCCGAGGTGCGGACCTACCTCCTCCAGCAGACCCCGGAGCCCTTCACACGGCGCAACATCTACTGTGGCGACCGCGTATTCGCCAACAAGTACGAATTGGCCGAGCAGCACCGTCGTGCCTCTCCTTCACTACGTTCCTCCAGGTGATCGCGGGACTCCTCACTTGGACTGAACTGCTTCTCTTAGCTCCCGGTTTCTTCATAGTCAGCATCGAAGACGCTGCCAAGCGCTCTGCCGAACGTCCACCAATCCGGCTCCCCGAGTCTGGATTCCGGCAGTTCCGCTAAGGTGGTGAGCAGGCGCTCGTTGGCCCGGCGATCCCAGTCCCGCACATAGGCCAGGTCCAGTCTTTGAGCTGCTGGTTGTCAGCCAGTCCCAACTCCCGATTGTGCTGCACTTCCTCGGGGCCAGGGACTTTTCCCCGTGTCCCCCGTTCCAGTTGCAGCGCGAGCCAGCCATTCTCGACGGCCAGATGCGCCAGCACATCTTTGACCGACCAGGAGCCACAGGCTCCCGGTTCGGTCATGCGCTCTGGCGCACCGTGCGGAGAACAGATTCCAGCTCGGCACGACTGGCGCCGAGCTCAGCCATCAGCACGGCTCTTGGTTTTGGGTGTTCCATCCTGCAGACCTCCTCATTGAAGCGCTCATCGCTATACTCCTCTTGTCAGCCTCATTTTCGCACAGAAGGGAGAGAGGCTCCAGAGGAACCGAGGCCCACTTCAAGCCGGAGCCCTCTCGAACGAGGTGGCGAAGCCTTCGGGGACGCCAAAGAGGGAGATCGTCACCCGGCCACCATGGTCGGGGCGCGCATTGCGAGCCAGGCGCTCCGTCCACGCGAGGCGCGTGTGAGCACGCCCGGCTCCGGGTGAGGATCACGCCCGCGGTGGGTGGCGAAGCAGCGGCGGGAGGCGACAGGCTCACCTCAATGCGTTGGTGGCGCACGAACTGTATGCTGGCGCGCCGGTGAACTCTGTGGCTCCAATCCCGCCAGAGCAGCGGTGCGCTACTCACTCGGAGCGGATGCAACAGCCGATTTCCCTGGCGCGGCTTGGCCGTCGCGGCGCCGTTCCATTGACGAGGCTTTCGTAGTGGACAGGAACGACAGCAGCGGATGCTGGCTCCATCCACCACACGCAGGCTCCCGTCGGCTTCTCGGCGTTGCTCATGGGGGAACAGCTTCTGGCCAGCAGACAGCGCAGCTTCCCATCGGGCTGGAGAGCAAAGTCTTGGCCAGAGAAGCGGCCCGCTTTCCAGGGTAAGCCCACCTGTGGGGGAGTGTGACTTTTCTCAAAATTTGTCCGCGAAAGCCCGCTTTCACGCTCGCTGCGACGATGCCAAAAGAGATTCGGTGCCTTTGGAGGCAAAGTGCTTCCAAAAGTACGATTGGACGCTAACGATGTCCAAAAGTATCGTCTTCTGCCAGCTCTACGCGCCACCCTGCGCTGATCGAGAGCTCCTTCATTCCTTTCCCCACGATGCTCGTGAGTAGATCGTGAATTCTCCAGACACCGCCGTGAGTTTCATCTGGTATGATAACTTAGCAGCGTGGCTCCCTGCGCTGCGGTGCCACGGTGGCATGAGTTCGATGGTCGCAACCTCCCGGCGCGCGAAGAAGCTCGGTTGCTCGTGGAGTGCGTTCTCTAGCGATTGTTTATACAAATTCTGCCAGGAGTTGCTCGTATGACCCACGGGATGCGCACCGAGATGGTGCGCATCCCGTGGGCTCTCATGGCGGCAACTGCTGTTTGGATTGCAATCGCCGGATGGCGGATACCGAGTCCGTAAGGACCTCCTTCTTCGGAGGCTACGGCTTGGGAAGCTTCCTGGCCATCGTCATCGGAGTGGTGTTGTTCCTCATCTTTACGCGCATGCCGTCTCTCGTACAAATCGAATCGCGTATTGCAGCCAGCTGGGGCACTGCGGCCAACGTTTGAAGGTGTAGAGTGGAGGCGCAGCTCATGCAGCCGCGCCTCTGAAAAGCCAAAGCATATGGAAATACGTCCATGATAAACATTACTGGTCATTTTTCCAGGGTATTTACTAGTCGAATCGACGGTGCCAAAAGATCATTTTTGGCTTATAGTACTCATAAAGGTTATCCTTACCTTAAATAGTACTCAAGGGAAAAGAAGGCACTATGGAACAAACAATTACAGAGAAAAACATTGCTAGCATGCTCTCAAATCAGATGGCTGATGCTGTTGAGCGTGTTAGTTCGGCGTTGGTACTCGTTAATGGACGTCAAGGGCGTCCAGCAAGCGGAATCATCTATGCGCAGGACCTGGTTTTGACGGCAGATCATGTGCTTGAGCGCGAAGAAGATCTGACGATTGAGACACACGATCAGCGTACGCTTCCTGCGCAATTTGCTGGACGTGATCTGGGGACAGACCTGGCACTATTGCGAGTGGCTAATCTTAGTCTTAACCCCGCTGTTAAAGCAACTGAGCAAGCACGAGTTGGTCAACTTGTGTTGGCAGTGGGTCGATCACCGAATGAAGGGCCTATGGCAAGTGTTGGTATAGTCAGCGCCGTTGGTGGACCAATTCGGATGCCACAAGGAGCGATGCTGGAACGATATATCCGAACTGATGCGATTCCTTACCCGGGATTCTCAGGCGGGCCGTTAATTGACACCCAGGGAGCTGTGTTGGGAATTACGACTACAGGGCTGGTAAGCAGCGCAACTTTAGCTATCCCGGCGCATATTGCCTGGGGTATCGCGGAAACGCTGGCACAACAGGGCTTTATTAAACGCGGTTACCTGGGCATTAGCAGCCAACTGGTGCAGTTACCTGAGGCGCAACGCGATGGAAGAACAGAAGACCATGGCCTGCTTATCGTACAGGTAGACGAGGGTAGCCCAGCTCAAAAAGGTGGTTTGATGCTTGGAGATATTCTAGTAACGCTCGATAACCATCCACTCAAGGATGCAGAGGATCTACGGTCACTACTTTCGGGTGATCGTGTCGGAAAAACCATTCCGATCGAAGTCAATCGCGGCGGTAAACTCCAGACATTGCAGTTAACAGTTGGTCAGCGAAGCTAACTAAGGATAAAACATTATGACAACAACGGAAGCAGGGACGGGTGTAGAAACAGGACGACCGCAAGGATTGTCCCTATTAGCATTGAACAATGCTTTTTCTTCGGGCCTTGGAGAGATGATCGAACAGGCGCAGGCTAGCGTTGTACAGGTGCGGCGAGGAGATCGTGGGGCAGGGACTGGCGTGATATGGCAGACAAACGGTGGCATCATTACGAACCACCATGTAATTGCCCATACTGGATCGAAGACCCTGGTAGAACTACGAGATGGTCGAGTACTAGAAGCTCAGATAGTTGACAGTGATCCAACACTAGACCTGGCATTGCTCAAAGTTCCATCCGACCATCTGACTGCAATACCTGTGGCTGATTCTACCAAGTTGCGGGTTGGCGAATTAGTTTTCGCTATAGGGCATCCCTGGGGTCAGCGCGGTGTCGTTACCGCAGGCATTGTCAGCGCTTTGAGTAAAGTGAAATTGCGCAATAGCAACCGGCAGTTGGAGTATATCAAGTCTGATGTGCGACTCGCTCCGGGTAATTCAGGTGGCCCATTGATTAATGAGCAGGGCCATGTCATCGGTATCAACGCCATGATCATGGGCGGGGATCTTTCAGTTGCTATCCCAAGTACTGTTGTCAGCACCTGGATAGCGCAGTTACCTCAGGCACGCATCACCCTCGGTGTGCAAATACAGCCCACCGAGTTGCCATCCGATATACGTCAGGAACTAGCGAATGAACAAACGTTGGGCCTGCTTGTGGTTGGTATCATTGAAGGTGGACGTGCAGAGCATGCGAATCTACTTGTCGGTGACGTACTGATTGACATTGAGAACACGGCATTGAGTGACGCGGCAACGTTACGCGAAGTGTTAGCTCAAAGCAGTTCCAAGGAAACGGTACACTTGCGTGTGTTACGAGGCGGTAAAGTTCAGGAGATCGAAGTAACGTTACATACACGGGAGCAGGCTGCATGATTCGCGTTTTCGTCATCGCACCGACACCGATGATGCGCGTGGGTTTGAGCACGATACTGACAAATCAAGATATGCAGGTGGTTGGCGAGGCGGCAATACTTGCCGAGTCAACCATCGAGCTATCTGGAATCGATGTTATCGTTTTAGCTGAGGAAGAGTTACTGGAGGACCTACGACTCAGTGTTGCAGAGGGGTTTGCACCTGCTCTCGTCATGTTATCCAGCAACAATATTCGGCTCCCAGCCATACTAAACGCGCTTTCGCCTCAAGGCTGGGGAGTTGTGCAGCCTGATGCTTCTGCTGCACAACTTCAAGTAGCTGTGATCGCTGCTGCTCAGGGCCTGCGAGTGATTCCTAATATGTATGATTTGCAGCCGAATAATCATGTATTGCGTCCTGGCAACCACAGGCGGGATGATCGTACGCTGGGCGAACATCAAGCAGGCGGACGTCAAGAGGGCGGTCGCGAGGGTCGCTCTTACATTTCAAGGGATTTTGAGATAGACAACATTGATGTTGTTTTGCCAGATGAAGCACTTACGGCCCGCGAACGTGAAGTATTGGAATTGCTCAGTCGAGGGTTACCTAATAAACTGATCGTACGCAGGCTTCAGATTAGCGAACACACGGTCAAATTTCATGTCTCTTCAATATATGCTAAACTAGGAGCAAGTAGTCGCACTGACGCTGTTAGTCGAGGAGTCCGCAGGGGTCTTATTACCCTTTGATGGGTTGTGCATACGTTAATATTTTTAGTAGAAAAGCCTGTTACAGATACTCCCCTGGAAATAGCCTTATATGTTACGTCATGCTCTAAATGCCGCTATTTCCATGGATTCTGGTGCGCCAGCAGCGCATGAATTACTGCTGGCGAATTCGGTGTACTGACTCCGACGTATGCCCCTCACCACCCCAGGGCGCGATAAATCGGGCCCCTACGCCTTCGGCTTCGCTCCGCTTGCGATTCGCCAGCAGTAATTCATGCGCCTGTGGCGCACCAGAGTCTATGGAAATAGCGGCATTTAGAGCATGACGTAACATATAAGGCTATTTCCAGGGGAGTATCTGTTACAAGTGATGCAACTGATGCATTTGTTGCAAATACGTATGGTGAGTTCGATTTCAAAGATGGATTTTATGCTTACCCACGCTCGATCTCTGGTTGAGAACTTTGATTACCTGGAATGTAACAGAAAAGCCTGTTACAAGTGATGCAACTGATGCATCTGTTACAAATATCACCGCTAGCTGAAATATTGCTGTTGAAAGGCGGGACGCGATGGGTGATCTCTGGCGCGCACTCGGATACTTGCGGAAGTACTGGCTTGTAACATTAGGGGCATTTGCCAGTTTACTTGTTGTCACGCTAACAAGCTTGATTACCCCACAGATTTTACAGGTGCTGATTAATCGTGGCATCAGCGCTAGCAACCTCAGTGTGATTTTATATGCCTCGTTGCTCTTACTGCTTGTAGCAGGCATTCGAAACCTCTTCACATTCACGCAGGGATTTTGGAGCGAAAAAGCATCACAAAGCGCAGCCTATGAGATGCGAAACGTAATTTTCACCCAACTTGAAAATCTGAGCTTTAGCTATTATGACCAGGCACAGACGGGACAATTGATGACTCGCGTAACGAGTGATGTAGATACCGTGCGCAACTTCACCGGCAATGGACTGCTCCAACTCGTGAATGCCATTGTAATGCTATTTGGCAGCGCCATCATTTTGCTACTTACAAACTGGCGCCTGGCGCTAATCGTGCTGACAATTGTTCCTGCCATTTTTGGCATCTTTTTATTTTTCATTCGCAGAATCGGGCCACGTTTCCGACTGGTTCAGCAAAAGCTGGGTAGCCTCAATACCATTCTACAGGAAAATCTGGCTGGGGTGCGTGTCATCAAGGCATTTGTGCGTGAGCCATATGAAGTAGCACGTTATCGTAGCGCCAATGATGACTTACTGCAAGAGAATCTGACCATTGTGCGAGGCACATCTTTATCTTTCCCTCTTATCTTTTTTATTGCTAATCTCGGCACACTGGCTGTTATCTGGTTCGGCGGCGCTCAGGTAATCGGAGGACAGCTTAACATTGGACAATTAGTTGCCTTCAACTCCTATCTAACCTATCTGCTGCTGCCCGTTTTCATCCTTGGAAGCACGCTAACATCTATTACACAGTCGGCAGCTTCTGCTCACCGTGTGTTCGAGGTCATCGATACCCCTATCGATGTAGCAGATAAACCTGATGCTATTGCCTTGACTCATCTTCATGGTCGTGTCGTGTTCGAGGATGTTTCTTTTCGTTACGCTGGCAGTGAGATAATGACACTGACCAATGTCTCATTCGTCACGGAGCCAGGTCAAACAGTCGCAGTCCTGGGAAAAACCGGTTCGGGTAAATCCTCGATTATCAATTTGATCCCACGTTTTTACGATGTCACAGATGGGAAAGTGATGGTTGATGAATACGATGTGCGTGATGTGACACTGGTAAGTTTACGTTCACTCATTGGAATTGTGCTGCAAGAGACAAATCTCTTCAGTGGCACAATACGAGAAAATATTGCGTATGGTCTTCCAGGCGCGACTCAAGAAGAGATCGAAGCCGTCGCAAAAGCTGCTCAAGCGCACTCGTTTATTACCAGCTTTCCGACTGGCTATGAAACTGTCGTGGGTGAGCGTGGCGTCGGGTTAAGCGGCGGTCAGAAGCAACGCATTGCTATCGCTCGCGCGCTCCTATTAAATCCCTCGATATTAATCTTAGATGACAGTACATCAGCAGTAGATGCGGAGACAGAATATCAAATTCAGCAAGTCTTACAAAACTTGATGGAAAACCGTACATCTTTCATTATCGCGCAACGGATTAGCACAGTACGCAATGCCGATCTTATTTTACTCATAGATGGTGGACGACTCATAGCACAGGGAACGCACGAAGAATTGCTGCGAAGCAGTTGCGAGTATGCTGAACTACTCGAATCACAACTGCTCAGTGAAAAAGAAGTAGCTATTGCGTAAGCGTTTTTAATCTTTTCATGGAGAATGTATGAATCAGCGAGTAGGCGCGGATCAGATAGCCCATATATATGGTTCGGGAAGAGTGGATGGACGGGAGCGTATTCAAAGCGGTGCGCTGCTGCTTAGATTGCTGCGCTATCTCACACCATTCCGCCTACAACTCCTGGGCGCACTTGTACTGGTTATCATCACAGCGCTGGTACAAGCAATAGGACCAGCACTGATTGCTCGCGCAATCGATGTGAATATTACACAAAAAGATCTTCAAGGTCTGACCAGGACGATGCTGCTATTGCTCGGTGTTTATGTAGTCGGTCTAGCGTCACAGTCTGGTCAGGTGTACATGATCGGCTGGATTGGTCAGAAGTTCCTGGCACAACTGCGTGTCCAGATTTTTGACAAAATACAATCACTTCCCCTGGCATTTTTTGACCAGAATAAAGCAGGTGATTTGATGTCACGACTGGTGAATGATATCCAGACGATCAATCAACTGCTTAGCCAGGGTATTACTCAGGTCATCGGCAGTCTGTTCTCACTGGTTGGCATTATCATAGCCATGATGGTATTGAGCTTACCCCTTGCTGCGGCCAGCTTTCTAGTTCTGCCTGTAATGATCTGGGTAACTGTTTTATTTGCTCGGCGTTCTGGTGTTGCCTTTCGCAAAACTCGTACTGTGCTAGGTATCGTCTCTTCAGAATTAGAAGAGGAGCTTGCAGGCGTACGAGTAGCCCAAGCATATAATCGAACAGAGGCAAATATTCAGCACTTCGCGGAACATAACGCGGCTAATCGAGACGTAAATGTACAAGCCGTGATTGTAACTTCAGCTTTTACACCATCGATTGATATGCTAAGTACACTGGCAACAGTTATCGTAGCAGCATTCGGTGGCTGGCTGGTCGTCAGTCACAAGCTTCAAGTTGGAATTGTAGTAGCTTTCTTCATCTATGTGCAGCAGTTCTTCCGCCCTATCCAGATCATCAGCAATATTTATACACAGATGCAAAGCGCATTCGCTGGCGCTGAACGCATCTTTGATCTGATCGATACACCACTGCAACAGAAAGATAGTCCCGAGGCACAGATACTACCAGCGATAGAAGGACGCGTCGTTTTCGATCATGTCAATTTCAGCTACGCTGCCAAGCCTGATCCCACGAACCTGGTGCTACGTGATATCAACCTGGTTGCCGAGCAGGGGCAGACCATCGCGCTGGTAGGAGAAACAGGCGCAGGTAAATCCACTATGGTCAACCTGATCCCGCGTTTCTATGATGTCATAAGCGGTAAGGTGCTGATTGATGGATTTGATACAAGCGAGGTAACGCTTGCAAGTCTACGACGGCAAATTGGATTTGTGCAGCAGGACACTTTTCTTTTCTCGGGCACAGTAGCTGATAATATTCGTTATGGACGCCTTGATGCCACAGATACCGAGGTGGAAGAGGCAGCTAAAGCCGTGAGCGTACATGATTTCATTCTGGCTCTACCCGACGGCTACAATACTAAGTTGGGTGAACGCGGAACTGGGCTAAGCCAGGGCCAGAGGCAGTTGATTGCTTTTGCCCGAACAGTGCTGGCCGATGCGCGTATTCTGATACTTGATGAAGCCACATCTAACATCGATTCTCAAGGGCCGCACATCCTTCATCATCGCGCACCGCCTTTCAACAGTGCGCGACGCCGACCTGGTGCTTGTGGTTGATAAAGGGCAGATTGTCGAAAGGGGTACTCATGACGAGCTACTAGCATTGGGTGGGCGCTACGCCGAATTGTATCAACGCCAATTCCCCTAGACGCAGGCAAAAACCGGGTAGCAATCATTCACAGATATCGCGCACACAGCCAAACTCGCTTGACACTCACTCTACACTCTTCTACAATTCCTCTAGCATAATGAAAAGAAAATAGAGGAACAAGAACAATGGCTACACATACGACCGCAGCAGCCAACTATCGTCGTGAGCTAGGTGGGGGGCTACTTCAGCGTTGGTCTACTCCAGAGGATACAGAAAATATTGCCCAGTTGTGCGGTATGGTCTTTCGCGACAAAGAGGATGAGCCACTCAATATCCGTATGATGGAGAGTCCCTGTCGATCCCACAACCCTCCGGGTTTCTCCCCCTTCTCCAGAGGTCGGGCTAGCAGGTCTTCGAGAAACAGCGTGCGGAAGGCCTCGACGGGAGCTCGATCCAGTGCGGCAAGAAAGCGGGAGAGCGTCGAGCGAGCGGGCAATCGATCCCGTCCGAACAGAGCCATGAACGCGTTGGCAAATGGCTGCAAGCGCTCATAGAACGTTTCGAGGGTCCGTTCGCCACTGATCGCATAGCCCAGCAGCACAGCCACAAAATCGATGACGTCATAGTGTCCGAAGCGACGGCGCGCAAAGCGCACCTGCTCTTCTATCGCGGAAAGCACGCCCTGGCGGCGAAGGTAGCAGGCGATGAGGACCACTTCGCCAAACCAGCAGGGCGTCGAGGGAACGGATTGGGAAGAAGTCTGGATTGTGACCGAGGAATCGGCGATACTGGTCATTGTGCCTCCTTACTGTAGGAATATTCACATTCTTCCTTCGTAAGGAGGCATATTTTTGCACCCTTTCGCTACCTACTATGACCTCGTTGCGCAACCCGTGGGTCTGGCCGTTCCAAATTCCAGATATGTCCCGCTTCCGGGATGATCTGAAGTTCAGCATGAGGCATAGAAGCAGCTAACTCTTGAGCCGCCTTTCTTTCGCCTAGGCCATCCTTCTTGGGCAACGCACTTCCTCTACTTGATGCTCTCGCACCAGCAGTCGCACCTTGGGCAGGTCATGTACTTGTCGGCATTCCTTGAGGCTTCCTACCACCTCACCCAACGGCTCTTGTCATTTGAAGCAGACCAGTGGCCAATTGCTCACCACCTCATCAGGACTGGCTAGCTGCATCAAAGTATACCCAGCATGGCCTGGCTGCCCTCCTGCTGTTGGCACACGGAGGCATTCTTCGCTCTCTCGCAGGCAAACTCTGCTTCTACTCTGGCCGTCTTGGCTTGCTCTCATGCCAGTTAAAGTTGCGCTATACGTCCTTCTGCTGTCATATCCCAATGTTAACAGCCTCTGCAATCCCGACCTGAGTAGTTACATTATTTTGCATGGCCATCCGATTATAGATAGCTTTAGTACTCAAGAGTGGCAAGACAAACCGAGGAGTGAGAGGGTGAAAGGCTAAGTAAGGATGATTCCTACCTCAGCGTAAGCATGTTAAGCTGTGGCTGTCAAAATCACTGCACAACACGCACTTGTCGAATGAACCATCCTGTATGATCCTCAAGCAACTACGATTCACGAAAAAACCGCCTCAGTACACCTGTCGGTGACAGATGTTGAGCAATGCCCACTGCGGGGCAAAGCACGTGCACTATTGCCTCCTCTATGAGCTACTCACGCTAACTTGTGGTATACACGACCCAGTTAAGCCAGTTCGTAGCAAGCTGGCAGCGATAGTGTGACACCCTGCCTTCCAAGCAGGCTGTCACGAACCTTTATTGCGTCTTCTACCAATCATTGTCTTTATAATCATCCTCGAAGGGTGAGAAATAAGGTGGGGAACGAAAAAGAGAGCTGAAGAGTCTGCCCTTTTGTTCCGGTGGCTCTCCTATCACAGCATACTATACTGGTGGTAGCATGGCAGAACTGAGAGGTAGCCTGCGAGGGGAGGACTAGCAAGCACCTAAGCGTAATACAATGAGGCGTCCTGTGAAGCAAAAGACGAAGAAGAAACGACAGCAACGCGCGCAAAGCCGACTCGCCCTCGCGCGCTTCCGACAGCAACAACGCGAGCAGTGGCAACAAACGGCTGCTCACCGTGCAGGGCAGCGCTGGAACAAGACGCTGCGCCAGCTCGCCGATCTGGGAGCAACGGTCAAACAACACGCACAAGCGGGAGACGATAGGGAGAAGACGGTCTATGAGGTCACCTTTGGGGGCAAGACCTCTCGCTTTCGCTCGTGCTTTGGGGTGCAGCGCTGGCTCAAACGGGAACGGGAGCGCCAGGAAGAACAACAGATGAGCTGGGCCGAGCGACACGTCCGGTGGATGATCGAGCACAATTGCGACGATCATGGCCACCCCTGGCCGGACCCGGCAGAGCCATGAGGGGGTGCCGAGAGCCTGGCTGTACAGCAACCCGTACAGCAACGCCGACGAATATCAGTAATACAGAGCGGTCCGCGGTGAACAATGAAACGAGGAATGAAGCGCGGGGAGCACATCGGCGCACGCCGGCGAACAAGCCCAGGCGTATCCCGTATGCGCTACCAAAACACGTTTATAAACGTCTCAAGCCGCGCTGGAAGCAGCTTGAGACATTTTCATTTCTTTCACTATCCCGCAAATGTAGCAACTGTGTAGCAACGCCCGAACTATGCATCTGCTCTACGACGCGGCCTGTCCCCAACGCTATGCTCCTTCTTCTTTCTATGGTATAGTACAGGAAAACGTGTAGAGGGAGGGCGCGGGTGCAATATCGAGAACTGATCTATCGCATTCACGCACGCCAGTCTATGTTCACGCGCTCTATTTCTGACGAGTGCGTAGAGCACATCTTGCGGCATGGTGAAGCGATCGAAGACTAACCATCCGCATTCCCATTTCCGGCGAAATTGCTGTTGGGGAGGTGTAACGAACGCCCCATTCATGTGGTCGCCGCAGAAAACAGGGACAAACAACTGGTGATCGTGATAACAGCGTACGAGCCGACCACCGATAAGTGGGAACCGGACATGAAGACCAGGAGGAAACGCTCATGAAGTGTGTCATTTGCCAATATGGAGAGACTGAACCAGGGACCACAACGGTCACGCTTACCAGAGGTGAGACAACTGTTGTTATTCGGGATGTCCCCGCGCAAATCTGCACAACCTGTGGCGAGGAATATGTGGATGCAGCAACGAGCAAGCGACTTTCTGAGATTGCAGAAACAGCGGTGAGGGAAGGCGTACAAGTTGATGTACGGCGCTATAAAGCTGCATAGATTACCTGCCTTCTCTACCACGTTCCAAGCCAGACGAGAAGCGGCTTGGGACATTTCTTTATCTCACACTATCCTAGAAATGTAGCAACCAGCTCACTCAACTACTTTCTTTCCGTCGCCCTCCCGCCTCTTCAACACTTCATCCATCTTGCTCATGGCGTCCTTTTGCAGTGGAACGTCGCTTTTCTGCACCTGTTTGGCTTTTCGCTGAGCATCCATACCCGACTTCTGCTGATGCACGGCACCAGCAGGTTTAGCCTTAGAATGCGGCCTCTTTACCTTCTCTTTTCGTCAGATACGCTTCCACGCTTGAACAGCAACCCATGTAACCAGACCAGCTAAGACCGTTCCACTTACTCCAACAACTATCGGATTGTTGAAAAAGTCGCTAAGGAAAGTGTGTACCGGATGAGGATTAAAAACAGTGAACGTCTGCTGAAAGTATAACAGCCGAAACTCAGGCGTGCTGCCGTTAGGGCAAGAGGACCACTGCACGTCGATCTCCCCACTAAGGGTTAGTGAACCTGTTGTTTGTGGGGTAATGTCAACGTTCCAGTCAGCCTCTGTATCATCTAAAGAGCGGGTGGTAGGTGAAACAAGATTGATTTCAGGGGTAGCGGTATCAACAAAGATAATCGCTGATACGGCACAGCCTGGAAAAGCATCGGACAATGCTTTCCCTCTTGTTTGAGGAGGATAAGAGTTCGGCGCGCCCTTCAGGCTATATTCCAAAGCCTGGTTCGATCCTGACGCCGCAGTGAGCTTAATGGTGGTATGGACCGTCTGATTAACAGGTATTTTGGTAACAGAAGGCAGTATTATCACTTGAACAGATGTCACATCCAAAGAGGATGGAATACTTTCTGACGCTCCTCCACACCCCTGCAATACGAACAGAAGGAGCATAAAGAATACAAGCACACGCGCATGCATACCTGCCTCCTCAATACTTTTCTCGGTCTAAAGTATTCTCGAGGGCGTTTCATTACTCCGACTCCTCCCAAAGATGAGCCAGTTCCTTCTCCACAAGAAATCAACTATGGAATAATTCACAGCCCCTGCTGAAACACCTGAAACAGTTGAAACTCTGAAACAGTGAGCCACCTCGACTCAAACTTGTCTGATACACCTGATACACCTGATACACTTGCAACACTTGCAACACTTGACATTCTGTGAGAGCGTTTCGTAACTCAGATTAACAGAACAGTTCTGAGCTTGAACAGGAACAGAGTATACTTTTCTAGCTCATCAAAAATCTCATTTCTACTGGTCCTTGCTCACTGTAACTGAGCATGTTTTGGTATCCATTGAAGAGCTTTTTGAGAGTTAGGAAATGCCCTCTATTCTCTTCTAAACGCTAATAAAGAAACGTTGAAAGTTAAGCAAATTATCATATCAAGTGAGAAACGACCTTGAAATGCTGCGAATGATCGTGCATAATGTAGTTAAGAAGGAATGGAGGGACAAAACATGAGCGAAGGATTCATTTCGCGAGGGTTCCGAGGCCGCCGCCAACAGAGTGACCTGGCCCAGCGGATTCCGCCTGGACAGTATCTTGAGCGCGGCTTCCCAGTGCTTTCGGCTGGTCCGACCCAACATACTCCCCTGGAGCGGTGGGATTTCTCGATTACCGGCAAGGTGAAAGAACCAAAGCGTTGGTCCTGGGAGGAACTGCTGGCCCTTCCCCATGAGACGCCAACCGTCGACATCAGTTGCGTCACCAAATGGACCAAGTTAGATACCCATTGGGAGGGAATCTCCGTCGAGACCTTGCTGCGACAGGTGGACTATGACCCGAACGTCGCGAGATATGTCACCGCCTACTGCGATGGTGGCTATACCACGAATTTGCCGCTCGCGGATGTTCTGGGAGGGAAAGCCTGGGTGGCATTCATCTACGAGGGAGAGCCGTTGGCTCCCCAACATGGTGGGCCAGCGCGACTGCTGGTTCCTCATCTCTATTTTTGGAAGAGTGCCAAGTGGGTCCGGGGCCTCCAATTGGTCGAGCGGGATGAACCGGGCTTCTGGGAGTCGCTTGGCTACCACAATTACGGTGATCCATGGAAAGAACAGCGCTACCAGGGCGACTAAGATGGCAGCTTGGTGAAGTGGTGGCGACCCACCAGGAAACGCCGCGTACCAGGAGCCTGACGCTCTCCATCCCCAATTGGGCGGGGCACCTGGCTGGCCAGCACGTGGATATCCGTCTCACGGCTGACGACGGGTACCAGGCCGAGCGCAGC
>Ga0209159_1001116_pt1 | contig 21582 bp, 25 predicted proteins | sample GraSoiAngelo_144_FD_185901 | JGI IMG/M metagenome (GOLD analysis project Ga0209159, IMG submission 185901) | Grasslands soil microbial communities from the Angelo Coastal Reserve, California, USA - 14_1009_02_40cm (SPAdes) (version 2) | ecosystem: Environmental > Terrestrial > Soil > Grasslands ...
TGCCTTAGGCAGGCCCCCCTTGCCTGCCCGCTGAGGCCGCTCGCGGCGACCTCTTCGCTGCAGGCCCGATAGCTGCACGGCGAGAGAGCAGTGGCTACCGAAGCCGTTATGCCGGCACCGAGCGCCAGCACCGCGAACCCAACGAGCGCCTTGCGAGCGGCCATGGGCTGACCTCCTGCGTTGAGGCCGCTCGCGTGCCACCTCACCACCCGCTCACGTCCGCTCCGGCAACGCGGCGGCGGGAACACGCTTACAACTGGCCCGCCAAGTCTCCCACCGTGCTAGTCCTGCTGTCAATAAACGATTTAGCGGCTCGCGAGAGCGCCGGCCGTCCCTGGCGGCCCGCGCAGCCTACTATGCGGCGCACCGCGCCGAGCGTCTCCCGCAGATGCGCGCCTATTCGCGGGTCTACTATCGCCAGCATCGGGAGCGGCTCCTCGCGGCGAAGCGGATCTATGACGCGGCGCACCGGGAGGTTATTCTCGCGCGGAAACGGGCCCGGCGGGCAGCGGCCCGCACGTCCCGCTCCTAAAAGCTTAGCCGTCCCTCGGGTTGCGATGCCGGCCGACGTCGAGCCCATAGGCGGATTCCCAGGCTGCCGCCTTCTCGCGAGCCGCGGCCAACCAGCGCCGGAAACGCGGGTCGCGTAAGGTGGCAAGTCGGCGCTCTTGAAACCGGGCTTCCCGGGCCTGCTCCTCGGGCGTGAGGGCGAGAAAGTCTTTGCGCGGCATCATGTCGGCATTGCACCGAAGGGCGCCGAAATAAGATAGCTTTCTTGTGGCCCTCAGGATAGGAGCATGCCGTCCGCCTTGAGGACGGGTCTCAAGCCGAGGAAGCCGAGGAGCTGCTCGTAGAAGGGCAGGCACGAGTCGAGGTCGCTGACCGTGAGCATGACGTGGGCGATGCCGTTCACTTCCATGGGCCGACCCGATGACACGTCGGGATGGCGGCGTCCAGGCCGACGTCAGACGATCTCGAGATCGAAGGGGCGTATTCCGCGGATCAGCCGGAAGTCCCTCTCGTTGCGGGTGACGACCGCCGCCCCGATCGAGCGGGCGGTGAGTGCGATGAGGGCGTCGTTCACGAGTCCGCGCGCCACGCGGCTGCGGACGGCTGGCAGGCGGTTCCACAGCATGGAGAGGACCATGCCCGCGTGCTTCCAGACCCGATGGGTCGGAACGACGATGCGGCGCGCCCGCTCGAACGGCTCGTAGAGCGCAGCGGCGAGCCTCCGGTGCCGTGCGGTCCGAGCGCCGGCCAGCAGCTCCTGAACGACCACCGAGCACATGTGCGTGCGAGGAACGTCGCGGCGATAGCGCTCGCGGAACGAAGCCGCGAACCGCCCATCGCGCAGGATCGCGATGTAGACGCTGGTGTCGAACACCAACCGCGAGCTCACCGTCGCTGCCACACGTCCCCGAAGCCTCGGCCTCTCCCGGCGGCGCGGTCGTAGCCCTTCATCACCTTTGCCCGAAAGGCGACCAGCTCGAGCGCCTCGCGGATCGCCTCGGACTCGCTGCGTCGGCCGAGGATCGCCTGCGCCCGCTTGAGCGTCGTCGGGTCGAGGAACACGTTCTTGCGGACCAGCGTCGCCATCGTCGCCTCCGTATACGTATGATTTGGAAAGGTATACGTATGCGCGCTTCGGGGCAACGCGGGCCCCATGGCGTGGTACGGGGAGGCCGCTTCATGTCCGCCGCCCGCTGAGATAGTCATGGCGCATGCGCCGCGCCGACTCCCACCCAGCGATGGCGCCGCTCCGCCTCGGCATCAGCGCCTGCCTCCTCGGCCAGGCCGTGCGCTACGACGGCGGCCACAAGCGCGACCCCTTCCTCGCCGAGACACTCGGGCGCTTCGTCGAGTGGGTGCCCGTCTGCCCCGAGGTGGAGCTCGGCCTCGGCGTGCCGCGCGAGCCGATCCGCCTCGAGGGCGATCCCGCGGCCCCGCGGCTGGTGGCCGCGAAGAGCCGCAGGGACCTGACCCGCGCGATGACGCGCCTCGCCCGCGCGCGCGCCGCGGAGCTCGCGCGCCTGGATCTCGTCGGCTACGTTTTCAAGAAGGACTCGCCCAGCTGCGGCATGGAGCGCGTGCGGGTGCATGGTGGCGGCCGGCCCCGTCGGCGCGGCACGGGTCTCTTCGCGCGCGCGCTCATGGAGCGGCTGCCGCTCCTGCCGGTCGAGGAGGAGGGGCGTCTCGGCGACGCCGCCCTGCGCGCGAGCTTCGTCGAGCGCGTGTTCGCCCATGCGCGCTGGAAGGGCGCGCTCGCCGCCGGCATGACGCGCGCGCGACTGGCCGCCTTCCACGCGGCACACGAGCGCCTGCTCCTCGCAAACCATCCCGCCGCCTGCCGCCGCCTGGGCGCGTTGGTCGCGAACGCCGGCAAGCGGCCGCTGCGCGCCGTCGTCGCCGACTACGGCGCCGGCTTCATGGAGGCGCTCCGCACGCAGGCTCCTCCGTCTACCCGGCGGCGCGCACCGCGGCGGCCGGCGCCCCCGGCCCCTCGGCGATCGCCCACAGGGCGACCAGCGGCGTCACGACCAGCGCCTCGGCGGCCGCGAAGCTCGCCTTGAAGACCACGAAGCCCCCGAGGCCGAGCTGCGTCACCCCGAGCGCCACGTGGGCGAGGAGCACCGGCGGCGCGAACACGAGCAGGCCCGCACAGCCGAGCGCGAGCCCGCGCGCCAGCGTGCCGCGCGGCAGCCAGCCGAGCCACGGCTGCGTGTCGCGGCTCCAGCCGAGCGGCGCCACCTTCCCCGAGCGCACGTGCCCGCGCACGAGCCGCGTCGCAATGAGGCAGGTGAGGAAGGGCAGGATGACGCTCGTCCCGATCGTGTCCCCGGCGATGCTCTGCTGGCCCCAGAGCGGCACCGCCTCGGCGCCGCGGAACATGAGCCAGGCGATGGCCGCGTTGAGCAGGAAGTTGAACCCCGCGGCGCCCACGCCCTGCTCGAGGAAGACATAGCGGCGGTGCGCCCGGGACACGGGTGACCTTATAGCGTATCTTCCCGGGTGGATGTCCACGACGCCCGCCGCGAGCCCGCTCCCCGCCGTCGTCCTGGGGGGCGGGCTCGCGGGCCTCGCGGCGGCGCGACTGCTGCGGCGCCACTTCCCGCGGGTCGTCGTCCTCGAGCGCGACCGGCGGCCGGAGACGGCCGAGCCCGAGGACGCGTTCGCCTCCTGGGAGCGGCGGGGCGTGCCGCAGTTCCGCCACTCGCACGCCTTCCTGGCGCGTCTCCGCGTCGTGCTCCTCGCCCACCTCCCCGACGTGCTCGACCGGCTGCGCGCCGCCGGCGTGCGCGAGTTCGGCATCGACGAGGTGACCCCGCCCGGCGTCGCGCTCGCCCCGCGCGCCGACGACGAGGACGTCGTCCTCCTCGCCTGCCGGCGCTCGACCTTCGAGTGGGCGCTGCGCGCGAGCGTCGCCGGGCGGCCGGGGATCGAGCTGGGCGAGGGCGTCATGGTGGAGAGCCTGGTCGGCGAGGCGCGCGACGGCGGGCGCCCCACCGTGACCGGCGTGCGGCTCGCGGACGGCAGCACGATCCCCGCGGCGATCGTGGTGGACGCGACCGGCCGGCGCTCGCGCGCGCCGGGGTGGCTCGCCGCGCTCGGCGCGCCCGCGCCCTACGAGCGCAGCGCCGAGACCGGCATCTTCTACTACACGCGCTTCTACCGCCTCCGCCGCGGCCGCGGGCCGCGCGGCACGACGGGGCTGGTCGCGGGCGACCTCGGGTGGGTGAAGCTCGCCATCTTCCCCGGCGACGGCCGCACCTTCTCGATCACGGTCGGCGCGCCGGTCGACGACCATGCGCTGCGCGGCCTCGCCGAACCAGCGCGCTTCGAGCGCTTCCTGCGCGCCTTTCCGGCCGTCGCGACGTGGCGCACGCGCGGCACCTCGGTCCCGATCGCAGGCGAGGAGACGCCCGTCCTCGTCATGGGACAGCTTCGCAACCGTCTCCGGCGCTTCGTCGATCGAAGCGGGCTTCCGCTCGCGACCGGCTTCTTCGCGATCGGCGATGCCGCCTACCACTCGAACCCGATCTACGGGCGCGGCGCGCCGTCGGGCCTGGTGCAGGCGGCACTGCTCGACGAGGCGCTCGAGCGCCACCCCCGCGACCTGGCGGCGGCGGCGCGCCACCTCGACCGCCGCAGCGAGGCCGAGCTGCGCTCGTTCTGGGAGGCCGCCGTCGCCGGCGACCGCCGCGGGCTCGGCGAGCGCCAGCCGTTCGCACTCACGAACCCGCGCGGCTGGCTCGCCGGCGTCGCCGAGCAGGCCTTCGGCTGGTTCGTCGACCGCGCCCTCGTGCCCGCGATGCGCGTCGACCCGGTCGTGTTCCGGGGGCTGCTGCGCGTCTTCAACATGCTCGACCCGCCCGAGCAGCTGCTGCGCGACCCGGAGCTGGTGCTGCGCGCGCTGCCCGTCCTGGCCCGCGTGCTGCGCGGCGACGAGCCGGCGCACCTCTTCCCGCGCGTCGAGCGCGACGCGGTGCTCGCGCGGCTGGGAAGCTAGGGGGCTCAGCGCGGGCGGCGCGCCCCGGGTGCGCCTTACACCTCCAACCGCCCCCCGATCTCGACCACCTGGTTCGGCGGGATCGCGAAGAACTCCGTCGGCGAGCGCGCGTTGCGTGCGAGGAACAGGAACAAGGCCCGCCGCCAGCGCGGCAGCTCCGAGCGGCCCGTCGACACGAAGGTCTCGCGGCCGAGGAAGTAGCTCGTGCGTCCCCGGAACATTTCGAGCCCCTGCGCCGCCGCGCGCTGCATGACGTCGGGAACGCGCGGCGTCTCCATGAAGCCGTAGCGTGCGACGACGCGCCAGAACCCACGCCCGAGCTGCGTGATCTCGACCCGCTCGGCCGGCGGGACGGTGGGCACGGCGGTGGTGACGATGGTGAGGATGACGACCTGCTCGTGCAGGACCTGATTGTGCTTGAGCTGGTGGAGCAGCGCCGGCGGCGTTCCCTCCGGGTCCTGGGTCATGAAGACGGCCGTGCCCTTCACCCGCGCCGGAGGATCGAGCTTCAGGGTCGCGAAGAGATCGTCGAACGGCATCCGCATCTTCGCGAGCTCCCGCGCGCGCCAGCTCGCGCCGAACCTCCATGTCGACATCACGGCGAACACTCCGCCCGCGGCGAGCATCGGGAACCAACCCCCGTGCAGGACCTTGGCCAGGTTGGCGCCGAAGAAGGCGAGGTCCACTGCGAGGAAGAGCGCCACCAGGCTTCCGGCACGCCAGACGGGCCAGCACCAGCAGCGGCGCGCGACGGCGTAGAAGAGGACCGAGGTGATGCTCATCGTGCCGGTAACCGCGATGCCGTACGCGGACGCGAGGTTCGAGGAGTTGCCCGCCACCAGCACGAGCGCCGTGCAGGCGACCGCGAGCAGCCCGTTCACCACCGGAATGTAGATCTGCCCCTCGGTCGTGGCCGAGGTGTGCACGATCTTCACCCGCGGCACGAAGCCGAGCTGCACCGCCTGCTGGGTGAGCGAGAACGCACCCGAGATGAGGGCCTGGGACGCGACCACGGTCGCCGCCGCTGCGATCACCACCATCGGCAGAGCGAACCACCCGGGCACGAGGGCGTAGAACGGGCTCGCCACCGCGGCGCTGCAAACCTCGCCGTCCATCCCGAGGTGGCACCTCTCGAGCAGCAGCGCGCCCTGGCCGAAGTAGTTGAGAAGCAGCGCCGGCATGACCAGGCCGTACCAGGCGAGGCGGATGGGCCGCGGGCCGAAGTGGCCCATGTCGGCGTACAGCGCCTCGCCGCCGGTGATGCAGAGGACGACGGCGCCCAGCAGAAGGAAGCCGTGGTAGCCGTGGCTGCCGAGGAAGCGCGCGGCGTGCAGCGGGTTCACCGCTGCGAAGACCGCCGGCTGCGCGGCGATCCGCGGGATTCCCACCGCCGCGATGCTGACGAACCACACCAGCGTGGCCGGTCCGAAGACGGCGCCGACGCCGGCCGTGCCGCGCCGCTGCACCATGAAGAGCGCACCGAGGATCACGACGGTGACCGGCACCACGTAGTCGGCGAGCCGCGGCGCGGCGACCTCGAGCCCCTCGATGGCGCTCAGGACCGAGATGGCCGGCGTGATCACGCCATCGCCGTAGAGGAGCGCCGCGCCGAAGAGGCCGAGCGAGATGAGCGCCGGCGTGCGCCCGGCCGCCGGCCCGAGGAGCGCCATGAGGGCGAGGATGCCGCCCTCGCCGCGATTGTCGGCCCGCATGATGAAGGTGAGGTACTTGAGCACGATCACCACGAGGAGTGACCACAGCACCAGCGACAGGATGCCCAGCACGTTCGCGGGCGTCGGCGTCAGCCCGCGGTGGGGGACGAAGCACTCCTTGATTGCGTAGAGTGGCGAGGTGCCGATGTCGCCGTAAACGACGCCCAACGCGGCCAGCGCCAAGGCGGGGAGCTCTCGCCGGTGCTCTGAGGCGGCGGCCGGCGCGGGGGCCTCGGCGGCGAGGGGGTGAGGCGCGTCCATCCGGCTCAGGGCTCGACCCGCGACGTGCCAGGCAGGCTCACGTGCCGCGGCACGCTGACGACGAGCATCCCAGGGGCCATCCCAGAGCGTCGCGCCGAAGTCAACGTGTCCTGCCCTCGATCTACTGAAGGAGCGGACGCGCGGCTACGCGCGCTGCGCCGCCGCGCGTGCGAGCGGCGCGCGCCCGGCGCGCCGGTGCCGGACCAGCGCCTCGAACAGGCGCCGCTGCCGCTCGTCGCCGAGCGCGCCCAGCTCGGGGTGCCACTGCACGCCGATCAGGAAGGGATGGCGCGTGGACTCGACCGCCTCGATGACGCCGTCGGGGCTCCACGCGACGGCGCGCAGCCCCAGGCCCAGGCGGCCGACCGCCTGGTGGTGGACCGAGTGCACGGTGAGCTCGGTCGCGCCGAGGATGCGCGCGAGCCGGCTCGCCGGCTCGATGTTGACCAGATGCTCGACCGGGCGGAGCTCCGGATGGCGGTGCCGGACCTTGTCGCCGAAGTGATCCGGGATGTGCGACAGGAGGTCGCCGCCGAGCGCGACGTTCACCAGCTGCATGCCGCGGCAGATGCAGAGGATCGGAAGATCCTGGAGGGCGAGCGCCGCGCGCGCGAGCGCCAGCTCGAATCCGTCGCGCTCGGGCGAGATGCCGTAGTTCGCCTCGTGGCGGGCGCCGCCGTAGTGCGCCGGATCGACGTCGCCGCCGCCCGGGAGGATGAGGGCGGCGATCGCCCCGAGCGCCTCGGGGATATCCCCCTCGACCGCCGGCAGCATGATGGGCACGCCGCCCGCCAGCCGGACCACGTCCACGTACTCGCACGGGAGGGAGAAGGTCTGCCGCTGCCCCGCCCTGCCGTAGCTGGAAATGCCGATGAGAGGTCGCGCCACCGCCTGCTCCGGCCCCCAGGGTAGCGGGCGCGGGCGCGAGGTTCCAGCAGCGCGCCCGCTGTGGTAGGGCCGGCCATGACCTTCCCCCGCCAGGTGCCCCACATCCCGCGCCTCTCCGAGCTCCATGAGCTGCGCGAGGACGTGGTCTACGCCCACGCCGATGGGGTGCCGCTGCGCTTCGACCACTACCGTCCGCGGAAGGTCGACGGCCCGGCAGCCGCGGTGATCTTCGTCCACGGAGGCGCCTGGATGCACGGCGACCCGAGCCAGGCCGCCGGCAACGCGCTGCACTTCGCCCGCCGCGGCATCGCGACCATCTCGCTCTCGTACCGCCTCGCGCCCGCCCACCGCTTCCCCGCCCCGCTCGACGACGTGCGCCACGGGCTCCGCTGGGTGCGCGCGCACGCGGGGGAGCTCGGCATCGATCCCGAGCGCCTGGCGCTGCTCGGGCTGTCGGCGGGTGCCCACCTCGCCATGCTCGCGCACGTCGCGCGTGGCGTTCCGGAGCTGGCGCCCGAGCTGCCGCCCGAGCTCGGCGACGTGCCCGAGGACGTGCGCGCGATCGTCGTCCACTACGGGCCGTTCGACCTCTCCCGCAGCCGCCCGTTCCCCGACGGCATCGACCCCACGGCCGAGCTCCTCGGCCCGCGCTACACCGAGCCCGCATGGGTGCGCCTCGCCTCGCCGACCGAGCACGCGGCCAACGCGAGCGCCCCCGTGCTCTTGATCCACGGCACCGCCGACACGGTCGTCTCCTATCGCCAGTCGGTGCGCATGCACGAGGCGCTGGTGGCGGCGGGGAAGCCGGCGGAGCTCCTCCTCCTCGAGGGCGCGCCGCACGCCTTCCAGATCGACTGGCGCGGCGAGGCGAACCGGCGGGCGAACGAGGCGATGGACGCCTTCCTCGGGCGGCATCTCGGCGCGGAGCCGTGAGCTCCCCGACGATTCACGGTCGCTGCGACCCGCAATTCGCCGCGGTGCGCGATGCCTTCGCGGCGAATTTCGAGGCGGGACGGGAAGTCGGTGCGTCGTTCGCCGCGACCGTCGAGGGCGAGTGGGTGGTCGACCTCTGGGGCGGCTCGGCGGACGCGGCAAGGACGCGCGCGTGGGAGCGCGACACGATCGTCAACGTGTTCTCGACCACCAAGGCGATGACCGCGCTGTGCGCTCACATCCTCGTCGATCGCGGACAGCTCGACCTGGACACGCCCGTGGCGCGCTACTGGCCCGAGTTCGCGCAGGCGGGGAAGGAGCGGATCACGACGCGGCACCTCCTGACCCACAGCGCAGGGCTCGCCGCGCTGCGGCGGCCACTGCCGACCGAGGCGCTGTACGACCGGACACGAATGGTCGAGACACTGGCTGCCGAGACGCCGTGGTGGGAGCCGGGAAGCGCCCACGGCTACCACGCGCTGACCTACGGGTATCTCGTCGGCGAGGTCGTCCGCCGCATCACCCGAAAGACCCTGGGAACGTTCCTCCGCGACGAGGTGACCGCACCTCTCGCTGCCGACTTCCACATCGGCCTCGCGCCATCGGAAGATGCTCGCGTCGCCGAGATGGTGCCCCCGAGCGCGGCGGAGACCGCGGCAGATCCGTCCCCAGCTCTCGGCCCGCAGTCGCTGTCCGGCAGGGCGTTGAGCAACCCACCGCTCAGAGCCGAGTTTGCGAACCGGCCCGAATGGCGGCGGGCGGAGATCCCGGCCGCGAACGGGCACGGGAACGCCCGCTCGGTCGCGCGGGTGATGGCCGCGCTCGCGTGTGGCGGCCGGCTCGGCGGCGTGCGCCTGCTCGGCGAGCAGACGATCGCGAAGGCGATCGAGGAGCAGCGCTACGGGAAGGACCTCGTCCTCGGGTTCACGATGCGTTGGGCCCTCGGATTCATGCTGACCAGCCGCGAGCTTCCGCTCGGCCCGAACCCGCGGACCTTCGGCCACGGCGGCTGGGGCGGGTCGCTCGGCTTCGCCGACCTCGACGCCCGCGTGGGCTGGGCCTACATCATGAACAAGATGTCCCCCGGCACCACGGGCGACACCCGCGCCGCCGGCATCCTGGCGGCGCTGTACGGGTCACTGTAGCCGCGGCCCTAACATCACGACCGATCACGCAACGCGGGCGGCGTGAGTCACCCGCACCCCGAAGGCGCGGCGCGAACCCACGGCAGTGTCGGTGCTTCAGGTGTCTCGTCTTGCATCGGTTCCAACGCCGGTCGAGCGTTTCGCGAGGGTCTCGACCAAGCGGTCCTTGACCGCGCTCCACTCCGAGGCGATCACCGAGTACACCGCCGAGTCCCGGAGTAGACCCTCTTCGCCTGGTGCCCACGACATCGACCAGCTGCGCAATACTCCCTCGAACGTGGCGCCGAGCGCTTCGATCGCACGTCGTGATCGCACGTTGCGGGCGTCGGTTTTGAGATCGACTCGCGCCACCCGCAGGCTCTCGAAGGCGTAGCTCATCAGGAGGAGTTTCGCCTCGGTGTTGATGCCCGAGCCTTGGGCGGAGGCGGCGAGCCAGGTGAAGCCGATCTCGATGGCACACAGATCCTTGCGGCCGGGCCAGTAACGGGGGTTCCAATACGCGGTGCAACCCACTGCACGACCGTCGGCGCGCCTGATCTGGGCAAACGGAACGAGTCCCTGCGCGACTCGTTCGAACTGGGCCGTCAGGTACTCCCCGATCGCGTCGGCGCGCGGCACGAGCGTGAAGGCGTAGCTGCTGCGGTCTTCCTCCGCGGCCGAGGCGAGGTCGTTGGTGTGGCTGACCGACAACGGCTCGAGCCTGACGAGGGAACCCTCGAGTGCAGGTACGTCCAACCATGGGCTCATCGGCCGCTACTCCTCATCGCTCCTGACCTTGGCACCTTGCCGTAGCAGGTCGGCAGACCGTCACAGCGGCAGATCCCTGGGATCCTCTGGATGCCCTGGGGTTTACGATGGTGTCGACCGACGCTGGGCCGCCCAACAATTATTGAACAACGGCGAATGATCCTCCCCGCCGCAGCCTAACTCAAACGCTCCCACCGCCCACCCCGGTCGCCAGGATTTCCAGGCACCTGACACCTGCCGACCCGCCGCGGCCACCGCATTATCCCGCACGGCTGCAAGACAAGCATGTCGCGTCCCGCGGCACCGACGGCGAGTCCACGCGAGCATCCGAACGGAATCACCGACGCGCGGCGGGCCGCCGCGCCCGGCCCCGCCAGTCGGGCGGACGAGGCGACGGACGACCGCCATCTCTCTCTCTCGTTGACCGACGCGAGCACGCGGTGATACGCGAAGGCCCTGGTATGAGTTCAGCCCTGTGCTTGGTCACGCCCGCCATCGCGCCCCCGCCGGCGCAGATCGACCGCCGCAACCCCGCCCGCTCCGTCACCCGGGGCCGCCCGTGAGCGCCGAGCCGGGCCGGTTCCGGAAGACCGAGGCGCTCTTCGCGCGGGCGCAGCGCGTCGTGCCGGGCGGCATCTACGGCCACCAGTCGCCGCTCATGCTGGTCCCCGGCGCCTACCCCTACTTCTTCGCGCGCGGGCAGGGAGCGCACGTCTGGGACGTGGACGGGAACCAGTACATCGACCTCATGTGCTCCTACGGGCCGATCGTGCTCGGCCACAACCACCCGCGCGTCGAGGAGGCAGCGCGCCGGCAGGCGGCCGACGGTGACTGCTTCAACGGGCCCGGTCGGGCGTGGGTCGAGCTGGCCGAGCACCTGGTGCGACTCACGCCGTGGGCGGCGTGGACCGTGTTCGCGAAGAACGGCTCCGACGTCTGCACCTGGGCGACGGAGGTGGCGCGCGCGGCGACGGGGCGGCGAAAAATCCTGGTGGCGCAGGGCGCGTATCACGGAGCGCACGCCTGGTGCACGCCCATACCGGAGGGCACTACGCCCGAGGACCGCGCGCACGTCGTCCACTATCGCTACAACGACCTGGGCAGCGTCGACGCGGCGCTCGCCGCGAACCCGGGCGACGTGGCGGCGATCATGGTGAGCCCGTTCCGGCACGACGTCTTCCACGACCTGGAGATGCCGGCTCCCGGGTTCCTCCCGGGGCTGCGTGAGCGCGCGGACCGCCTCGGCGCCGTCCTCGTCCTGGACGACGTGCGCGCCGGCTTCCGGCTTCACCTGGGCGGCTCGGGCGAGCATGTCGGCCTGCAGCCCGACCTCGCCTGCTACTCGAAGGCGCTCGGCAACGGCCACGCGATCGCCGCCTGCCTCGGCCGCGAGGCGCTGCGCGAGGCCGCGACGCGGGTCTTCTTCACCGGCTCGTTCTGGACCAGCGCGGTGGCGATGGCGGCGGCGATCGCCTGCCTCGAGGAGCTCGAGTCGAGCGGCGCGATCGCACACATGGCGCGGGTCGGGAGCGCACTGCGGGCCGGCATCGAGCAGCAGGCGGCGGCGCATCATCTCGAGATCTGCTACAGCGGACCGCCCGCCATCCCGTTCATGACCTTCGCGGCGGACGAGGGCTCGTTCGAGCGGAGCCGCGTCTTCGCGGCGGCGTGCGCCGCGCGGGGCGTCTACCTCCACCCGCACCACAACTGGTTCGTCTCGGCGGCGCTCGGCGAGGCCGACGTCGCGCGCGTGCTCGAGGTGACGGGGGAGGCGTTCCGGGAGGTCCTGCGCGGGAGCGCAGGATGAAATGACCATCCGCTGCGCCACCCCCGCCGACGAGGACGCCGTCCTGATGCTCTTCGAGGAGCTCTTCGACCCGCCCGGCCGCCGCCCGCGCGGCTACACGCGCGCGCGCGGCGCGGCCGGCTTCCGCCACGCGCTCGCCAACCCCGATGCCGACCTCCTGCTCGCGGTCGCGGAAGACGGCGCGATCATCGGCCTCTCGTCCGTGTACGTCGACCTCGAGTCCATCCGCTTCGGCCGGCGCTGCTGGCTCGAGGACCTGGTGGTCACGGCGCAGCGCCGGAGCCAGGGCATCGGCCGCCGCCTGCTCGACGCGTCGACCACGTGGGCGCGCGAGCGCGGCTGCACGCATCTCCTGCTCAACTCGGCGGTGACGCGCACGGACGCGCACCGCTTCTACCTGGCGAGCGGCATGACGCAGACCTCGCTCAACTTCGGCCGCGAGATCGACTGATGGCGGCGCACTACACGCTCTACGTGATGTCGAACAGCCCGTACTCGGACAAGATCCGCATGTACCTCAAGCTGAAGCGCCTGCCTGTCGTCGAGGTGCGCGAGAACCTGCGCAACCGCGAGCAGGTGCTCCGGGCGCGCACGGGCAGGACCATGGTGCCGGTCGTCATCACGCCGGCCGACGAGGCCCTGAACGACTCGACCCACATCACGCGCAGGCTCGAGGCGGCCTGCCCCTCGCCGGCGGTCCGCCCCGCCGACCCGGGCCGCTGCGGCCTCGACGCCCTCCTCGAGGACTACGCCGACGAGTGGGTGGTGCGCGTCATGCTCGCCTCACGCTGGCTGCACGAGCCCGACGCAGAGCACAACCGGACCGTCATCGCCGCCGACATGACCTGCGGCGCGCCGGAGGTCGAGGTCGCGGTGGCCAAGGAGATGTTCCCGCAGGCGATCATGGCGACGCTGCCGCCCATGGGCGCCACGCGCCAGACGCTTGGCTTCCTGCTCAACGACCTGGGCGGCCTGGTCACGGACCTCGACGCGCTCTTCGTGGCGCATCGCTTCCTCGGCGGCGCGGAGCCGACGGTCGCCGACCTGGCGTTCTACGGGCAGCTGAACCAGATCCGCCGCGACCCGACCGGACGCGTCATGGTCGGCGACCCGGCCCGGCCGCACGGGCGCTGGCTCGCCGACGTCGAGCGGTGGGCCGACGGTGCCGAGGCCGAGCACGCGGGCGACGCCGCGCCGGAGGCCGAGGCGCTGGCCCCGCTCGCCCGCCGGATCGCGCGCACCTACCTCCGCTTCGCGGTCGCGAACGCGAAGGCGCTCGAGGAGGCGCCCAAGGGACCGCTCACCGTCGAGCTGGACGACGGCGTGCCGTTCCGGGCGGCGCGCGCCGGCTACAACCGGAAGTGCCTCCAGGCGCTGCTCGGCGAGCTGGAGGTGGCGGTGGTGGCGGCGGGACGGCTCGTGGGCGGGGCGGCCGACCGGGAGATTTTCGCGGAGCTCGCCGGGCTCGGAGGGCTTCTCGCGCCGTACCCGACGCTCGAGCTCGCGTCCGTTGGCTAGCGTCGCTCCTCGACGATCACGGCGGGCGTCCAGCGTGCCCGGCGGCGCGCCGAGCGCGCGGCGGCGCTCTCGCCTTCGTACGCGACCGGCGTCGCCGGCTGCGTGAAGCGGTCCACCGCGTCGACGGTGTTGACGTTCACCGTCGCGTACCAGCCGGCGCCCTCGTTCATCACGGCGGCCACGTATATTCCGCAGCGGCCGCAGACCAGGAAGTCGGCCGTTCGGAGGCCGAAGCGGTAGCGCAGCAGCTGCTCGGGATCGTGGACGGTGATGACGATGCGCCCGCTCGGGTCGGAGGTCGTGCGGGCGCCGTGTCTCCGGCAGAAGGAGCACGTGTCCGCGCGGAGCGCGAGCTCCTCGGGGCGCACGCTCGTCTCCAGCGCGAGTTCGACGTTGCCGCAGTGGCAGCGCCCGGTGAGCGGCGCTTCACTTCGGGGCGTATCGCGGCCGCTCATCGCCCCCCTCGCTCTGGACCCTGCGCCAGTACCCCCACGGGAAGTGGACGACCTCGAGCTTCATCCCGTCGGGATCGGCGAAGAAGACCGCGTAGTACTGCGGGCCGTACTCGGGGTATTCCGCCGGCGGATCGAGGACCGTGATCCCGTCGCGCACGAGGAGGTCGTGGACGCGATCCACCTCGTCCCGGCGCCGGACGCGGAGCGCGAAGTGGTGGAGCCCGACCCGGTAGCGGTCGAACGCCGCCTCGCGCGCGGCGGGCGCCGCCGCACGAAGCCCGATGGCCAGGTGCGCGTTGGCCCACACGAGGTAGGTCGCGTGCGGCACGCGCCGGAAGCCGAGGGCCCCGAGCACCTTTTCGTAGAACGGAGCCGAGCGGGCGAGGTCGTTGACGGTGAGATCGATGTGGTCCACGCCGAGGACGTCCATTGGTGCCTTCCCCTAGCGCCGCCGCTTCGAGGCGATCCAGCGACTGCTTGTTCGGTGCCGTGGCGCGCCCCGGGAGACTCCCGGTGGGCGACGCTATTCGACGATGTCCTTCCTGAGACTCTGGACGAACGCGACAAAGTCGCGCTGTTCGGCCTCGGGCACCTTGAACTTCGCCAGGGCCGCGGCGGCATGACCGAGGAACACGTTCCAGTCGCTCTCGCTGATGCGCATGCCTCGGTGGACGAGCAGCATGTCCCTGCCGCGATAGTACACCGGTCCGCCCGCGCTCGCGCAGAGGAAGTCGATCAGGAGCTGCTTCTCGCGCTTGAGGCCGTCTTCCCCGCGATGCGCCCAGAAGCGGCCGAGCTGGGGATCGCCCTGGAGCCGGGGCAGCAGGTCGTTCGCCACCGCCGTGATCGCGTCGTACCCGCCAAGGCGCTCGTAAAGGGTCCTCGTGTCGTGGCTCATCGTGTTCTCCTCGAGTCCGTGGGACGCCCGCCACGCCTGCGGCGCCGCCGTCTGGTTTTGGCCGACACCTCCCAGGTGGACGGGGCGGAACCTCTTCGGAGTGTCGTGTAGCCCCCGGCGGGGTGTTTCGGCAAGCTCCTGTTCCGCGTCTCGCGGCTTCGCGCCTGCCCTACGCCGGCCCGGCGAGGACGATGAAGCCAGATCAGCCGGCGATCCTACCGCCGCCGCTTCGAGCGCGGCCCCGACCCGTAGTCGCCGAACGGGTCGTCGCGCTCGCGGACCGCCTGCCGGAACCCGCCCGCGCGGGCGCGGGCGACGAAGTCGAGCCCCTCCTGGGTGTGCCGCGCGATGCCGTCGAAGAGCGAGCCGAGCGTGCGGCTCGACGAGAGCCCCATGTTCTCGGCGGTCTGGTTGCAGAGGAGCTTCAGCATGACGAGCTGGCTCGTCGGCACCTGCGCCATGCGGCGCGCGAACGCGAGCGCGTGCTCCTGGAGGCGGTCGTCGGCCACGGTCTCTAGGACGAGCCCGATGCGTGCTGCGTCGGGTGCGGGGATCTCGTCGCCCGTCAGCAGATAGCGCTTCGCGCGCTCGAGCCCCATGCGGTAGACCCACATCGCCGTGGTCGGCGTGCCCCACACGCGCGAGGGCGGGTAGCCGAACGACGCGCCCTCGGCGGCGATGATGATGTCGGCGCAGAGCACCATGTCGGTGCCGCCGCCGACGCACCAGCCCTGGACCGCCGCGATGGTCGGCTTGGCCGCGTACCAGAGCTTCATGTAGGTGTCGACGAAGCGCGAGATCATGCGGAGATCGGCGACCGAGTCCCACACGCGCCCACGCTTTCCCTCCTCGGGCTGCGCCTCGGTCGACCAGTCGAGGTCGTAACCCGCGCAGAAGGCGGGGCCCTCGGCGCGGAGCAGGATGACGCGCACGGCGGGGTCGGCGTCGGCCTCGTCGATGGCGGCCTCCAGCTCGTCGCGCAGCGCCGGCGTGATCGTGTTGTACTCGCCGGGCCGCGCGAGCACGATCGAGCGCACGCCGGCCTCCGTCTCCGTGCGGAGCGTCTTCATCGGCGCTCCCCCGGCTCGAAGCTGCCGTGGCGCCCCGCGCCCCCGGCGAAGCGCGCGGCGCCCGCCAGCGTCTCGCCGGAGCGGATCACCTCGGCGCCGCGGCGGAACTCGTTCCGCATCGCCTGCTCGAACGGCATCCCCCACTGCTCGTAGGCGGACAGGCGATCGGCGCGAAGACAGCGCTGCGGGAAGCGGGCCAGCTGATGCGCGAGCTCGACCGCCGCGTCGCGCGTCCGCCCGCGCTCGGCCAGGCGGTTCGCGAGGCCCATGCGGAGCGCCTCCTCGCCCGCGACGCCGCGTCCGGTGAGGATCATGTCCATCGCCTGGCTGTGGCCGATGAGCCGTGGCAGGCGCACCGTGCCGAGGTCGACCAGCGGCACGCCCCAGCGCCGGCAGAAGACGCCGAAGACGGCGTCCGTGGCGGCGACGCGGAGGTCGCACCACAGCGCCAGCTCGAGTCCGCCCGCGACCGCGTACCCCTCGACCGCGGCGATGACCGGCTTTCCGAGCAGCATGCGCGACGGCCCCATGGGCCCGTCCCCGTCCTCGCTGAGAACGTACTCCCCGAGCGCGTCGATCAGGGCGCCGCGCCGGAGCTGGCCGGCGGCGACCGCCTTCAGATCGGCGCCGGCGCAGAACGTGCCGCCCGCGCCGGTCAGGACCGCGACCGCGAGCGCCTCGTCCGCGTCGAAGCGGCGAAACGCCCCCACCAGCGCCGCCGCGGTCGGGTCGTCGACCGCGTTGCGCACCTCGGGCCGGTTGATGGTGACGACGGCGACTTCGCCGTCCGTCTCGAATAGAACCTTGCTCATGCGCGTCCTCCCTCTGGCAGGCCTCTTCCCCCTCCTCTATAAGAGGCCCGGCCCTCACGCGAGATCGGGATGTACGAGCGCTTCTTCGGCCTCGCCGACGCGCCCTTCCGGCTGACCCCGGACCCGCGCTACCTCTTCCTCTCGCCGAAGCACGCCGAGGCGCTCGCCCATCTGAAGCTCGGGCTGCGCGAGTCGAGCGGCTTCGTCTGCATCACGGGCGACGTCGGCACGGGAAAGACGACGCTGCTGCGCGCCTTCCTGGCCGGCCTCGGCCCCGAGACGGCGAGCGCCTACATCTTCAACCCGCCCGTGTCGGCCTTCGCGCTGCTGAAGACGATCAACGGCGAGCTCGGCCTCTTCACCGCGACGCGCAGCCGAAAGAAGCTGGTCGATGCGCTCAACGTCCACCTCCTCGCGCAGCGCGAGGCGGGGCGGCGCTCGCTCGTCGTCATCGACGAGGCGCAGGCCCTCTCGATCGACGTCCTGGAGCAACTCCGTCTCCTCTCGAACCTCGAGACGACGACCGAGAAGCTGCTCCGTATCGTGCTGGTCGGCCAGCCGCAGCTCCGCGCGCTCCTCCTCCACCCCGAGCTGGTGCAGCTGAACCAGCGCATCACGCTGCGCTGGCACATGGGGCCGCTCTCCCGCCACGAGACGGTCGCCTACGTGCGCCACCGCCTGCGCGTCGCGAGCGGCGGGGATCCGGCGCCGCGCGTCTTCACGCGCCCCGCCCTCCGCCTCGTCTACCGCATCTCGCGCGGCGTGCCGCGGGTCGTCAACATGGTGGCGCACCGCTCGCTGGTCGCGGCGTTCGCGGCCGAGCGGCGGGTGGTGAACGCGGCGTGCGTGCGCCAGGCGTACCGCGAGATCGGGGCGCTGCCGCTCGCCGCCGCCGCGCCGGCGTCGCGGCGGACGGCGTGGGCCGCGGCCGCAGTCGGCGCGTGGCTCGGCGTGGTCGCGCTCGGCGTGGTCGCGCTCGCGTGGCGGCCGGAGCTGCGCCTCGGCGGTGCCACCGAGAGCCCCGCGCCGAGCGCCGTCGCGACGCCGGCCGAGGAGACGCCGGCGCCCGCGGTGGCGGAGGCGACGCCGCCTCCACCCGCGGCGGAGCCCAGCCCGCCCGCACCGGCCGCCGATCCCGCGCCACCGGTGACGCCAGCCGACGAGGTCGAACGCCGGCTGGCGAGCCACGATGCGCCCACGAGCATGCGCGCTGCGATCGGCGCAATCCTCGCCGCCTGGCACGCGCGGCCGCTCGCCGCCGACGAGCCGGTGGATCTCGCGCAGGTCGCCGCCCGCCGGGGCCTCGAGGACCTGCCGCTCGTCGGCAACGGGAGCATGCTGCGTCTCCTCGACCTGCCCGCGATCCTCGAGCTGCGCATCCCGGGCGCCGACCAGCCGCGCGCGGTCGCGCTCACGGGCATGTCGGACGGCCGCTCGGTCCTCGTCATCGACGGCAGCCCCACGCCCGTCGACGCCGCCTTCCTCGACCGGCACTGGTTCGGCGCGGCGCACGTCCTCTGGCGCGACTTCGAGGCGCTCGGGCCGACGTTCGGGCCCGGGGGGCACGGCCCGCCGGTGGCGCGCCTCCAAGCGCTCCTCCGCCGCGCCGGCGCGTACGACGGGAAGGAGACCGGCCACCTCGACGCCGCGACCGAGGCCGCGGTGCGCGCCTTCCAGCGTGCGCGTTTCCTCGGCGTCGACGGACGCGTCGGGCGGCTCACGCGCATCGTCCTCTACACGGCCGTCGGCGGCTATCCGCGGCCGGCGCTCGGAGCGTCGTCGTGAGCTCCATCCTCGATGCGCTGAAGAAGCTCGAGGCGGCCGAGGCACCCTCCGCGCGCGAGCCTGCGGTCCCTCGGGAGCGGCCCCGCGCGCTCGGGCTCACGGTCGCCGGCATCGCGCTCGCGTTCGGCGCCGGGGCGGGGTTGACCTTCTTCCTGCGCGCCGGGCACGCACCCGCGCCGGCGCCGCCGGTCGTGAGCGCGCCGCCGCAGCCGGCCGCCGCCCCGAGCCCGTCTCCCACCGCCGCACCGGAAGCCCGGCCTCCCGCGCCCGTGGTCGCCGTCGAGCCTCCGCTGCCGCCACCCGCCGCGCCGCCCCCAGCCGTGGCGGAGGCTCTGCCGCTCGCCGCGCCCGCCGCGCCGCTGCCGCAGGCGGCGGTGGACGCCGAGCCGCCGCGCGCCCGGGTCGCGGCCGCGGCAGCCGCCCCGCCACCCGTCGCACCGCCGGTTGTCCGGCCGCCCGAGCCGCCAGCCGTGGCGCGCCGGGCCGAGCCGCCTCCCGCGCGTCCGCCCGCCGCGGAGGAGAGCTCACCACCCGAAGCCGAGAGCGCGCCCCCTCCTCCACTCGAGGTGCTGCCCCGTCTCCCGGCGGGCGCCCCGCACGTGCAGGTGAGCTTCCTCTTCTATTCACCGGTGGCCGAGCGACGGACGGTCCTGCTGAGCGTCGACGGCAGCGGCACGGAGACGCTGCACGAGGGCGAGCGGGCGGGCGACCTCGAGGTCGCACGCATCCTCCCCGACCGCGTGCACGTGCGCTGGAGCGGGGCGCTCTACTCGGTACGGGCGCGCGATTGAGTCACGCGGCCTTCGCCGCCGCAAACCGCAGCCGCACGTAGTCCGCCGTCCAGCGGCCGTCGGCGTCGCAGAGGTGCGGCCGGAGCTCGGCGCGCACCGCCTCCAGCAGCGCCCCGCGGTCGCGCGCGGCGGCGAGGAAGCTCTCCGCGAAGGTCTCGAGCCAGTCCGCGAGGTCGCCGGGGAGCGGCGTCGGGCGCGGGATGAGCGCGATCGACCGCACCGTGAAGCCGTGCGCCTCGAGCCGCGCGCGGTATTCGTCGTCGCCGGGGAAGTACCAGGGCTGGATGCGGCTCTCGTCCACGCCCTGGCGCGCGAGCGCCCCGCGCAGCGCGGCCACGATGCGCGCGACGCAGCCGCGCCCTCCGAGCTCGCCGACGAACCGTCCGCCGGGCCTGAGCGCGCGCCACACGCCGGCGATCACGCGGTCGGGCTCCGTCATCCAGTGCATGGCCGCGTTGCTGAACACCGCGTCGAACTCGGCCTCGAAGGCGAGGCGCTGTCCGTCCAGGACGCGCGCATCCAGGCCGCGCCGGCGCGCCGCCTCGACCTGCGCCGCGCTCGCGTCGACGCCGATCACCGCCGAGCCGCGCGCGACGAGCGCCTCGGTCAGCGCCCCGTCGCCGCAGCCGAGGTCGAGGATGCGCTCCCCCGCCACCGGCGCGAGCAGCTCCACGACCGGCGCGCCCAGCTCGGAGACGAAGCGCGCGGTGCGCGCGTAGCGCGCGGGATCCCAGGTCTGGGCTACGGCCGCGCCTCGAGCACCAGGTTGAAGGGCGTCTCGGTCGCGCGCCGAAAGCGCGTGAAGCCGCCCGCGGTGACCACCTCGCGGAGCCGCGCCTCCCCCGCCTGCGCCCCGAGCGCCAGCCCCACCTCCTGCGCGAGCGAGGCCGGCGTGCACACCATGGTCGAGGCCGCGTAGTAGACGCGCCCCACCGGGTTCAGATTCTGCTCGACGCGGTCGCCGGCGAACGGCTCGACGATCATCCAGGTGCCGTCCCGGTCGAGGGTGGAGAGCACGTGCTTCGCCGCGCCGACGGGATCGCCCATGTCGTGCAGGCAGTCGAAGAACGCGACCAGGTCGTAGCCCTTGCCGGGATACGCCTTCGACGACGCCACCTCGAAGCGCACCCGGTCGGCGACGCCGGCGCGCGAGGCCGCCTTGCGCGCCCAGGAGATCGACGGCTCGTGGTAGTCGAAGCCGACGTAGGTCGAGCCGGGGTAGGCCGCGGCCAGGAGAATGGTGGACGCGCCGTGGCCGCAGCCGACGTCCGCCACGCGCGCGCCGCTCTCGAGCTTCGCCGCCACGCCCTCGAGGCTGGGGATCCACTCGCTCACCAGGTGAGCCGCGTAGTTCGGACGGAAGAAACGCTCCGTGCCCTCGAAGAGGCCCGGGTCGTGCTCGTGCCAGCCCACGCCCTTGCCGGTGCGGAACGCCTCCGCCACCTTGTGCTCGTCCTTCACCACCGCCGCGATCACCTGGAAGCCGCCGGGGAGGAAGGTGGGGCTGGACTCGTCGGCCAGGCAGAAGGCCTGCTCGGGCGGCAGCGTGTAGGTCTTCGCCGCCGCGTCGTACGTGACGTAGCCGCCCGCCGCCTGCGCGGCGAGCCACTCGCGCACGTAGCGCTCGGCGCAGCCGGTGCGCTTCGCCAGCTCGGCCGAGGCGAGCGGCCCCGCGCCCGCCATCGCCTTGTAGAGCCCGAGCTTGTCGCCGATCACGACCAGCGCGGCGCCCATCGCCGCGCCCATGTCGCCCATGGCCTTCCCCACGAACTCCCGCAGCTTCCCCTCGTCGATCGCCATCTCGCTCCTCTCCTCACGCCTTCCACACGATCTGCTGCATCTCCGTGTACTCTTCCATGCCGAAGCGCCCGCCCTCGCGGCCGATGCCGCTCTCCTTGAAGCCGCCGAAGGGGGCGTCGAGGAAGTTGAGGCCGTTGTTGATCCACACGACACCGGTGCGGATGCGCTTGGCGAGCGCGAGCGCCTTGGCGGTGTCGCGCGTCAGCACCATCCCGCCGAGCCCGTAGGTCGAGTCGTTCGCGATGCGGATCGCCTCGTCCTCGTCCGCGAAGGGGATGACGGACACGACGGGCCCGAAGATCTCCTCCTGCGCGATGCGGATCGTGTTGGGCACCGCGCAGAAGATGGTGGGCTCGAGGAAGTAGCCGCGCCGGAGGTCCTTCGGCCGCCCCCCGCCGTGGGCGAGGACGGCGCCCTCCCGCTTGCCCGACTCGATGTACTCCTCGATCTTCT
>Ga0209159_1001121_pt1 | contig 21544 bp, 20 predicted proteins | sample GraSoiAngelo_144_FD_185901 | JGI IMG/M metagenome (GOLD analysis project Ga0209159, IMG submission 185901) | Grasslands soil microbial communities from the Angelo Coastal Reserve, California, USA - 14_1009_02_40cm (SPAdes) (version 2) | ecosystem: Environmental > Terrestrial > Soil > Grasslands ...
ATGCCGTGCAGGCTGCCCCAGATGCTCGCGGCGATCGCGTCAACCGACGCCTCCGGCGGCTCGGCCATGCCGGCGATCACCCCCTGGGTGATGCGGGCGACAAACGCCCGGCGCTCGTCGATGAAGGTTCGCACCGCGGACCCGATCTTCGGATTGTGCAGGCCCACGCCGAACATGTCGAACGTCAGCACGAACAGTTCGCCATAGGCCTTGAGCTCCTGTTTCGCCAGCTCGAAGCCGATGCGGGCGAATGTCATCGGATCGGCGTCCTCGGGCAACGGTCCGGTGAAATTCAACCCCGCCTGCTCCCAGGCATGGATGGCCGGCTCGCACCCGCGCTCGATCGCCGCCACCAGCAGGTCTTCCTTGGTCTCAAAGTAGTAATGGGCCAGCCCGGGCGCAACCCCGGCCTCGGCGGCGATGTCCTTCATCGAGGTCTCGTGGTACCCCCGCCTGACCAGGGCTCGGTAGGCCGCATCGATAATCCTGTCCTTGGTCTGATCGGGCACGAGCGACCTCCAGTTTTGGTTAGTTGGTCAGCCAATCAAAAGACTTGGTCATTCAACCAAACTTTGGCCCTGGAGTCAAGCGTTCAGCCGGCGATGGCCGGCCGCAGCTCGGGCAGGAGAGGCGCGGTGTATTCGGCGACCAGCCGGTCGACGGTATCGCTCCAGCTGAACTGGGTGGCCACGAGCCGGCTCCGCCGGCTGAAGCACAGCCGTAGCTCCTCGTCGTGGAGGAGCCGTCCGATCCGTTCCGCGTAGAGCGCGGGATCGTGGGAACTCAGGGTGAAGCCGGTCAGGCCATCCTTGACGATGGCTGGCACGCCACCCACCCGGGCGGCCACCACCGGAGTGCCACAGGCGCTGGCCTCGAGTGCCACAAGGCCGAATGACTCGCTGTACGAGGGCACCACACACACCGCAGCCAGGCCGAGGTAGGCGGCCAGCTCGGCCTGCTCGACCGATCCGACGAACCGGACCTGGGTGTCGACGCCCAGCGCCCGGGTCAGTGCCTCCAGCCGGGCTCGCTCGCCGCCGCTGGCGCGGCTTTCGCTGGCGCCGTTGTGGCTGTCCGCCCCGATGACGATCAGAACCGGCTGCTCGGACGCCTCGCTCGCTCCGGCCAGGAGGGCGATGGCGCGGATGACGATCTCCGCTCCCTTGAGCCGCTCGAGCCGGCCGGCGAACACGACGACAGGCGCGTTGCCCAGGCCCAGTTCGGCTCGCAACGCCTCGGTCGGCCGAGGGGCGAATAGGCGCAGATCCACGCCAGGCGCGACCACGCTGACCCGGCTGCGCGATGCGCCATAAAGGCGGACCAGGTCGTCGGCCTCCTGGAGACTGGAGGCAATCAGGCGGTCGCTGTTACGCACGATGGCCTGCTCAACTGCGATCCGGTGCTCGGGTTCGACAAGGGCGCCCTCCGCCGCGCGCTCGTTCTTGACCCGCGCCAGCGTGTGAAACGTGTGGAACCAGGGCACCTTCCACTCGTCACGCAACCGGGCCGCGACCCAACCCGAAAGCCAGTAGTGGCTGTGCACCAGGCCGTAACCGGTGCGACGCCGCCGCTGCTCGTCGAGCATGGCCTCGGTGAAGCTGGGGAGCAGGTCAAAGAGTGCGCTCTTATCGATGTCCTCCGGGGGTCCGACAGGCAGCCGGGTGACCCAGCTCTTCTCCGCAAGGCGCACCCGCTCAGGTCCGCCGACGCTGGTGCGTCTGGTGAAGACCTCAGTCGGGATGCCGCGCCGGCTCAGCTCCTCGCAGACCGCCCGGACGTAGACGTTCAGCCCGCCGTTTTCTCCCGCCCCGAGGGCGGCGACCGGCGAGGCGTGCAGGCTGATGATGGCGAGCGGTTTCAGCGCGGTCCCTCCTTGCGTGGCGATGGCGCGCCACTCCATCCTCGCGGTTTGGTCGTCATCGGGTCAACTTCAAATCAGTACGAGCGGGCGGCGAACCGGCAGCAAACCTGCGGCGACGGCCTGACGGGTGCCGGCCAGGTCGCCCTGGGCGACTGTTGCTTCGATTCTTAGCCGGCGAGGCTCGAGCCCAAACGTCTGATCGCGGTCCTTGTCCGACGGTACGCTAGGATGCGCCTCGGCCGTGTCCGTCCCCAAGCGCCTCCTCTTTCTTTTCTCCGACACCGGTGCCGGCCATCGCGCCGCCGCGGAGGCGGTCGCCGCAGCGCTGCAGCTGCGCTACCCGAACCGGTTTACTGTCGAATGCTTCGACCCCATGGCGGACCAGCGGGTGGTTGCCGGACGGCTGACCGCACTCTACGGGCCTATCACGCGACACGTGCCGGTTCTCTGGGGACTCGCCTATAACCTCACGAACGTGCAGCCCACGGTCCGCCTCTTCCAGCATGCCATCGGCCGCGGCCTTCGGCGAAAACTGCGCCGGGCCCTCGAACCAGGCCCGGCGCTGGTCGCCAGCTTCCACCCGCTGCTCAACCACGTCGCCGCCGATGTCATGCCCGATGCGGTGCCGCGCGTGACGGTGATCACGGACTGGATCGACTTTCACCGGGCCTGGACCGACCTCAACGCGGACTGCATCATCTGTCCCTCTCAGTCCGCCTACGATCTCTGCCGGCGGCGCGGTGTGCCGGCCGATCGGCTGGTCTTAGCGGGACTGCCGATCCATCCCCGCTTTTCGGACGCCATCCGACATTTCACGGACAAGACCTCAATGCGGCTCCGGCTTCGGTTGCGGCCCCACGCGCCGACCGTGCTGCTGACCGGTGGCGGCGATGGAACCGAGCCTTTGCGGAAGTACGCCGCCGCGCTGGCCCGCTCGCCCCTCGACGTCCAGGTGCTGGCCGTCTGCGGACGCAACCGAGCGCTCGCCCAGCGAATCCGCGAGGACAACCACGCCGGTGTGCACGTCTTCGGGTTCGTGGACAACATGCCGGAGCTCCTGCTCGCCGCCGATCTGCTGGGGACCCGTGCCGGTCCGGGCATGATCGCCGAAGGACTGGCCTGCGGTTGCCCCTTGCTCTTGACCGGGTATCTCCCCGGCCAGGAAGCGGGCAATGTTCGGGAGGTCACCCGGCGGAAGCTGGGCCGCTATGTTCCTCGACCGCGCGACCTGGTCGAGGCGGTCACCACCTGGTTTGGCAAGCCCGAGTCGGAGCGGATGGACGACGCGCGACGGGCGCGGGCGGCGGCGGACCCGGCCGCGGCCTTTCAGATTGCCGACGTCCTCAAGCGGATGAGTGACTGACTGGTGACGGCTACACGGCGGCGCTGGGACAGAGGAGCTTGAAGTCGCAGGCTGAACACTTCCTCCGGTCGGGCTTCGCGGGAAAGAGCTCGGCACGAATCCCGTCGGCCACCCGCACGATCGTCTGCCGGTCTTCCTCCAGCCGCTCGGCTGGTTTGTCGACCGTAACCCGCTCGCTGGTCTCGAGGTAGTAGTACGAAAGCTTCAGCGGGCTGAAGCGGAACACCTCGCGCGCCGCCAGGGCATAGACGCCGAGCTGAAGGTCGCGCTGCAGCTCGGTAGCTCGCCTGGCCGAACCGGTCTTGTAATCGATGACCTCGTACATCCCATCGGGGTGACGGTCCACCCGATCGATACGCCCGCTGAGCCGCAGTCCATCGACCCGCAGGCTGAACGGTTGCTCCAGCAGCAGGGGCTTGCTCAGGTCGCCCGCATCGAAGGCCCGACGCAAGTAGTTCCGGCCCAGGTCCTGGAGTGAGGGTGCCTGTTCCGGCGCGCAGAATCGTTCGCGCGCCCAGGCCGCCACGTAGGCGGCGTTGACCATCTCCCAGCTCAGCGGCCGGTCCCGCTCGATGCTGCCCAGCGAGTCCTTGAGCGCCTCGTGGAGAATGCGACCGAACTGCATCTGCGGCCGCGGTCGGGTGGGTAACCGGAAGACGAAACGGTACTGATACATCTGCGGACAGCGCAAGTACGTATCGACCTGCGTGTAGGAGAGCGAAGCGATCGGCGGGGCGTCGTTCAGGGGGAGCTCGACCTGGCGGGCGACCTCCACCAATCCACCGACCGGCGGCGTAAGAAGCTGGCTGGCGGCGAGCTCCCGTCCCTCATCACCCCGAATCGGCTGGAGGAAGCGCGACGGCCGCCAGTCCTTGACCCCCTCGTAGCGACCCGCCAGGGTGCAGACGACCTCTTCGCGGGCCCGGGTGAGCGCGACGTAGGCGAGGCGGCGCTCTTCCGCCATGTGCAGCTCGGCTGGCGGCAGCTCTTCCTTCAGAAGATCGTTCGGCAGCGTCAGGCCTTCGCTTCGGCGGCTGGATGGAAACCGGCCCTCGACCAGATGCGGGACGACCACGAGCCCGAACTCGAGGCCCTTGGCCTGGTGCACGGTCATCAGGTGGACCGCATTCACCGTCTCGTCCAGGGGGGCGATCTCCTCATCCGCCTGCGCCGCTTCCGTGGCATCCAGGTGCTTGAGATAGGCGGCCAGGTGCTGATCTGCGTGCTCGTCGCAGTAGGCGCCGATCAGCTCGGCCAGCTTCTGAACGTTCGCGCTGACCTGCAGTGATTCGATCGGCCCGGTAAAGCGCGGGAGGTCGAGGTAGCGAGTCTGCTCCATGACCTCGTAGAAGAGATCATCGACGGCAAGCCGAAGTGCCTGCCCGGCGAAGCGCCGCAGGTCCGTGGTCAGCCGGCGGGCCCCGCCATCGTCGGCCTCCTCCAGGATGTCAAAGAATCGGCGACCATCGTCCCGCGCCCGGCGCGACCAGCGGCCGGCCTGCACCGGATCAACGGCGTAGCGTGGCAGGCTCAGCAGCCGCATCAGGCAGACCGTGTCGTCTGGGCTATCCGTGGCCCGCAGGAACGCCAGGCAGTCTTTGATCTCAGGCTGCTGGTAAAAGCCGCGACCCCCGCTGACCTGGTAGGCGACGCCGATGCGCTGCATCGCGCGGGCGAAATTGTGAAGGTGCGCATTGGCGCGTAGCAGGATGGCGATCGCGTTCGGCCGGTGACGTCCCTCGTCGATCGCGGTCTTGACGTAGGCCGCGACCGCATCCGCCTCCTCGGTCACACTGGTTGCGGTCAATACACTGACCGGCCGGCCCTCGCCACGCGTGGTCTCGAGCCGTTTCTCCAATCGCTCCGGGTCCAGCGAGATCAGCCGGCCGGCGGCCCGCAGGATCGGGCCGCGACTCCGGAAGTTCTGTTCCAGCCGAACCACGGCGGCGTCCGGAAACACCGAGCGGAAGCGGCGCAGATTGGCAACCGAGGCGCCGCGAAACTTGTAGATACTCTGGTCATCGTCGCCCACCACGCACAGGTTTCTTCCTGGTCCGGCGAGCAGCTCGAGGAGCCGGCTCTGGCCGAAGTTCGTGTCTTGAAACTCATCGACCATCAGATAGGTGAAACGCTGGGACTGGCGCGCTGCGACCGAGGGCTGGTTGAGGAGCAGTTGGACCGAGTAGTAAATGGTGTCGTCGAAATCGAGGCGTTCCTCCACCAACAATCGTTGCTGATAGTCGCGGTAGACGAGGGCGGCTTCCCGCTGGGCGGCGACTACCGGATCATCGTCACCGGCCATGCGACCGGCCCAGGCGACGAATTCGTCAGGTGATACGAGCTCTTGCTTGAGCCGCTCCACCAGTTTGAGCAGCTCAGCGATGCGCTCGTAGGGCCGCTGGGCGTGGAAGAGGTGCGGCGGGCGCTGCGCCAGGAGCACGTCGCGCATCAACTCCCATTTGCGAACCTCAGAGACGATGCGAAACGACTTCGGGATTCCGCACAGCCAACCTTCTTCCTGCAGGAACCGCTGGGCAAACGCATGGTAGGTCAGCACAAAGCGCTCGCCCGCCGGCAGCTCGTCTTCCAGCTCGACACGGTCCAGCACTTCACGCGCCGCCTTTTCGGTGAACGTCAGCAGCAGGATCTGCTCGGCCGGCACGCCCTGCCCTCGAAGCCGGCGGTAACGCTCGACCAGGACTCGGGTCTTGCCGGTCCCAGCGCCCGCCACGATCAGCAACGGTCCCTGGGGGTGCGCCACCGCCGTCTTCTGGGCGTCGGTCAACCCGACGGCGTTCGCGATCATCGCGACGGACCTGCCTGGCGGAAGCGGATCTCGCGCACGACGGGGGCGCCGATCATCTCGTTCAGCCTGTCGATCAGGCCACGCCGCTCGAGGTGGAGTTGGTGGGCCAGCGGCGTGCTGCTGGCGGTCACCCACAGCGTGCCGCCGCGCAGCATCTGGGCGGCTGTCTCCCTGGCGAGGTCGGGGCCGACGAGTTGAGGCCAGAGCCAGAGCGCCTGAGCCTCACGGGTCCGCCGCGAGATGCCAAGCGATTTCAATGCCCGCGGCAACGCCTCCCCAACGCTACGCATGGACGGTGCCCTGCTCGACGCGAAATACCGCCGCCCGCTCCAGGATGCTCCTGGGCAGGTCGTTGAGATCGGCCGCAGTGATCATCGCCTGCGGTCCCGGCTCCAGGGCGGCGAGCAACCGCTCGCGACGCGCCGGATCGAGTTCGGACATCACGTCGTCGAGCAGGAGGACCGGCTGCTCGCCGGTCACCTCCGCCAGGTAGTGCAATTCCGCCAGCTTCAGGCTGAGTACGGCGCTCCGCTGCTGTCCCTGACTGGCAAAGAGCCGGGCCTCGTGATCGTCGAGCCACACCTCGACATCATCCCGCTGCGGCCCGACAGCTGTCTGTCCACGTCCGACCTCTTCGTCACGGGCGTCCCGCATGGCCGCCTTGAGTTGCTCGGTCACGAGCTCCAGCGGCGCCTCGCCGATGCGGGCACCGGCCGGTCGATAGCGCAACTCGAGGTGCTCGCGATCATCGCTGAGCTCGCGGTGGAAGGCGGCCGCAATCGGCTGCAGCTCCAGCAGGCGCCGCTGCCGCTCGACCATGATGGCGGCGCCCGATTCGGCGAGGGCGGTCGTCCACACCTCGAGCTCGTCGAGCGGCTGGCGGCCGTCTCGAATCGCGCGCAGTAGCGCGTTGCGCTGGTCGAGGAGATGGCCGTAGCGATTCAACTCTCGCGCGTGACCCGCATCAAGCTGCCCAAGGAGCGTGTTGAGGAAGCGGCGGCGGCCCTCGCCTGAACCCTTGACGAGCTGAAGGTCATCGGGCCAGAAGAGAACCACCCGAAGCGAGCCGATCATGTCGCTCGATCGCCGGTGAATGCCGTTAACGGTGAACCGACGGGAGGCACGCGCGCCGGTAGCGGTCGGACTCAACATGACGCGAACTTCCAGCTCTTTCCGATCGGCCTCCGTCTGGACGCCGCAGGTGACGCGGGCGGCCGGCTGCCCGAACCGAACCAGCTCGGCCGCTTGCTGCGTCCGTGGCGAGCGGGTCAGTGCGGTGAGGGCCACCGCCTCGAGGAGGTTGGTCTTTCCCTGCGCGTTTCCGCCGAAGAACACCGTGGCGGAACGCTCCAGCCCCAGGTCGAGCTCCGCATAATTCCGAAAATCAAAGAGTGAGACGTTGGAAAGAAACAACCTGGTCGGTGTCGGCTACATAGCGACGCGAACCGGCATGATGATGTAGAGGTAATTGTCCTTGCCAACTGGCTTGATCAGGCCGGGATTCAATGGGCCGGTGAAGCCCAGCTGCACCTCTTCGCTGCCGATGATGGCCAGCACGTCGAGCAAGTACTTGGAATTGAAGGCCACCTGCAGATCCTGGCCCTCGATCCTGGCCTCGACCGCCGCCACGTTCTGACCGACTTCGCTGGTGTTCGCCGTCAGGGTCAGCTTGCCACCCTCTGCTTTGAACTTGACGACATTGGCCGCGTCCTTTGAAAAGAGCGACACCATCTTGGTTGTGAACAACAGTTCCTGGGTCTTCGCCGTGATGGTCGTCGTGCTCTGACTGGGGATGACCTGCTGATAGTTGGGATAGGTACCCTCGATCAAGCGGCTCATCAGCTCGACGTCGCGGGTTTTGAAGAACACCTGGTTTTTCTGTGCGCCGACTGTCACCTCAACTCCTTCGTCCGCCGCCTTCAAGATCCGGCTGAGCTCGCTCAGCGCCCGCGCCGGAATCACGATCGTCTCGCCTTCGCCCGGTTCGGCCTGAACGGCCAGCGTCTTGACAGCCAGCCGATGCCCGTCTGTCGCGGCAAAAGTTGCCTTACCTCCGTTGAGCTGGACATAGACCCCGGTGAGCACCGGGCGACCCTCGTCGCTGGATGCGGCAATCACGGTCTGCTCGATCGCATCCTTCAACTCCGCCTGGTCGACCTTGACCTTCCGGCCTTCGACCCCCGCCGGCACGGGCGGGAAATCCGCCGGATCGATCCCCCGGATATTGGCATCGAACCGGTTGCTCTTGACTGCCAGGGATTGGGTCTTGCGGTCCAGGGTCATGGAGAGCGGTTCGTCTGGGTGCGCGGTGACGAAGTCCGTCAGCAGCCGGGCTGGCACGGTGATGCCACCTTCTTCCTGAACCTCGGCGGGAATGACCTGCCGTATGCCGATCTCGAGGTTGGTGGCGGTCAGCTGCAACCCGGTGTCCGCGGTTTGGAGTAGCACGTTATTGAGGATGGGCAAGGTGGTTCGGGACGAGACCGCGCGGGAAACAATCTGTAGCCCCTGGCCGAGGTTTCCAGCGGTGATGGTGACCTTCATGATGCTCCTTGTCTACACGACCCTGTCATGAAGAAGCTGTAATTGAAAAGAGAGTCGAAGTCGTAGGACAGTGCATAACAGGGAAAACCCTCTTCCGCGCGTTCGAATAGGCCCAATTATAGCTTTCACAAACTGTGCGCTCGCCCGGGCGATATCCCCAGGTCAAGGCGCTTCCAACAACATCCACGTCCCTTACGCGCGTATTCCACAGGTCTCAGTGCGAATAAAGGAGCTCACGAAGTTTTCGGAGATCTGCCTGAATACGCTGGTCTTCCTTTGAATCAGTAGAGATCTTTTCGTAAGAATGAAGGACGGTTGTATGGTCTCTCCCCCCGAAGGCTTGCCCGATGGCCGGCAACGATGACGCCGTCTCCTCGCGGATCAGATACATCGCCACCTGGCGTGGGAACACGATGTGCTTGTCCCGGCGCTTGCCCTTCATTTCCTCGAGGCTGATGTGGTAAAAGTTCGCGACCGTTCGCGAGATGGTCTCCATCGAGAGGGTGCGGGTTTCGGTAGAGGGGATGACGTCCTGGAGCAGACTCGCCGCCATGTCCACGTTGACGGCGCTGCGGTTCAGCGAGGCATGGGCGATCACCCGGATCAGCGCTCCCTCGAGCTCGCGGATGTTTTTCTGGATCTTGTGTGCGATGAAGGAGAGCACATCCTCCGGTACCAGGCGGGCGTAGGGGCCAACTTTTGACTTCAAGATAGCGACCCGTGTTTCAAAGTCGGCGGGCTGGATATCGGCGATCAAACCCCACGAAAAACGGGAACGGAGCCGGTCCTCCAGGGTAGGGATCTCTTTCGGCGGGCGGTCGGACGAGATCACGATCTGGCGGTTCAGCTCATGTAAGGAATTGAAGGTATGGAAAAATTCTTCCTGGGTCCGATCTTTGCCGGCGAGGAACTGGATGTCGTCGACCAGTAAGACGTCGACGGTTCGATAGCGTGTCCGGAAGTCGTTCATCCGGCCTTCCTGGATGGACGAGATCATCTCGTTCATGAACTTTTCACTGGTCACGTAGGCAACCCGCCGGCGGTGATGCTTTTCCAGTACGGCATGACCGATGGCATGCATCAGGTGTGTCTTGCCAAGTCCGACGCCGCCATAGAGGAAGAGTGGGTTGTAGGCCTTGGCCGGCGTCTCGGCGACCGCACGGCAGGCCGCATGCGCAAAGCGGGAGTTATTGCCCACCACGAAATGCTGGAACTGGAATTTCGGATTGAGCTGCGAGGCCTCGGCCAGCACCGGTTCCTCCTCCTCGTGCGGCGGTTCTTCCGCCACAGCGACGGCCGAGCGGCGGCTGAGCGGCTCCGGCTGCCCCGGGACCACTTCGAACGCCACACTGACGTCGCCGGAGACGATCGCTGACAGAGTTTCCTTGATCATCGCGGAATAGCGATCCTCGAGCCAGTCCTTGGCCAGCTTCGTCGGCACGCCGATTTTGAAGGCATTCTTTTCACGGCCGACGAGCGACGCATTCTTCAGCCAGGTCTCGTAGCTCGGCTTACTGAGCTGGAACCGAAGTTCTTCCTGCGCCGCCTGCCAGATCTGCTCTGGGTTCATACACTCCTCCACAGCTATACACGCGATCGCTTGGTTGGAGAGCAGAGCCGGACTGCGCGGCGGACGCGCGGACGGAAACAGGGCCCATGGACGGCGTTAGCCGGGACTCAACTTATACACAAGCTTCCCACAACGGTGGAGAAGTCTATCGAGGTCTCCCCAGCCTCATGTGCATAAGTTGTTGAGATTACTTGCCGTAGCTCTCCAGGGCAGCGGAATAATAGCAAATGCCTTTTGGTCGCGCAATACGAAATTCCGTACGATGGCGCCGCGGTGTCGCCATGCTATCGTTAGCGCCCGGAACCAGCCACTGTCATGAAGCGCACCCACCAACCGAAGAAGCGCCAGCGGGTCAAGGTCCACGGATTCCGTGCCCGCATGTCGAGCCCCGGCGGCGTCAAGGTCATCAAGGCCCGCCGCCGAAAGGGGCGTCGTCGGCTCACGCCGACCGCCAGCCGGCGCGCCCGGTAGCCTCGCGCTTTCGTGGCGTTAAAGCGGCCCGAACGGCTGTTGCGCTCGGCCGACTTCGATCGGACGCTGCGATCCGGCCGGCGAGCGGCTTCCGAGTACCTGGCCGTCTTCGTAAGCGATAATGAGCTTGGCCGGCCGCGGGTCGGCCTGGCCGTCAGCCGGAAGCTTGGCAACGCCGTCGTCCGGAATAGAATCAAGCGGCGATTGCGCGAGCTGGTCCGGCCCCTGGTGACACGGGCAACGGGCGGCCGCGACGTTGTAATCGTGGCACGGGCGCGCGCCGGCGATGCCGAATTCGCGCGGCTGCGGCAGGAGATAGAAATGTTGTGGGCGAAGAGCTGGGGGCAATGACGGCGGCATCGCTTGCGCTGATCCGGGTCTACCGGGTAACGCTCGGCCCGATCTTCGGCCTGGTGTCCGGCTGCCGCTTCACACCCACCTGCTCCCAATACGGGTATGAGGCGATCGCCCGCTACGGTTGGTGGCGCGGCTGGGGCATGGCGCTTAGGCGGATCGGGCGCTGCCACCCGTTTCACGCGGGCGGCTGGGACCCGGTGCCATGAATAGCATCGGTCAACTCTGGCACCCGATCTGGTTACTGTGGTGGACCGTGATCGGGGTGCCGATCCATGCCGTGCTCAAGGCGATCCTGGGTTTCCTGAGCGGGAATGCGCTGGCGGAATCGATCGGGCCGTTCGGGATCGCCATCGTGCTCCTGACGATCCTCATCAAGCTCGTCATCTCGCCGATCTTCCAGTACCAGCTGACGACCTCACGCCGGGTGCAGGCTGAGCAGCGCCGGATCGCACCCCAGCTCGCGGCGATCCGCAAGAAGTACAAGAAGGACCCGCAGCGCCTCAACCAGGAGACGATGGCGCTCTACAAAGAGCACAACATCAACCCGCTGGCGCAGATGAGCGGCTGCCTTCCCGCGCTGATCCAGTCCCCCATCCTGATCGCGCTCTTTTACGTGATCCGGGACGCGCATCAGACCCTGCCCATTCACGACTTCAAGTTCCTCGGCATATCGCTCGATCACACCGCGCTGCAGGCCGGGCAGTTCGTCCCACTCGCGATCGTGCTGCCGCTCCTCGCCGGCTTGACGACCTTCGTGCAGACGAAGATGATGACGCCGCCGGGTGGCATGGCAAGCCAGGACGCGACCCAGGCGGCGATGACGCAAAACATGACGCTGATCCTGCCGGTGTTTATCGGGTTCATCTCGCTGCAATTCGCCGCCGCCCTGGCGCTCTACTGGGTGGTCAGCAACCTCTTCAGCATCGGTCAGCAGTACTTCATTACCGGCTGGGGGTCACTCTCCCCGCCGCGCCTTGGTAGGGGGAAAGCCGCATGAGCACGAGCAGCGACAGCGTGGAGACCACCGGCACAACCGTCGACGAAGCCGTCGAGAAGGCACTGGAAGACCTGGAGGAAGCACGCGAGAACGTCGAGATCGAGGTGATCGACGAAACTCCGCAGGCGGCCCGGGTCCGGGTGACGGTGCGCGAGACCTATGCCGTGCGGGCGCGCCAGGTCGTGGCAGAGCTGCTCTACAAGATGGGCATCTCAGCTCAGGTCTTCATCCGGCAGGCTGAGGATCCGGTGATGATCGATGTCGCAGGCGATAACCTCGGACTCCTGATCGGCTGGCGGGGCGAGACCCTCCGCGCGTTTCAGACGGTGGTCAACCTGATCCTCAACGAGGGCCGCGCCGACCGGCGCCGGCTGGTGGTCGACGTCGAGCACTATCGCAACCGGCGCGAGGAAACGGTCAAGGAGATGGCGCTTCGGCTTGCGGAGCGGGTTCGCCGAACCGGCGAGCGGGTGATGATGGATCCCATGCAGTCGTATGAGCGGCGCATCGTCCACATCACCCTGGAGAAAGAGCCAGGCATCCGCACCGAGAGCCAGGGCGAAGAGCCGAATCGCCGGGTGGCGATCCTGCCCGACGGGGTTACGGCGGCCCGACGCCCGGCCGAGCGCCCCACGCCCGCACCATCACCCCCGCTGTCGCGTCAGGGAACCGGTTACGGGGATCGACCACGCTACGGCGACCGTCCGCGGTTCGGCGATCGCCCGCGTTTTGGTGAGCGGCGCCCAGGCGAGGGCGGCAAAGACGCCTGAGGCCTGCCGGCCTCCCACTCGGCGCGCAGCCGGTAGAGGGCGGCAGCCACGACCTCGGCCGACAACCCATCGTCGAGCGCGTCCTGGGCGTGGCGAACCCCCGCGCGAAGCGCCGGCGTCGGCGCGATCGAGGCCAATGACTTCAGCGCTCTGGCCAGCTCTCTCGACTGGCCGGCACCAGCGTCCGTGTCGGCGTAGCTCCAGGCTTCGACCCGGACGATAAGCCGCTCCAGGCTTTGCATGAATTCCGAATGCTCCGTCACACTAACACTTTACTGGATATCGTCCCGCTCATAAATACGGCGCGACCGGGATCGAAATCTGCCAAGGCGTCGGCACCCCTACGATATACTCAGCTCGTGCCCCAGTCCCCTCCTAACTATCGTCTCGACACGCTGGCGACCGGGGCGCGGGTGGTTTCCACGGAGCTGGCCGACCGGCCGTCGATCACCATGGCGATCATGTTCAAGGTCGGATCGCGGTATGAGTCCGACCAGGAAGCGGGAATCAGCCACTTCCTCGAACACATGTTCTTCAAGGGATCGGCCCGCTATGGCGGGGCCAAGCAGATCGCCGAGGCCATCGAGGGCGTCGGTGGCGTCCTGAACGCCGCGACGGACAAGGAGCTGACCATGTACTGGGCCCGGGTGCCCAAGACGAAGGCAAAACTGGCTATCGATGTGCTGGGCGACATGCTCTTCCAGCCGCTGCTCGACCCGGGCGAGCTCGAAAAGGAGCGTCTCGTCGTGCTCGAGGAACTGCGGATGTACCAGGATTCGCCTCAGGAGTACGTGCACAGCCTGTTCGAACAGATCAGCTGGCCGAACCATCCGCTTGGGCGGGACGTGGGGGGGACCGAAGCCTCCGTCCGGGCCCTCACGCGCGACGACCTGCTGCGCTATCTGGAGGAGCATTACCTGCTACGCAACCTGGTGGTGACGATCGCGGGACCCGTCACCCATGACGAGGCGATCGGGCTGATCGAGCCCTACCTCAAGCCACGCGGCAACGGCGCCGCGCCACCATCATTCCTGCCCTCGATCGGTAATGGACAACGACCCGGCGTTCTGTTGAAGTCGAAGAAGACGGAACAGGCGCACGTCTGTCTCGGGGTGCACGCCCCCTCGTACATGGACAAAGACCGCCACGTCATCGACATCCTGAACTGCGTGCTGGGCGAGGGGATGAGCTCGCGCTTGTTCCTTGAGGTGAGGGAGAAGCTCGGCCTGGCCTACGACGTCCATTCCTTTGTCAACAAGATGTACGACACGGGGGTGCTCGGGGTCTACGCCGGAACGGAGCCGCGCCAAGCGGCGCGGGCAGTCGGCGCCATCGTCGGGCAGTTGCGCCGCCTCTGTGACGAGCCCGTCGACGCCGCCGAGCTAACGAAAGCCAAGGAGTTCTACAAGGGACGGCTGCTGCTGCAGATGGAGAGCACCAACTCGGTGGCGACGTGGTACGGCGGTCAGGAGGCGCTCACCGGCAAGATCCAGGATGTCGACGAGACCGTGGCGGAGATCGACGCCGTCACCGCCGACGACGTGAGACGGATTGCCCGGGAGTTGTTCAGCCAGGCTCTGCAGCTGGCCGTCATCGGTCCCTTCCGCAGTGAGGCCCCGTTCCTCAAGCAGATCGGCTGAGCGGCGGCAAGCTCTCTCGACTTCCGGTTTACAATGAATCGCCCCGGATGAAGTTGAACAGCTAAAGGATGGCGCAGTCGCAAATGGCGCAACCGCCGGCGCCGGCGCAATCCCAGCGCCAGAAGTCTTTCCTCAGGGACACGCTCGAGATCGTGTTCCTTGCGCTCGTTCTTTACGTCGTCATTCAGTACGCGGTGCAGACCGTGCACGTCCTCGGCTCGAGCATGTACTCGACGTTGCATGACAATGATCTGCTGGTCGCCTCAAAAATTTCCTACAAACTTCATCCACCGCAACGGGGCGACATCATCGTGTTCAAGCCACCCGATGAAGCAAGCCGCGACTTCATCAAACGCGTGATCGCGCTGCCCGGCGAGCGAATCCGGATCGCAAAGAGCGTGGTGTACATCAACGGCCAGGTGCTGCACGAGCCATATCTGCCGGAAGCGTGGACCTATAACAACAACTGGCCGCCATCCGGCCAGGATCAACTGATCCCGCCTGATGAATACTTCGTCATGGGCGACAATCGCAACCACTCCAGCGATTCGAGAACCTTCGGTCCGATCACACTCGATTCAATTCTCGGAAAGGCTGAGATCCGGATCTGGCCGCTGGGCGATGTTGGCTTCCTCGGCGCCAAGCCCACCTTCGCCTCCGGTCCCTAGGCCGCATGCAGCGGACGTTGGTTCTGGTCAAGCCGGACGGCGTGCAGCGCGGGTTGATCGGCCCCATCCTGGCTCGGCTCGAACGGCGCGGACTCAAGCTGGTCGCCATGAAAATGATGCGAATCTCCCGGGAGCTCGCCGTCCGCCACTACGCCGAACACCAGGGCAAACCGTTCTACGACGGACTGATTGCCTTCATTACCTCGGGCCCGGTAGTCGCGATGATCTGGGAAGGGCGGGAGGCCGTGACGGTGGTGCGCAGCGTCATGGGGAGCACAGACCCCCTGAAGGCCGCCCCTGGAACGATCCGCGGTGACCTCGCGCTCGACCTCGGGATGAACCTGATCCACGGGTCGGACTCGGCAGCGCGCGCCGAAACCGAAATGGCCCTCTTTTTCAGCCCGGATGAGCTGCACGAGTACGAGCGCACCGCGGATCGCTGGATCCGGGAGTAAACCCGAACCGTTACACGTGCTAGCTCCGCGCTAGCGAATCACGCGGCGCCTGATTGCTTCGAGCTCCTCGTCACTGTAGAACTCGATAGTCAATCGTCCACCGTTCCGTAGCCGGGTGAGCACCACCTTGGTGCCGAGTGCCTGGCGGAACTCAGCCTCAAGCGCGCGGGTTTCGGGGTCTGAGGCCGACCGGTGACGAAGTGTTCGGCTGCCCATCGCGGTGGCGCGCGACCGGATCCAGGCCTCGGTCTGCCGCACGTTCCAGTGCTCTCGAATAATTCGCTCCAGGCCGATAAGTTGCTCCGAGACCGACGGAATACCAAGTAGCGCCACGCCGTGCCCGGCTGTGATGGCTCCGGTCTCGATGGCTTTGATGGCGGGCTCGGGCAGTCCGAGCAGGCGCACCCGTTGCGCGATGGTCACCGGGTTCTTTCCCAGCCGTTCGGCCAGGGCCTCCTGGGTCAACCCGAAGTCGCGGAGCAGCCGTTGCATGGCGCGCGCCTCTTCCATCGGGTTGAGGTCCGTCCGCTGGAGATTCTCGACCAGGGCCAGCTCCAGGCGCTCTTCGAGGCGGCCGCCGCTTCCTGGATGGACGATGACCGGGACCTCGGTCAGGCCCGCGATCTCGGCCGCCCGAAGTCGGCGTTCGCCGGCGATCAACTCGTATCCGGCGAGACCCTCCCGGACCAGCAGCGGTTGCAGGATACCGTGCATCCGGATGGAGTCGGCCAGCTCCTGTAGCGACCCTGGCTCGAAGCCGCGGCGCGGCTGCTCCGGATTGGGCCGGATATCGGTAATGGCGACCTGCAACGCGAAGCGGCGCCGCGCGCGGTTGTCAGAGCTCAGCTCCTCGACGTACTCCCCCGAAGGGATCAGGGCCTCGAGGCCCCGACCCAGTCCGCGCCGTTTATTCATCTGGCGATCAACTCCTTGGTGAGTTCCTGGTAGGCGACGGCGCCGCGCGACGTCGGGTCGTACTGGGTGATCGGCATCCCGTGACTGGGCGCCTCGCTGAGACGCACGTTGCGCGGGATGACCGTGCGAAAGGTTTTCTCCGGATACTGGGCCCGCACCTGCTGGGCAACCTGCAGCGCCAGGGTGGTGCGGGGGTCGAAAAGGGTCAGCACGATGCCCCCGATCTTCAAGCGGGGGTTCAGGTCCCGCTGGATCAACTGGCTGGTATGCGTGAGGGCCCCGAGCCCTTCCAATGCGTAGTACTCACACTGGATGGGAATCAGCATGTACTCCGCAGCCACCAGGCAGTTCACGGTGAGCAGGCCCAGCGATGGAGGACAGTCGATGATGATGTAGTCATAGGCAACGCGCAGCGACTCGAGCGCGTAGAGCAGCCGCCGTTCCCGGCGGGGCAAGCTGATGAGCTCGATCTCCGCGCCGGCCAGAGATCGATGCGAGGGCAGGATGTCGAGGCCGGGGACGGCTGTCGGACGGATCACGTCGTTGATGTCCTCGGCGTCGATGATGACGTTGTAGATGCTATGGCTGAGCTCGCTTCGGACGATGCCGAGACCGCTGGTGGTGTTGCCCTGCGGGTCCATATCCACGATGAGCCCGCTCAAGCCGAGCTCCGGAAGGTTGGCCGCCACGTTGATGGCGGTGGTAGTCTTCCCGACTCCGCCCTTCTGGTTGACGACTGCGTAGACTCTTGGCAATTTGCTGGCTGGAACGCAGGACGGCTTCTGCCGGGATTATACGGTGGCCCATCGCAAACGCACGTTTGTCTATTTCGCGATGAGCGAGAGGAACCCCACAGCAATGTCGTAGCCGGCATGGGTCACCATGCCGGGAAGGATGCTGCCGGCGCGCACGCGCAACCATCCCAGCCCCAGCCCGAGCGTAAAGACCTCCAGGGTGGCAAAGCTCACGGCGTACTGCGTGTGGAGCGCCGCGAACAGAATGGAACTGATCACGATGCCAAACCGCGGCAGCAGGGCGCCGCGAAAGAGGGTTTCTTCGACGACGGCCGCCAGGACCCCGAGGAAGATGATGGCGGCGGGATTGTTGAAGTGGCTGAACAGGGCGGTCGTCACGTCGGTGACCTGCTTTTGCTGACTCGGGGAGACGACGTTGGCGACTGCCTCGATCGCGAACGCCACCGCGATGAACACCCCGATGCCGAGGACGGCCACCAGCCACCACCGCTTTTGGCGTGGGGAAAGCAGTCCGAGCCGCTCGACCGTCTGACGCGGTGAGCGACGCACGAAAATTCCGACGCCGACAAAGCACAAGACCAGCAACGGGACGTCCTGTGCCAGAAGATCGCCGATTGTCAGCGGTGGGCCCGGCTGCACCTGCGCCCCAACTTGCTGGGCCACCAACAGCAGTCCAAGCACCACGGTCAGGTACATGACTGGCGACCCGGGACGCACCGGGATCACCCGCGCAACGGCGCGCTGGATCGGTGGCCACAGGTAGAGCAGGCCGGCGGCGCCCGCAATCGTCAGGGGAATGCCGAGCAGCTCATTGGTCCGAAACTGCTCGGGGCGCACCGCGCCGACGGCGTACTGGGCCACGTTGTTCACGGCTACCAGCAGGCCCGCCAGCAGCGCGATCGCAGAGAGCCCGCCGCCGGCAACCAGCGTGATGATGCGGGCGGTTGGGTTCTGCTCGCCGAAGTTGGCAAGCACGTAGAGGCCGCCGATGAGGCTGAGGATGACGACGGTGGCGACATCGAGGGCCACGTCGCCGCTGGCGAGGAGGGGCGTCAGGTCTTCGCCGGTGCCGTCGACCCCCGGCCTTTGGCGTCCCGCAGCTCGATGAGCTGTTGCATCATGTCGATCGGCATTGGGAAGACGATGACGGTGTTCCGCTCGACCCCAATTTCGGTGAGGGTCTGTAGATAGCGAAGTTGCAGTGCGCTCGGCTGTTGGGCGATAACCGTGGCCGCCTCGGTCAGCTGCTTGGCGGCCGCGAACTCGCCTTCGGCGTGGATGATCTTCGCCCGCTTCTCGCGCTCGGCCTCGGCCTGCTTCGCCATAGCGCGCTGCATCGTCTGCGGCAGCTCGACATCCTTGATCTCGACGGTCGAGACCTTGATGCCCCAGGGCTCGGTCTGCTCGTCGATGATCTGCTGCAGCCTGGTGTTGATCTTCTCGCGGTTCGCCAGGAGCTCATCGAGGGTCGACTGGCCGAGCACGCTCCGTAATGTCGTCTGCGCTATTTGTGACGTGGCGTTGATATAGTTGGCCACCTTGGTCACGGCGGAATTCGGATTCACGACCAGGAAGTAGATGACCGCGTTGACTTTCACCGTGACGTTGTCGAGCGTGATGACTTCCTGGGGCGGCACCTCCAGGGTGACCGTCCGCAGGTCGATCTTGACCAGCCTGTCGATGCCAAACGGAATGATCAGCCGCAGGCCGGGTCCCTTCAGCGTCATCAAGCGGCCCAGCCGAAATAGGACGCCGCGCTCGTACTCGTTGATGATGCGGATCGCCGAGCTCAAGCCGATAAGCACGACCAGGACGATGATGCCGAGGACGATCAGCGCGAATATGCCCACGGGTCCCTCCTCGCTAATGCAGTGGTCACATGTTACGGGTGGCGGCAGCGCCTATGAGGATGCCACTTGCGGTCCCTCCGCCATCGTGCCTTGTTGCTGCTGCACCGGCTCCACGCGGAGCCGAAGGCCATCCAGCCCGAGTACCCGGACCTGAGTGCCTGCGGGCAGCGGCCCGCTCGTCGCGGTTGCCTGCCACAGCGCGCCGTCGACGAAGACCATGCCATCCGGGTGGAGCGACTCGCGGACCGTTCCAATGTGACCCACCATGGACTCCTCGCCTGCGGCGTACGGCTGCCGCCGGGAGGCGATCACTTTCTGAAGGATGAAGAAGAAGATGCCGGCGATGGTTAGGACCGTGATGAGCAGCAGTGGAAGATTGACGGCTTCCGAGAGAAAGCCGGTGTTGATCAGGAGCAATCCGCCCAGGGTCATCGCGACGATGCCACCGGTCGTCAGGACGCCGTGGGTCACGGCTTTGAGGTCCACGATGAATAGCAGAATCGCGAGCAGGATCAGGAGCAAGCCCGCGATGTTGATCGGGAGATTGAAGAGGGACAGGGCGGCGAGCAAGCCGGCGATCACGCCCACGACGCCCGGCAGCACCAGGCCGGGATGCGTCACCCAGAAACCGATCCCAATGATCGCCAGCAGGAAGAGCAGGTAGACCAGGTTCGGGTCAGCGACCGCTTCCAGGAACTGGTCGAAGCCGCTCATGTCGACCCGCTCGATCCCGGCATAAGCCGTTTGCAATGTGTAGCTGCGGCCACCCTTGGTGACCTGCCGGCCGTCGAGATCCTGTAGCAAGGTGTCGAGGTCGCGGCTCTCGAAGTCGACGACTCCCAGCTGTACGGCCTCGTCCGCAGGCGCGTTGATGCTCTGCCGGACGGCTTTTTCAACCCAGTCGGCGTTGTGGTGGTGGAGGGTGGCCAGCGCGCGGGCGTAGGCGGCGGCGTCGTTCTCGATCTTCTGGTCCTCGATGTCGGGAGCCGGCGACGCGCCCGAGGCTCCGGGGCTGGCACTGGGTGCCGGGTTACTGCCGCCCAGGCTGACCGGGTGGGCCGAGCCGATGTTCGTGCCGGGCGACATCACGGCGATGTCGGCGGCCTCCGTGATGTACATCCCGGCGGAGGCGGCCCGTGCCCCGGAGGGCGAGACGAAGACCACAACCGGGACGGGGGCTCCCAGCATTTTCTTGATGATGTTGCGCATGGACGTGTCGAGGCCGCCTGGGGTGTCCAGCGCGATGATCAGCGCGCCCGCGTGTCCCTGCACCGCCTTGTCCACGGCATTCGAGACGTAGTTGTCAGTGATCGGGTTGATCACGCCGTTCAGGGTGGCGACCACGACGTGCGGCTCGGCAGCGCGCGCTGCGGTGGCAGGCAAAAGCGCGACCAGCGTGACGGCCGCGAGAAAGAGGCGACCAGCCCTCTTCACGAGTTGATGATAGTCCCGGCCGAGCGGTCGGGCCTTCGTAGAATGAAGGTGTGGCGCAACGTGCCGAGCCGCGATCCGTGGATGGTGAAGAGGCCGATTACCGAGCCCAGCTGGCTCGCTATCCGCGCCTGTCCAACGACGAGGAGCGGCGGCTGCTCAACAGCCAGGGCCCTGCCCGCGACGACGCGAACCGCAGACTCATTGAGCACAACCTCTATCTCGTTCTGGAGGCCGCCCAGGCTCGCAAGAAGCGCGGCGTCGCCTTCGGCGACCTGTTCCAGGAAGGGACGGTGGGCCTGATCTCGGCCGTTGAGCATTACAAGCCGGGAGAGGGCGCCTTCCACGCGCGGCTGGTCCATGCCATCGCCGCGACGATGGATGATGTGCTGGCGCAGACGGAAGAGGCACAACGCAACGATGAGGCGTTCGTGGTCGCCTGCCGCCTGCTGGAGTCGGCGCAGCGGCTGCTCTCGGGCCGCTTGAGTCGACCGGCAACACCCGCCGAGCTCGCCAAGCTCCTGCAGTGGGAGGAGGCTCGCGTCAACGTCATCCTCGGGATGCTCGGCGAGGCGCGCGATCTGAACGACCAGGAGCTCCGCGATTACATCGACGACCTTGACGACCACGAGGCCTGACGTTTGGTCGTGACTGCCGAGCGGACCCCGCTGTACGAGGAACACGTCCGCCTCGGCGCCCAGATGACCAACTTCGGCGGCTGGCTCATGCCGCTGCAGTACACCAGCATCCGCGAGGAACATCGAGCCGTCCGGGAGGCCGTCGGTCTGTTCGATCTGTCTCACATGGGGGAGATCCGTCTCAAGGACGATGCCGTCGCGCAGCGGCTCCTCACCCGCGACCTGACCGCGCTGCGGACGGGACGGGTCCAATACGCCCTGCTATGCAATGACGACGGTGGCATCATCGACGACGTCCTTGTCTATGCGGTAGCGGATGGTGGCTATCTGCTGGTGGTCAATGCCGGCAATCAGGACAGCGACTTCGACTGGATCCGCTCGCATTCCCCGGACGGCGCCGTCTTCAACGTCGGTCGGGAGTGGGCGCTCGTGGGCGTCCAGGGGCCACGCGCG
>Ga0209159_1001122_pt1 | contig 21538 bp, 23 predicted proteins | sample GraSoiAngelo_144_FD_185901 | JGI IMG/M metagenome (GOLD analysis project Ga0209159, IMG submission 185901) | Grasslands soil microbial communities from the Angelo Coastal Reserve, California, USA - 14_1009_02_40cm (SPAdes) (version 2) | ecosystem: Environmental > Terrestrial > Soil > Grasslands ...
CGCTCCCCATGCAGTAGAGATTCAATCGAGTGCCATCCTCCGCCGAAACTAACTGTCCGGGACGTGCATAGACTGCGTCTCCAGCAGTGGGGCTCGCGTCCGCGGCGCTTTTTGTGTCCTGTCCGAATCCGGTCACAGCAAAGATGAGGCCTGCTGACAAAAGGAAGATTGCTATTTGTTTCATTTGAGTGATTCGTGGCTTTGTTTGAAAGCGGTGCGCGAAATGATGTTTGCCTAACGAGATACGCGTGATGAATTGATCGAGACCGCTGACTGGTTCCCGAACCGCCACACGCTGAAGGAAATCGGGAGCCCGACGGTAATCATGTGTACACCAATGCCGAGAAGCAGGTCGTGAAGTTTGTAAGGACCACGCGCCTGCAGAGCCGAGAGCGGCAAAACGATTAGCGTCATTACTTGATCGATTGCGGCGCCGTAGAACAAGCCACAGATCAACCAATGCTCTTTCAAAAAAGCCAGCCAGCGGCTCGCCACGTAGTAAACAGTTGCCGCTGACGTCGCGATAAAAAAATGCAGGAAAATACCGAGCGCATAAACGGCAACACCGCCTGCATGAGCCGCTGGGCGGCCGATTAACCCTGCGGCGATGCCTAAGGGACTCTTGTTCCAAATAAAACCAAAGCCTGCGCGAGATCGATCAGGCCTGCGCTCAAACCGCCAATTGCGATCGCAAGAAAAGCATTTCGTTTCATATTTAGCGTGCGCCATCCTCGTTCTTGATTACTTCGCCGTTCTTCATTACGAATCGAACTCGCTCCAGCTCGGTAATGTCGGCGATCGGATCTCCAGCAACGGCTACGAGATCAGCAAATTTCCCGGGTTCAACCGCGCCCACCTTGTCCTGCCAGCCCAACATTTCCGCGGCATTCGTGGTGATGGCACGAATCACGTCGAGGGAGGGCATCCCGGCTTTATGCAAAGTCGGAAATCTTGATATCGACGCCTCGCCGCGTGTTTTTCCGGGGTAGAACCAGCCCATGTCGGATCCCGCCGCAAACTTCACGCCCGACTTCATCACCCGCTGAACCAAGCTGTCGTACACCCGATCCCTGCTCTCATCGGACGCGTCTGGAAATTCCGCTCCCTTCAAAAGCTGCTGCGCCAGATCGTTGTACCGCTGCCGGGTGCGCTCATCGGAACCTCGACGCTCAGGTCGCAGCTTTAGAGACATCGCAATAGTTCCATCGAAAATTTTTGTAAAAAAGTCGCCATAGGAAGTGGGTGTGAAGTCGAAAAAGATGCCTTTGTCGTGCATCTGCTTGAGTTGCGCGTCGGTTGCCTCGTTGCCATGCTCGATGGAATCTGCGCCGGCATCGATCGAGGTCTGTATGCTGGTCTTGTCGACGGCATGGACGGCGACCTTGAGGTGCTTGCGGTGCGCTTCTTCAATAACCGCCCCAAGTTCAGGAACCGTGAGATTTTCATCAGCCGCAACCTTGATCACGTCGACGTTTTGGAACTCGTTCTGCCGGACTGCCTGACGCGCGCGGTCCGTTCCGTCAATTAACAAAAACTCCTGCTCAAGGATCGCCTCGGCCAGAGCGGGATTGAGGTTCTGAACGTAGTCACTTCGCGTGATGAGCTTGCGTCCAGAAGCCAGGATCCTTGGGCCAACGACGCGGCCGGCGTTGATCGCATCACGCAATTCAGTATCACCATCAATGCCAGAGTGACCAAGATTTCGAACGGTCGTAATGCCACTCTCCAGATCCTCCCGAGCCGCCTGCGCGCCCATCAACACTCGTTTGCTTGGCGATTCGACAATCGCCAGCAAGAGCCCCGGCAGAAAGGCGCCGTTATAGTGACGCGCCCACTCGACTTCCGCTGGGCCGATCGGGTCAACCAGCAAGTGCGTGTGACTGTCGATCAGCCCGGGCAGCAGAGTCACGGTGCCGAGATCGATCGTCTTGGCGCCCGCCGGCGCGTGACCCTGCACCTGAGAAGGAGAACCAACCTCTTTGATTTTCCCTTCTTCAATCAGCACGGCTGCGGGCGAAAGCACATTGCCCGAGCGCGGATGGAGGAGGCGGCCAGCTCTTACGAGAGTTACAGGAGCGGACGATTCGGCTGTGAGCTGCCCAGCGGCAAAGATTAGTGCCGCTAACAGTAGGAAAATTCGTATTTGTTTCATTGGAGTGACTCTCCTGATGTGTTTGTCGAGACGTGCGCCTCAGATTTTTGGGATCGCTTCAGCCGCGCCATCATTTTTTCGATATCAGCCGCTGAATAAGGCAATGGTGGATTGATGAGCTGATGGCCGTCCGGTGTGATCAGGGAGACATCCTCTTGATAGAACCCCTGCCCATCGACATCGAAATCGGGTCCGAAGGCCACTGTGTTGCCGGTATCCAATTCCTTCGGCGGCGGGTAGATCTCCACCATATCGAGGCCATGCGTGTACATGACTCATTTGCCGGGCTTGAGGAGTTCCAAAGCGGCGCGTTTGGCGAGATCAGAATGGAGTCCATCCTTGTGGGTTTCGACGTAATGGATGCAGGCTTGGATGATGTCGTTCGGGCCGACGCCGGCGTGCATTGCCTGCAAGCCGCTTTGGTAAGCGCCATTCATGAGCTCGATAACTTCGCGCTGCTCGGGCGTAAAGTGGCCGGATACGGGAAGCATTCGTCCGACGTCTCCTTTGTAGAACTCATAGTTGAAACCGAGATCCATCAGCACGGCTTCTCCCGCCTGTACCGTGCGGTTCAGGAGGTGATAGTCATAGGCCTTCTGGTAGACGGTTGCGCCGGACACAGGGCCGGTCTTGAGCTCGGGCCACATTCCAATTCCGTCCGCACCTGCGCGTAATGCTGCTTCGATAGCCGCTCCTTCAATTTCGCGGTTGGTCCGTCCGGGTGCGATCGCAGCCATCGCCGCGCGGAAGCCTGCATCGGTGCATGCGGCTGCCTTCTTCATGAGCGCAATCTCGGCCGGGCTTTTGACCGCACGGATCTTGTGAAGAATGGGCGTTGCGTCGGCGACGGTTGTATCCGGCCATTTGGCTTTGATCGCGGCCGGCCAAAGGATATAAGGATTTTCGATTGCAGCCAGACCTGGCGGATCGCTTACGTCCGCAACCATTTTTCCTTCGCCGCCCTGGTCCAGATAGAACGCGATCCTGCGATTTGTCTTGCGGCGCGCCTCGATGAAATCGGTGAATCCCTCCCACGCGACGATATGGTCGATGCTGAGAGCCTGCTCCGTCTGATGATCCGGTTTGAGGTAGACCGAATCCCAGCCGGTCAGAGGCGCAAAGCGACGCTGCTCCCGTTCCGTCGGCGCCATGACGAAAAGCCACGTCTCTTTCGTTGTTCCATCCACCGCGAGAATCGCGTCGTGCAGATTTTCGAGGCCGGTCAAATAGTAGAAGTTGGAATCCTGGCGGAAACCGGATTCACTCCAACTCTTCGGACCTGAAAAGGAATGCAGGAGAACGATTCCGTCCGACGCCGCGTTCATGACTGACTGCCGCCGCACCTGGAACTCGCTCGTGTCGATTCCCATGTGGGGAAGTGCCGTTCCGAACGAGCATGCAAGCAACACGAATAGCAAAATCGTCCTTTTTACGATCGTCATCCGGCTAGGTACCGTCTGATGCCTTTAAATCGACAACGCGCGAAGACGGTGGTCGCTGCGAAGCTTGCGCGTCGGGCGAAAGAGTTTTAGCGAGGCGAAATCCCATAATTCTGTCGCGATAGTTAGCTGAGTTCCTTTCGCGGGTGGCTGATCGGAGGAGCCAGGCAGGGTACAGCCAGCAACTGCCCCGGTCGACGCGGAGGCAGTCCGTTGCTGCTTTACTTGCGCTGCCATCCTTTGGGGCGTTGGCATAAGTTTCAGCATAACAGTCTTGCGTCCATTGCCAGACATTGCCCACCATGTCGTAGAGACCAAAAGCGTTTGCGGATTTCGATCCCACCGGATGCGTCTGGCCACCGGAATTGCTTTTGTACCAGGCAAAATCGGCTGCTTTGCCATCGTCGTCACCCCACCAGAACCACGTGCTCGTCCCAGCCCGCGCCGCATATTCCCATTCCGATTCGGTGGGCAGCCGATAAGGGCCGTTAGCCGAGGTCGAGCCCGGCTGAGCTAATTTGCTATTCAGCCAAGAAACGTAGGCTTGCGCGTCTTCCCAACTGACACACGTCACCGGATCACGATCGGTCTGACGGAAACCGGGATTTTGCCAACTACCGTCAGCTCGCTTAACTGATTTCGGAAAGCTGGTGTCATAACATCCATCGCCTGCAGCATACCCTGTCTCGCGGATGAAGGCCGCGTATTCGCCACGCGTCACATCGTACTTTCCCAATGCGAAAGATCGCAGCGAAACCGGGTGTTGCGGCGATTCATCAGAAACCGATTCCGCGCTGGCGCCATGAGTCGCCGCCCAGGATTTCTCCGATGCCGACGAACCCATGATGAAATTGCCGGCCGGGATCACCACCATCTCGGGACAATCCGGGCAGTCGTGGAACATGGTGCCCGGCGCGCCCCCCGAAGTCGCTTTAGCGGGCACGCCCCGGTCTGCGGCGCTCTTTGTGTCCTGTCCGAACGCGGTTATGGCAAAGACGATTACTCCCGATAGCAGGAGCGTTCGTATTTCTTTCATTCGAGTGACCTCTCAACTTGTTTGAACCCAAGAACTGGTGATTGACCATCCCGATGCTTATGCGAGCACCTATTCATATTTCAGAGCGACGATGGCTTCGACGCGCATGGCGCGGCGCGCAGGGAGGTAACAGGCTAGGAGAGCGACACCGAGGAAAAGGAAAGCGACACCGGCAAAGGTCAGCGGGTCCGTGGGCCGCACCCCGTAGAGCAGGCCTGCCATTAAGTGCGAGACCATCACTGCGCCAACTAACCCAAACGCCGCACCAGCAATCGCGAGACGCAATCCCTGACGCAGAAGAATCCGGAGAATGTTCGACCTTGACGCCCCGAGCGCGAGACGAATCCCGATCTCGTGGGTCCGCTCGGCCACAATGTAGGAAATGACTCCGTAAATTCCGATCGCCGCCAGAAAGAGTGCGGTCAGAGCAAACAGCCCAACCATTTCCAATGTGAACCGCCTTTGTGCGAGCGACCCTGACACAGTCTGAGTGAGCAACTCGGCGCCGAAAACAGGAAGCGTTGAGTCGATGGATTGCACCTGCTCGCGGACCTGCTCTGGGATTGCGGCGGTATTCAATTTGCCGCGCAAAAATATCGCCAGATGCTTGGCGCCCCTCTGATAGACGGTGGAGTAGATTTGTGGAATCCGCGCATTTTCGAGTGACTCTGTTCGAGCATTTGCGACCACACCCACGATGGTGGTCCACTCGGTCGCGCTGCGCGAAAGTTTCACATGCTTGCGCAAAGGATCCTCGTTAGGCCAATACGTCTCCGCCATCGCCTCATTGATCACTGCGACATTCTCGGACTTGTCGTTGTCGAAATCGGTAAAGAGACGCCCGCGCTGCAGCGCGATGCCCATCAGGTGAAAGTATTCGGGCGTGACGATTGATTCGTCGACTAATGAAGCCTCATTGCTCTCCGTGCGTCGTCCTTCAATCACCATCGGAACAGGAGGATTTTGATTGTTCCGATCGTGACCTAACGGAAGCGATCCGAGATCGCCAAAAGCAGCTTCTTCTACTCCTGGCAAAGCTCTGCAACGGCGAAGAACTTCCCGAAAAAATGGCGTCTGCTGAGAAGCTGTTCGATAGATGTCGATCCTGGTGTCATTTGGGTACGGCATTCTCGTCTTGATTGCCATCACCTGCTCGGGATTGAATCCGAGCCGGACATTCAACAAATCCCAAAAACTGTGCAGCAAAAGGCCCGCCGCGATCATGAGCACGAGGGAGAGCGCAAATTCCGTTACTACTAACACCCGACGCGTGCGTGCCTGCTCGCGCGAACCGGTTGAGCTGCGCCCTTCCTGTTTCAGTGAATGAATCAAATCAATCCGGCCGACGTGGAGCGCGGGCGCAAGGCCAAAAATCAATCCCGAAATGACCGAAGCAATGAGAGCGAATACTAAAACCGTCCAATTAATCGACACTTCGTTCAGCCGTGGCAGACTTTCCGGCACAAGGCGCAGCAAAAAATCTTTCGTCCAGAAGAGAACCGCCAAACCAGCAACTCCGCCGAACAACGACAGAAGCAAACTTTCCGTCAGCAACTGGCGGGTCAATCGCGCCTGACTTGCTCCAACCGCGCGGCGAAGAGCCAGTTCGCGTACTCGCGTACTCCCGCGCGCGAGCAACAAATTGGCAATGTTCACACAACCGATGACGAACACCAACGCCACGGCACCGAGCAATAGAATCAAAGTCTGACGAACATTGCCGATTACGCTTTCTTTAAGCGGCACCAGTCGCACTCTCCAACCGGCTTGCATCGGGTAATCACCTGGAAATTGTTGTTGTAACGATGCGACCAGCGTGTCGATTCGGCTCTGCGCCGCCTCAATCGTCAGGCCGGGCTTGAGCCGCGCGATCGCCGTCGGAAGATTGCGCCCGCTTCGCGGCGGATGATCAAACAACGGTGGCCCATAAAAACTTGTTGCCGCCCAAACTTCGATGTTCCGCTCTTTCAAGGAAGTTCCAGGATCGTGAAAATTCGGCGGCATGACGCCGACGATGCGGTACAAGTCTGTGTCCATTCGGATGCTCTTGCCGAGAATGTTTGGATCACTTCCGAATGTTCGCTTCCAGAGCCCGTCGCTGATGACGACTTCCTCTGTAAATCCAGGCGAATGATCTGCAGGCGGAAACGTGCGGCCCAGCTCCGGTTTTACTCCGATCACCGCAAAATAATCCGGTGCCACGATCAAGAGACTGACACGCGCAGGCTGACATGATCCGGTCAGATTGTTGTCATCGTACCAGGCGGGCGAGACATACTCGAAAATCCCGGAATGCTGAAGGTCCTGCCATTCCGGCTCGGACATTCCGACGTCCTGCGCGCCAACGCTCGGAAGATCGTCCGTGATCCTCACCAGCTGCTCCGGATGCGGGTAGGGCAGCGGGTGCAACAGCGTGGCGTCAACCACGCTGAAGATCGCTGTCGTCGCTCCAATACACAGAGCCATTGTCATGATTGCGACAGCGCTGAATCCCGGAGATTTGCGCAACATTCGAAGGCTGAAGCGCACGTCCTGCATCAGAATATCGATAAAATTGCCGCCCAGCTCTTCGCGGCATTCTTCTTTGACTCGCTCGCGTCCGCCGAACTCGATCCGCGCGCGACGCTCAGCTTCGCTGCGGGTTAATCCGAGACGTTCAAGATCATCAGCCCGCAGCTGAATGTGCGCGCGAAGCTCCTCCTCCAATTCGTTCTCGGTCTGGGAACGATAAAAAAACCTCGCCACTAGAGAACGAAAGTAGGCTGTCATGTTTCCTGGGGTTGTGCCGCCAGCGCGGAAGCAATAGCTGCGACCAGACGGTTCCAGCCATCCGTTTCCTCGCGCAGACGTTTGCGCCCTTTCGATGTGAGTTCGTAAAACTTCGCGCGCCGATTGTTATCCGATTTGCCCCAGCTTGCTTTTAGCAGGCCCTGACGCACCAGCCGGAACAACGCCGGATAGAGCGCCCCCTGCTCAATGAGTAGTGCGCGCCCGGAAATTTGCCCGATGCGCAAGAGAACGCCGTAGCCATGAAGGGGACCGAGTGAAACGGCTTTCAGAATAAGAAGATCGAGTGTGCCCGGAAGAAGTTCGGCTTCGTTGCTCATGTGTCTCCTAAGATAATTAGGAGATTAGCACACCCTTTCCTAAGCTGTCAAGGAGAGCAAATAGAAAATTATTTCAAATCGCGAACTCGCCGTGGCTGACTCCCGGCGTCTCTAATGCTAACGATTTAACGATTTAAGGCTTTAAGGCTTTAACCAATCACGGCGGCGAAGCCTTATTTGAAAACGACTTTGCTACCGGGCGCTTCTTCGTAGGTAGCCTCATGGCCCGGAGTCCACTCTCCGTTCTTCAAATACTCGGCTTTGATATGAAACTTGCCGTCTGGAAGGATTTCGCTGGTCGAGCGCACTTCGGTCACGCCGTTTGCGTCGCCTTTCACATCCTCGTGCGTGATGAATTTGCCATCTTTGGCTTCCAGGGTGCCAGCCGTCATAAAGCCATCAGTAGTGAAATAGTAATAGGAAATGGTTTTACGCTGCTCGTCCCAGATTAACAGGCTTTCGCCGCCGTAAGCACCGTCATTGATCGAATGAAGAATTCGGATTGCCTGGCCGTTGAGCGCGCGTTCCCACTTTTTCACATCGACGGTGGGCGTACCGGGCTTTGAGTCTTTGAAGGTCCCTTTCCAAGTTTTCTCCAGCAACGGACGCAAAGGTTCCAAATGAGCGTTGAGCGGAAGCTGTTCGGCCGCGACAGCCGCTAGTGAGCCGCCAAGGTAAAATAAAGATAAAAAAAGTTTGGATCTCATATGAGTTTTTGGGTTTCGACCAGTCTGTCTGACTCTTAGCCAGACGTATTGGAAAAATTTTACCTTATGCCGCCCTGACGAAATTCGGCTCTCCTTCGAGACAGCGATTCAGGTAGGCTGAGGGATTCAGACCTGAGAATTTGTTAAAGTCATGAACGAAATGGGACTGATCAAAATACCCGCAACTACACGTAACGTCCGCCCAGTTTATCTCTGCGCGTGCTTGAATCTCGAGCAATACCTTTTGAAAACGGCGAATCCGGCAAAAGACCTTTGGCGACAGACCGGTTTGTCGTCGGAATAGGTCAATGAAGTGTTTGTGGCTAAACCCGACCTACCTGAGACGGAAGTAATCGTCTGAAGATCCTGCTCGGCCATATACCGGTCCAGTGCCCAGGCGACCGCATCGCCGTGACGTTGCCTTAATTTACGGCGCAAGTCTATGATTTAGCAGCCGTTCGAGAATAGCGAATTTTGAATCTGGCGTGTGGCGCCGTGGAAGAGTTTTCGCGGAATTTCCTGAAGATTAATGATAAGTTCAAATGTTCCATCGGGTAAGACATGTTCGCTGTCATGGTCGGGGGACAGATCGACATAGTACCAACAGAAATCCACATATTGGTTAAGGGGCGGAGCAGGAATATGCCGATAAATGCTCATGCTACGCCTTACCATCCAGGATGAGAGAAGACCCTCGGGTTTTCAAGCCGGTAAAAGCAACGTTTTACATCAGCGTGGCGCTTCAACGACTCTGTTTCTCTTTGCTCTCTAAATTCTACGTCTACTCCCTGCTTCCAGCGCCACTAGACCCACGCTTCCTTGTTCACCACGTATGGCATCTTCGTGGGATCCCCCCCGTAATTTCTTTCCAGCACATCAATGACTGCCTGGACCGTGCGCCCAGCCATCCCTTTTTCGGGATCAACCGAGAGCCGCGTGATCTGCGCCCCACTGGCGAAATGATGGAATAGCCGGGTGCGGTCGGCGATTTCCGGATCGAGAAGTGGCGAATCCGGCGGCAGCGGTTCTTTCTCAAAGACGTCGAGCGCCGCCCCGGCGATGACTTTGTTTTTCAACGCGTTCGCTAGGGCCTTCTCGTCCACGACTGGGCCGCGTGAGCTATTTATTATGTACGCAGTCGGCTTCATTAGCTTGAGTGTCTTCTCGTTGATGAGATGGTAGGTAGGCTTGTCCGTTTCGCCCTCGCGCAAGAGCGGCACGTGAACGCTCACGTAATCAGCGGCGCTAATTGCCTCTTCGAACTCCACGTACCTAATATAGGTCTTCTCCTTCTGAATACCGCTAGCATAACGCAGATCCATCAGCTCCTCGATCGAGGCGATGTACTTGTCGTTATGATAAGCCGGGTCATAGCAAAGGATGTTCATGTCGAACCCCGAACACTTCTTGATCATCGCTAACCCGATACGTCCCGTGCCGATGATTGCGATGGTCTTGCCCGTAACTTCGTCGCCGAGGAATGGCAGGAACGGATGCCACGATGGCCACGTCTGCTCGCGTACCAGGCGCTCGCTCTGCCACATCTTGCGCGCCAGTGTCCCCATCATGAAAAAAGCGAACTCGGCGGTCGCTTCGGTCAGCACGTCGGCGGTATTGGTGAATGGAATCTTGTACTTGTTAGCGTCGGCGCGGTTGATGTTGTCGAAGCCGACCGCGATCTGCGCCACGACTTTAAGCGAGTCCTTCCCCGCTTCGAAGACCTCCGCGTCGATCGGATCGCGCAGCGTCGTGATCAACGCATCAATGCCGCTCTTTACTTTGTCGACGATCAACTTCTTGGGCGGCGCCTCGGGGCCTTGAAAAACTTGGAGCTCGTAACCGCGCTCGCGCAAACGATTCTCCGCAGGATCGCCGATGCGCGAGGTGGCAAAGACGCGAAAGCGTTTCTTCTCAGTCATTCTGGAAGAATGGAAGTGTGTGATTGTTGTGGCAACCACCGATCGCAGCGTTCTTTCATTCCGTCTGACGACATGGTTGAATGATGCTCACCCTCGAAGATCAGGCGACTCTAGATCTCGTCGGTCAACAACATAACGTCGCGGTCCTTGGATTTCCGATCTACGAGTCAATGATCAACTTTTCTCGTGCGGTCATTGATCAGTCTGGCGAAATTCTCTTCAACTTTTCCCGCCAGCGGAATGATACAATCCCAACTTCGGGAAAAGAGAAGCGTCTTGAAAGTTGGCGCCGTCCGTCTAACTCGCTCGTACCGGTGATGTTACGAGCGGAGGATCGCGTAGGTACAAAATATGCCAATTGTACCAGCCAGAGAAATACACCCATTAACATTCAACATGGAGGCACCATAAATGAGAAAGACAGTTGTCACCCTTGCCTGCTGCGCCCTGATTGCGCCGGTGGCATTCGCGCAGACGCGCAAGAAACAAACAATAACTACAGAACAACCGATCACGGTGACGGGAACGGTCGTTAAAACGACAAGTGAGGAAGGTGCGGCCGCCAATTATCAGCCGTTCAAGACTCTCGTCGTTCGCGAAGATCACTCGAATCGTCCCGGCCACTACGTGCTCGAGGGAGCAGGTCACGTTGTGAACCGGAAGGGGGAGCTGGTCCAAACCACGATCAAGCCCGGCGCTCGCGTCCACGTTTTCTTCGTGGAGACGGGCGCTTCACGTGTGATTGATCATGTGGTTGTAGACTGACTCGGCGGTCTAGCTAAGGAGCTGAAGGGGCCGCATGATTTCGGAAGTCGTGCGGCTCTTCGGGGAGAGAATATCGCGCTGCGATATTCGCCGGTTCTCACCACCGCATATCCTCCGTCAACAGCAAACATATATCCGGTCGCGAGCGAATGCTTGTAGCTCCGCAGAGTGTCGCCTTATCGATGAAATTTTCGCGAGAACGCATTGGTAGGGCACGACTCGGTCGAGCCGCGAAGCCAGCAGCTAGATTTCGACTAACACGAGTCGGCGTTCAGAGACGTGGGCGAGCTTTCGCTGCTGAAGTTCTTGTTATCCGGGGCATCTGCGTAATCCGCGGTTGAAACAAACTACAAATTTTTCTTCGCCCACTCCCCCACCCGATCGAGCGCCTTCTCGATGTTTTCGATCGAGTTGGCCACGCTGAAGCGCAGATAACCTTCGCCGAAATCGCCGAATGCAGTACCAGACAACGCGGCGACACCCGCGTCATCCAGTAACACATCGGCTAGCTTCTTCGATCGCCATCCAGTCTTCTTGATATTGGGGAAAACGTAGAACGCGCCTTTGGGTAAGCGGCAGGAAAAACCTTTGATCTTATTTAGACCGGCGACCATCACGTCGCGCCGTTTCTTGAATTCGGCGCACATTGCCTCGACCGACTCCTGCGGCCCGCGCAGCGCTTCGATGCCGGCGACTTGTGTGAAGCTGGCGGTGCAGGAGTTGGAGTTGGTCATCAAGCGGGCGACGTGTGTCGCCAGGTCGGCTCGCATCACGCCGTAGCCCATTCGCCAACCAGTCATGGCGTAGGTCTTGGAGAAACCATCGAGCAGAATACAGCGTTCCTTCATGCCATCGGCCGACACGATGGAGTGATGTTCACCCTCGAAGATCAGGCGACTGTAAATCTCGTCGGTCAACACCATGAGGTTGCGATCGCCGATCGCGCGCGCGATACCTTCAATGTCATTGTTGGTTAGTACGCCGCCGGTAGGATTCTGCGGTGAATTCAAAATGATCAGCTTCGTGCGGTCATTGATCAGTCCGGCCAATTCGGAAACGTCGAGCCGGAAATCCAATTCCTCGCGCAACCGGATCGGGACGGCCTTCGCGCCCACGTAGTCGATCATCGACTCGTAGATGGGAAATCCCGGATTCGGGTAGATGACTTCATCCCCTTCTTCAACCAGCCCAAGGATGGTGAAGAAGATGATCGGCTTGCCACCGGGAACAACGACCACTTCTTCGGGTGTTGCGTTTACCCGGCGCGTCTCGCTCACGTACTGAGCGATGGTCTCGCGCAATTCCGGCAACCCGGCCGAAGGTCCGTAGTGAGTGAAGCCGTTGTGCAGCGCGTCGTTCGCCGCTTCAATGATGTTGCCCGGGGTGTCGAAATCGGGTTCCCCGATCTCGAGATGAACAATATCGCGGCCCTTCGCCTCCAACGCTCGCGCCTTCACTAATACTTCAAACGCAGTCTCGGTCCCGAGGCGCGCCATGCGCTTGGCGAGGCGAAGTTCGTGGGCCTTAGTCACGACGGCGAAATGAGCATTAAAGCGCGGTGGCGCAACTTGTCTTTCTCAAGCGCATGATCCCCGATACTCGATGCTGGATATCGGATGTTCATTTCCCACTCACCTTCAACGAATCACAGCGCTGCTTCGTCATTCATTCGTCATTGGCGGCGAAGCCGCCACCACATCCTTTCCCATCGCCAGTGCGCCAGAAAGCTCTTCCCAATCGCAACGCTTCCAAAACGCGCGCCCCCGGGCATTATCGTTCGCGACCAAAATGATCGCTCGCTGGATTCCCGCGTCCCGCAATCCAGCGAAGCATTCCTGCACCAGACGCTTACCCAGTCCGACTCCATGATACCTCGGATCGACTGCGAGATGATAAATATGCCCGCGCCGGCCATCATGGCCGCACAACGACACACCTATGATCGCCGATCCATCGGTTGCGACCCGACTCAGTCCCGGATTCCGGGTAAGAAACCGCGCAACGCTTGCTTTGTCATCGCCTTCCGCAATCTCCAGCCCCTCAACTCGCTTCCATAGCTCAACAGCGGCATCGTAATCGTTGATCGAAAATTCTCTCGTGCGAATCCTGTTCTTCATGTAGGCGCCGACAACCTTACCATGCACCGAGCGCTTCTGATTTCAGCTTTCTTGTCGCGCCGCCTTACAGCTCTGGGCTCTGAGCTCCCAGCTCCTCTAACTCGATTACGATTACGAGCATGAGCACGATTATGAGCACGAGCATGAGTTCGTCATTCGCCGAAGGCCCTGAACGTGTCGAATGGGTGCTTTGTCATTCCTTCTTCATTCAACGCCAGTCCGACTCGGACTCTGATCTGGACGCCCGATCCAATTCCAGCGAATCTCCCGCGCCATCGAACGTATGGTAGGCAAAACCGAATTATTCCTCATTTGTCTCGTTGCCGTCGCTCTCCTAGCGATTGTTGCCAGGAAAATCCGCGTCCCCTATCCCATCCTGCTAACCATCGGTGGCGTTATCCTCGCTCTCGTCCCCGGTCTTCCTGCGATTCAGCTCGATCCTCAGCTGGTCTTTAATTTGTTTCTTCCGCCGCTGCTCTATCCAGCGGCTGTCTATACCTCCTGGCGAGATTTCCGGGCGAACCTTCGCCAAATTCTCCCCCTCGCCATCGTTTTGGTTTTGTTGACGATGACGGCCGCGGCTTACCTCTTACACTACTTGGTCGGATTGCCTTTGGCCGTGGGTTTTGTCTTCGGCGCAATTATCTCGCCACCAGACGCGGTCGCAGCGTTGGCGGTCACTCAACATTTGCGCGTGCCTCGCAGGATTATTGTCATCCTCGAAGGCGAAAGCCTGATCAACGACGCTACTTCCTTTATCTCCTTCCGTTTCGCAGTCGCTGCTGTCATGACCGGCGCATTTTCGCTGACGCAGGCGAGCTTGCAGTTCCTCCTCGTGGCCGCGGGGGGAATCTGTGTTGGTCTCGCCATCGGTTGGTTGGCGACGCAAGTGCAAAAGCGTTTGGACGATCCGCCCGTTCAAACCATGTTCTCCCTCCTCACTCCCTACGTTGCCTATTTCAGCGGTGAAATGCTGCATGTCTCTGGCATTCTCGCCGTCGTGATCGCCGGCATCTATTATGGCTGGCGCGCACCACGTATCCTGAGCGGGCGGATGCGACTACAGGCGCTGCCGGTTTGGGAAATGGTCACTTTCATTCTGAACGGCGTGCTCTTCATGCTCATCGGCCTGCAACTGCCACAGGTCATGAATGCCCTCGCTCCCGGTATGGCGACACGCGTGGTCGAGCTGGCGATCCTAGTTGTTTTGGTCATCGTCCTGGTTCGTTTCGTCTGGATGTTCGGCGCTAACTATTTGCCGCGCATCTTCGGCCGAAAAGCCCGACGGAAAAACCGAGTTCCCTGGCAACACACCGCCTTGATCGCATGGATCGGGATGCGTGGAGCCGATTCGCTCGCTGGTGCGCTCGCGATCCCATTTTTGCTACCCAATGGCGAACCATTCCCAGGACGCAACCTGATCCTCTTGCTCACCTTCTGCGTCATCTTCGCAACCCTCGTTTTGCAAGGACTGACGCTTACGCCCCTAGTTCGTTGGCTCGGAGTTGTGGACGATCATGTCACGGAAAAAGAAGAAAGACTGGCGCGTTTGAAGGCCAACGAAGCAGCTCTGGCTCGGCTCGAAGCAATCGAATCGTCGCGTCGGGCTCGGCATGAGACGGTAGAACGCCTTCGTACCGAATATGTCGACCGTATCCGACAACTGCGCCGTGAAGTTCCGCATGAAGAAAGCGTCAAGCGCTTGTTCTCGGAAGACTTTGAGGAACTGGCCCGCGAAGCGTTGCAAACCGAACGCGACACCGTCATTTCGCTGCGCAGCGAAGAGGCTATCAACGACCAGGCCTTCCGCCGGATCCAACGTGATATCGATTTGGCCGAAGCCCGCCTTCAACGCCCCGCCTGAAGATGGTGACTTGTGAGAAGTGAGAAGTGAACGTTTGGTCAGTTATCACCGAAAAACTACACGAAAACATTTAGTTCTCGCTTTTTTATTTTGACGCGGAATGTGGTTAACTCAGTCATGACTGAACCGAACAGGGAAAGACAAATGCAATCTTCGCAATTTTGTTGTCCTGTCGTCGAATTGAGGCAATACGCGCTCCATCCTGGGAAACGCGATGTCTTGATTGATCTCTTTGACCGGGAATTTGTCGAAACCCAGGAGGCAGTGGGAATCAAAGTCATCGGTCAATTTAGAGACCTTGATCATCCAGATCGCTTCGTTTGGCTCAGAGGTTTCGGTGATATGACCACACGTGCCAAAGCGCTGACTGATTTTTACGGCGGGCCGGTCTGGAAAGCGCACCGGGAAGCTGCCAACGCGACGATGATTGACTCCGACAACGTCCTGTTGCTCCGTCCAGCACGTCCGACATCGGGATTTTCGCTTGAAAATTCCAACAGGCCTCCCGTCGGATCTGAAGAAGTGCCGACCAGCCTCGTCGTTGCGACGATTTATTATTTTGCGGACCCGGTTACTCCTGACTTTATCAACTTCTTCGAGCACACGTTCCGGTCGGTGGCGGCAGGCTTGGGCGCGACAATTTCTGCCTATTTTGTGACGGAAAATAGCGAAAACACTTTCCCGGCGTTGCCGGTGCGCGCGCGCGAGAATGTGTTTGTCTGGTTCTCGACCTTCCCGAATTTGGCGGCCTACAAGAATCACGTGGCTGCTCTCTCGCGATCGGAGCAGTGGCGCGGCGAAATCTCGACCGCACTGACCCGCTATTTGAAAAGAACGCCGGAAGTATTGAAACTGTCGCCCACTGTCCGGTCGCAATTACGCGGCTGATTCAGCAACGCGTCAGGCAGATGAAGCAACCTATTACTAACGAATCTGGTGAGCGCGATGGCCGGAAGGGTTTCGATTTCCTTATTGGCACCTGGAAAATCCAGCACCGGCGACTAAAAAAGCGGCTAAAAGGGTGCACGGAATGGGAAGAATTCGAAGGCACCAGTGAAGTGCGGTCCATCCTCGGCGGACTTGGCAACATGGACGAACTCATGATGGATCGCGCGTCAGGCCATGTTCAAGCAGTGACGGTGCGTCTCTATAATCCCGCAACGCGCGAGTGGAGCATCTATTGGACGGCCAGCAGCCATCCTGGAAGAATGGATGTGCCAATGGTCGGCAAGTTCGATGGCCCGCGCGGAGAATTCTATTCGCAGGAAGTGTTCGAAGGCAGGCACATTTTCAACCGCTTCATCTGGAACGTCGACTCCTCGGATTCCTGCCGTTGGGAACAGGCGTTCTCGGCCGACGGCGGCAAGACCTGGGAGACCAACTGGATCATGAAGTTTACCCGTCAGGGGTAACCGGCAGCCATCAACCATTACCTGCTTGCTTGCTTCTTGCCGGGTCTCATTAACAGATAACTGATAGACTGATAACTAAGACGCCTCGCGTTTTCCCACCTCCCCGCGTCTAGCTTCCGTTAACTCGCGGCGCGTCTTCGCCAATTTGTCCGGTGAATAATAAGAACGATCAGCCAAAGAACGAACGCGAGTGCTCCGGCCGGCAGGGTGACGAGCATCAGCCAGCCCATCACACCAAGGGTATAAAGCAGCTGCCCATAGTCTTTTCCATTGATCATGCAGGGGTGCACCGATCCTTCATCCACGCGGCAGCCGTGGGCGTTAGCGATTAAACCACACGCCACCACAGATCCCACTGGTGCAAGCGCGACGAGAACGATGAGGACGAGAACGATCCAATAGAGAATCCAGGGAAAGCGTCTCCGGACAGGTAAAGGTGGCGGGTTCATGGCAGTCAGCTCAAATCTTTATCCACAGATGGTCGAACAGAGATATAACGCTTCAATGGGACGGCCGATGCGTCTTCTTAAACCCGTCCGTGTATCCGTTTTCGAAAGCCAGGTCCCAACTTTGCTGTTCGCCCGATCCCTGCTGCTTGAAATACTTCTGAGCCATCATGTTCAAATCAGCGTCCGTCGGCAATTTTGTCCCGGTCGGCGCGTGCTCTCCCGCCTTTTCCCCGAGTGCATAAGCGGCCCGCTCCTCCGCCGTTCTGCCGTGAGCCGCGCGATGAGTGTAGAACGCCGTCACGCCACACACGATCAACGCCGCTGCTGCCATCATTACAAAAAATCGCACCGGTTTGAATTCCCTGGCCATGCTCTAGGGAGACAACCATGTGCGATTCTTGGTGGCAACAGAAAGCTGGCCGACCGCCGACCGTTCCTCCGCCTTTGATCTTCCTGGCTCGCTGTAGTTCCGCGACTGCGAGACGCGAAGCGATATCAAAAGTTTGGTCAGATTGCGAGCAAGCTGATATCCATCTGGTAAAATTTGAAGGTATTCTCTTCTCCGCTATCGGGACTAGCTACTGCTTGGTAGCGATCTAGAAGATCGTTGATGAAGTCCGTCCGTTCTCCCGCTGGCAAACGACTCGTCCAAGCCACGCAACCAACTGCGCAGAAACCGGAGAATGCCATCCGCGAACGGAAATCCCACGCGTGATCTTTGGTGGAAACGCGTAGGACGCGGAAGCCGCTGCGCTCTGCCAGGGCCGCATACTCTTCCGGTGTCAGATGCAGGTAAGGATCGTCAAAATCCTGGAAGTAAGCGTTCCATCTGGCCGTTCGACGTGTCTCTTCGGCTACATTTTCCAAGCTCTTGCGCGCACCTTTCGATACCAGGCGAAGCTGCGCCTCACCACTCGAAACCAGAGTGGAATGTATGGAACTAAGCGTGGTCTGCTGCTCCGGAATCCAATGCAGAGCATTGAAAGAAACCACAAGATCGAATTCGTTTTGGAAGGGCAGACTTCGAGCATCGGCGACGAGAAATCGAAGGTTAGGCAGGGTTGCCGGACCAAAGTGGCCCTGGGCGAAGCTAATCATGTCTCGTGAAGGATCAACACCCACGACCGAGCCCTTCGAAGCGCGAGACGCGATTTCTGCTGTAATCTTACCGTCGCCGCAGCCAACATCGAGGATTCGCTCCGAACCATTGAGGTCGAGCAGAGCGAGTACTTCCTGAGCCATCGCTTCCTGCAGCGACGAACGGCGCGAATACTCGGCGGCATCCCATTCTGTCATGTTCGGTAATGAAGAATGCCGCAACCTATCGCGGCTCTGCTGTCTTTCCAATGATCTCATAGGTCCGAGCCGGACTGGAATTAGCTGCGGGGAAGCAGTGAGTGTGGGCAACGAGCGAATTTGATTGAGCGAGCGCGGCTTTTACCTGATAACCGTTAACCGATAACCCACAAGCGTGCGGCGCCTTTTTGTTCCTCGCAAATTTGAAGTGACTGATGCGGATACTTCGCTAAGAATTTAAGATCATTGCCGCGCAAAACTACCCGAGTCTAATGAAAGACCGACTTATTCCCATGTTTTCTGTCACTCTTGTCTCGGTAGTTTGCCTCGCGGCCGAGCCTGCCAAATCCGCGGACGCCAACGATGGCTGGAAGTTAGCAACCGAGCGCAACGGCGTCACGATTTACAGCCGACCCCATTCCGGCTCTTTCTTAAAAGAATTCAAGGCGATGGGCGAAATCGCTGCGCCTAGCCGTGCGGTATGCGATGTCATCGAGGACGTCGATGCCTATCCGAACTTCATGCCTTATATGGCAGAGTGCAGGCTGCTTAGGCGCGAAAGCGATTCGCTCCTGAGCTACCAGCGGATTTCGCCCAAGGTTTGTTGTGATCGGGATTTCACGCTGCGCAGCTACAAAACCTACTGGCCAGGCGTCGCTGGACTTGTCTATTCGAACCGCTGGGAATCGGCGAACGCGCTGGGCCCGACGAAGAAGCCGGGCGTTGTGCGTGTTGAGTTTTGCCAGGGGGCTTGGTTGCTCGAACCGAACGGTGCCGCCAGAACGCGTGCTACTTATTCGGTCTATACAGACACGGGCGGACTAATTCCAGCGTTCATCGCTAATCATTTTAGCCAGAGCGCGATTGGGGAGATCTTCGGAGCAGTGCGCAAACAGGTAACGCAACCAAAATACAACGCGGCAGTTAAACCCACACCGATGAACGCGAGCGGGAACTGAATCGGATTTCGTAGCTCCGGCCCCCGCTTCTACCTGATAATCGTTAACAGATAACTGGTAACTCACGAGCTTTGCTCGTGCCGTGGTCTGCGTTTTGCTCTTTCAGTGCCAAGTGTTCATGAAAGACCGCTTACGCATTTTAACTGTCGAGGATGAACCGGCCGTCACGCACATGCTTGCGCTCCTATTGGGCGGTCCGGGCGCGAAAATAACAAATGCGTGCGACGGCTGGATGGCGCTCATGAAGATCGGCGCCGCCGCGGAACCTTTCGACGTCATTATTACCGACCATCGCATGCCGCGTATGAACGGACTCGATTTGGTGCGGCGGCTGCGGGTGCGCCAGTTCACAGGCAAGATTATCGTCCTCTCGGCATATCTAACTAAGGAGAACATCCAGGCCTACGAGGAATTGGAGGTGGACATGATGCTCGCGAAACCCTTCGATGTAGGAGAGCTGCAACTCGCGATGGACCTCCTCACGAAAAAACCCTCTGCGCCATTCACCGCGCCTCTGGCCGCGCCAGCTGTTAACGGATAACCGCGAGCTCTGCCCGTGCGCATCCCATTAACAGATAACTGATAGACTGATAACTAAAACGCCTCGCGTTTTCCCGCTCCCGCCCGGCTATTTTATTTTCGCCAGAATACCTTCCATTTCTTCGCTGCGAAAGGCGCGCATCGTCTGGGTCTTAACATTGCCCAGAGAACCGAGCTTGAGGGTAAAAGCAGTGACGCTCTGATCATCTGGCGCTTCCAGCAAGAGGACCACGTCGTACGGGCCCAATGTCCAGAATGAATCCCTGACTTTCAGGCCCATTTTCTCGGCCTCAGTGGTGGCAGCTGCGGCCCGTTTAGTGGTGTCCTTGACGCTTCGAATGCCTTGTTCGGTAAACTGCAGAAGACTGACATACATAGCCATAATACTCACTCCTTTCGTGATGGGTTTTGCCTAAAGCTTATTGGGGATCCGCCTGCGCGCAAAGCAGACATGGCTCTTTGCTTTCAGTGTTTCAGCTTTTCTCCCCTGATCTCCCATCTCTCATCTCTGACTCGATTGCGATTACGATTATGTGCATCAGCATCGCATGGGGGCTTCTTTCTTCGTCATCCGTCATTCGCTTGCCACGCCGTAGCCAAGCGAAAGGCGGGTGCTTTGTCATTTCCACTCCTTTGCTCTCAAACCTCTGGCTTCTGCTCCTTTCTCCCATCTTGACTTCGGCGCACCTCCTAATCACGCTAATTCCCATCTCGTGACGATTTCAAATTCCGCGCTTCGTGAGCGCACTCGACGCGACTTTCTTTTGCTCGCGGGCAAAAGCCTCGGTCTGGCCGCGCTTTCTTCTGCCACGGTCGCGTCGTTGCTGAAAACCGTCGCAGCCGCGACCCAGAGCGTGGCGCATCTGACAGCGGAGCAAGCGGCCATGGACGAAGATTATTGGGCCATCATTCAAAACTCTTTCACGGTCACGCGTGGCATTATCAACCTGAACAACGGCGGCGTTTCGCCCAGCCCACGTATCGTGACCGACGCGCTGGTGCGTTACACCTGGGAACAGGAAGACGCCACCGCCTACACCATGTGGCAAATCCTCGAGCCACAATCGGAAACGATTCGCACTGGTTTGGCGGAACTGTTCGGCTGCGATCGCGAAGAGATCGCAATCACGCGTAATGCTTCCGAGTCACTCGAGATTCTTTTGATGGGCATGGACTTCAAGCCGGGTGATGAAATTCTCACCACCACCCAGGATTATCCGCGCATGCTTACCACGCTTCGTCAGCGTGAGAGGCGAGAAGGCCTCCAGCTTAAGTTGATTCAGATTCCCATTCCGCCAAAGAACCTCGATCAGATCAGCGCAGCGTTTGAAAAAGGAATTACCAGCCGCACCCGCCTGATTCTCATCTCGCACCAGATCAACATCACGGGACAGATCACTCCCGTGAAGGCTGTCTGCGAGGTGGCTCGCGCCAAAGGAATCGAGACGATTGTGGACGGCGCGCATTCTTTCGCTCAGTTTGATTTCAAACAGAAGGATCTCGGTTGCGATTACTTCGGCACCAGCCTCCATAAGTGGTTACATGCTCCCAAAGGGACGGGTTTGCTTTACGTGAAGCGCGATAAGATCGAAAAGCTCTGGCCGTTGATGGCCGCAGAATCCAAGCAAGCATCGGACATCCGCAAGTTTGAAGAAATTGGCACACACTCGGCGGCTATAAAGCTGGCCATTGGCGAGGCGCTACTGTTTCACAACGGAATCGGTGGCAAGCGCAAGGAAGCGCGGTTGCGTTACTTATCACGCTACTGGATGAACC
>Ga0209159_1001126_pt1 | contig 21451 bp, 20 predicted proteins | sample GraSoiAngelo_144_FD_185901 | JGI IMG/M metagenome (GOLD analysis project Ga0209159, IMG submission 185901) | Grasslands soil microbial communities from the Angelo Coastal Reserve, California, USA - 14_1009_02_40cm (SPAdes) (version 2) | ecosystem: Environmental > Terrestrial > Soil > Grasslands ...
GCTTCTTCGCGCCGAACAGAAGCAGGACAATGAGAAGGACCACCATCATGTCGGGTCCCACGAGATTGAAAATACTAGCGATCGTAACAGACATAAAAAATCTCCGGTGTATTTGTTTGGTAAGAAGGTTGTGCTGTGTTCAATCCATTCATACCGATCGGGCGCAGTTATATTCCGAGAAAGTCGCCTTTACGGCGGGTCCTGGATGAGGAGAGGTCGATTTGCCTGCCTTTTTCGAAAAACCGGGGAATAAAAACCGGGTAGTCGCGGTTGTATAAGCGAATGCAACCGGACACCAATAACGGAAAAATCCTTTACCAAAGCGTCAGGACCGAGACGAGGTGGCCTCGTCAAAAAACGTTATGGCTTTACAGTTGAAGGAAGAACATGCTTGCGAGTCCGCAGATTCGGATCCGAAGATTGTGAAGTTCGCAATCGTTAAAAAGCGACAAGAGGATCACTCTTTGGAAGTGGGACTAGCTTCCTTTGAGGACGCGATCCTGCCGCATCTTGATGCCGCGCACAACTTAGCCAGGTGGCTGCTCCGCAACGAACAGGATGCGCAGGATGTTGTCCAAGAAGCCTATCTGCGTGCGTTCAAGTCGTTTGCAGGGTTCCACGGCGGCAATGGCCGGGCCTGGTTGCTGACGATTGTCCGAAATACCTCCTACACGTTGCTCAAAAAGAACCGGGCGGTTGATCTCACGACAACTTTTGATGAAGAAATACACGGGTCCGGCGACGAAGTCGTCAGTCCGGTAACGATTCTCGAGCGGAGTGACAACGCGGAGTTAATCAAAGAGGCGATGGATCACTTGCCTGCGGAATTTCGGGAAATCCTGGCGCTGCGCCACCAGGAGGGTTTGTCTTACAAGGAAATAGCCGAAATCGCGCAAATTCCGCCAGGCACGGTGATGTCGCGGCTGGCTCGTGCGCGCACCAAACTTAGGGAATATTTGGCGGCTCGGATGGGTAAAGAGAAATAGATGAACTGCGAACAATGTAAAAACCTGATGGATGGTTATCTGGATCGTGAACTGGATCTGATCACTAACCAGAAGATCGAACAGCATTTGCGGGACTGTCGCAACTGCGATCAAGCCTACAAAGCGCATGGCTCGCTCGTGCGCGCGATTCGGGATGGAGCCCCTTATTACAAGGCGCCCGCGAAACTGCGCGAGCGAATTCAATCCTCGCTGCGGCAAGAGATTGCCAAAAAGCCGGTTCGAAATGTGGAAGATTCTCCATCGCTGTTTTCAGCGAGACCGCGCTGGACGCGGACCGTTTCTTTCGGAACACCCTGGAGCGGGCTGGCCCTCGCGGCTGCAATCGTGTTCGCCGCGATCATTACTTTTAATTTGATGTCCCGACTGCAGCGGCCAGGCAATGATCAGTTTCTCGCGACGCAGCTCATCGCTAGTCATGCGCGTTCGCTGATGGCAAACCATCTCACCGATGTCGCTTCCTCCGACCAGCACACGGTAAAACCGTGGCTGGACACCAAGCTCGATTTTGCTCCTCCGGTTGTCGATCTTTCCAGTGAGGGATTTCCTCTGATTGGCGGCCGCCTGGATTATTTGGATAACCGGCCAGTGGCGGCGTTGGTTTACGAACGGCGCAAACACTTTATCAACCTGTTTGTTTGGCCAGCGTCATCGGACGCAGCAACAGCTCCGAAAACGATAACACGCCAGGGTTATCAGCTTCTGCACTGGGCGGACTCGGACTTTAATTACTGGGCCGTTTCCGACGTTAACGCTAACGACTTGCAGACTTTTAAACAGCAGTTCGAGACGCGGACGCCGCACCATTAACGGCCCGCTGGTCCCTCGTCACACGATTCCAGGCTAGCCATTCGGCAGAGTCGCGCCCTGCCCTATCGCATCGGAGCGATTCTTTCCGCACGCCACTCCGTTGAGAAAACCGTCTCCTTCAAGCGGGAATATTCGCTCAGCAAATCGGTATGACTTGGTGAAGGCAATTTAAACAAAATGAAAACGAATCACAAAGAGACCCGCAGCTCCGGATCGACGCTTACTCCCCTTCTCCGGTATGTGAACACAAGAAGTTTGGCGATCGCGATGTTCGTTGCCTTGGCAATTCTCGGCACGACGCGCGGCAATGAAATGAAAAAGACGGCGCCGGCGAAGTTCCAAGCGCAAACGGAAGAGCTGTCGCAAGGCTCGTTGGAAGTTTATTCCGCAACTGATGAATTCAAAGACGGGGGCGCCCGGTATTTTCCGCACAGCTCTTACGCCATCTACACGACTGACGGAAAGCTCTTGAAGAGTGTTGGAAATCATATTTCACGCACAGATGAAATTCCCGAAATCGTGGCTCTTCCGGTGGGCTCCTACACGGTGGTGGCTCGAGCGGAGAAATACGGATACGTGCACGTGCCGGTCGCTATCAAGGAAGGTCAGCGGACGATTCTCGACTTGGATATCTGGGGAAGTAAGACCTTAGCGCGGTTCGCGCATAGCTGACCAAAGGGGAACACAAACAGCCAAATGTCAGCGCACTCAAAAATCATATGAACTCATTTAACTTAAAATCCGCGCTGCTCGCGAAACATGCGCAACATCCGGTGATCATTCATTTCCCAATCGCACTGTTCATCATCAGTGTAGCGTTTGATTTGCTCTCGATCTGGAGAAGCAACCCCGCGATGGCGAAGGCGGCATACTACAACCTTCTCGCGGCTGCGCTGACAGCGCCAATGGCGATCGCAACCGGATTGGCTGCATGGCAGTGGCAATTGGAAGGCGCGAAGCTTAAAGGAAACTTGCTGTTGCACCTGATCTTCGCCTTGGCTGCAAGCGGAATGATCTGGTTTCTGTGCGGATTGCGCTTTCGTCAGCGGCAGTCCCAACAAACACCGGGCATCTTCTACATTTTTCTCGCGCTTGCCACGGTCCTGTTGATCGCAATCGCCGGACATCTGGGCGGGTTTGTCAGCGGGGTTGAAAGCGGTGCCAATTAATTTCGGGAATAAAACTTCCCGGAATCGGTAAGCACAAGTGGAGGCAACACCAACCAATCAACCTAAAGGAACCAAACATATGTCCGATTACATCTCTCACGACCACGAACACGACGGAGTCGATCGCCGTGGCTTTCTAAAATGCATGGCCTGGGCCGGCACCGGCGTGCTTTGGACAATCAGCGGCGGCGTCCTCGTATCGAAGACCCTGGCGCAGATCGCCAAGGTCGGCGGTTCGCTGCCGACTGCCACTGACCTGAGCTTCCTCCAAATCAGCGACAGTCACATCGGCTTTTCCAAGGATGCGAATAAAGACGTGACCGACACGTTCAAGGTCGCTCTCGACCGGATCAACGCAATGCCGACGCCGCCGTCGTTTCTCATTCACACCGGAGACATCACGCAACTGTCAAAACCGGAGGAGTTCGACACGTTTGATGAGGTGCTGAAGAGCTGCCGGACCAAGGACGTGTTCTTCGTTCCGGGCGAGCATGACGTTCTCAACGACGGAGGCAAGCTCTACCGTGAGCGCTATCTGAAGAGTGTCGAGGCGAAGGGATCAGGCTGGTACAGCTTCAACAAGAACGGCGTTCATTTCATCGGGCTGGTCAACGTTTTGAATCTTCAGGCCGGCGGCCTGGGACAGTTGGGCGACGACCAACTCGAATGGCTCGAGGCCGATGTGAAAGGTCTCGGCGCGGACACGCCGATCGTTGTTTTCGCTCATATCCCTCTGTGGGCGGTTTATCCGCAGTGGGGCTGGGGTACGAGCGACAGCGAGCGGGCCTTGGGATATTTGAAACGTTTCGGCTCGGTGACGGTCCTCAACGGACACATCCATCAAGTGCTTCAGAAGGTTGAAGGGAACATGACCTTCCACACCGCGATGTCGACCGCGTTCCCGCAACCCGCGCCTGGAACCGCGCCCTCGCCGGGCCCAATGAAAGTACCAGCCGAAAAACTGCGCAGCATGCTTGGCCTGGCGAACGTTCAGTACATTCAGGGCAAAACCTCTCTCGCCATCATCGACTCAAACCTCAGCTAAGGAAATAGATCTATGTTTACACTTATTAAGACACAAAAGTATTCAGCAATTGTTTTTGCCATCAGCTTCCTGTTCCTGACCAACTTTACTCTCGGCCAGGATCAGAAAGAAGCCTCGGCCGCGAGCCCCGGGCATAATCAAATTGTAATCAAGGACTTTGATTTTAGCCCCAAGACCTTGACGGTGAAATCCGGGGAGAAGATCACGTGGATTAATCGGGACGACGAACCGCACACGGTCGTCAGCGTCGAAAAGCAGTTTAAGAAATCGACTGCGCTCGACACGGATCAAGAATTCACGATCACCGCGGGAGCGCCCGGTACTTACACCTACTTTTGCTCAGTTCATCCCAAAATGACTGGCACAATCGTGGTCGAGAAGTCGTAACGATTGGCCGCAACGCACTAAATCCACGAGCGCCGGCAGCACGAGATTATTTCTCAGCCGGCGCGTCGTCGCGCTTATCGGCCATCTCGGTGGAATACTCAGCGGCGTTGAAACGCCCTAAGTAATAACGGTAGAGTCGATCTCGAATCGGAAATGTGCACGACAGGCTGTCATCGTGGCACGGCGCGAAGATGATGTCGACTAAACCCGAAGGCCCCGGCGCAGAGGCGTTCTCGCGGCGCCATGAGTTGATCTTGCTCCTCGCAGTCTGGGCTGTACTCGCGACATCGATTGTTTTGCTGGCGAAACAAAATTTGTCCGTTCCCGGACTTTATTATGACGAAGCGGTCTTCGCCGGACTCGCGAAGGATTTCATCACCGGCCATGTCCACGGGCAGCACATGCCTAACAATGAAGTTGTAGTTTTTCTCGGCCGTCCATTTCCCGTTTTCGTGCAGCCATACCTTGGCGCGTTGAAGAGCTGGATGTTGATGCCCGCTTTCACATTATTTGGAATCAACGTGGCCGTGCTTCGGCTGACAAATTTGTGCTGGGCATCGATCGCCCTGCTTTTGTTTATGCTGGCTACGTGGCGCTGGCTGGGCATCCGCGCGGCACTGATTGCTGGTCCGGTGCTGGCGACCGATCCCGCCTATTTTTTTCTCGGTGTCCTGGACTGGGGCGTCACCGGTCCCAGTTTTATTTGCCGGTGCGCATCCTTTTATCTGATCGTGCGGTGGTGCAGGCAAAAGCGAGCCGCGCAACTTTTCTTCGCCGCTTTTTTTGCCGGACTGGGATTTTTCAATAAGATCGATTTTGCTGTTCTGCTGATCGGCTCCGTCATCGCCGGCACTTTATGTTATGGAAGACTGCTGCGGCGAGCGCTGCGAGGACAGCTGCCAGTTGCTGCATTCGCCTGTCTTGGTTTCCTTTTGGCGGCATCGCCAATCCTCTTCAAGATGCCCGGACTCCTGAGCTACGGACTGTCCGGGAAAGCTTCCAGCGGATCGGCTGAGTTTGCCGATAAACTGCACACAATGGTTTCAACCTACGACGGCTCCTATTTTTATCGCCTGATGGATGCCGGCGGCGCTTTTGAGAAAATGTTCCAAGAGGCAACTCAAATACGCTCACTCGCCGGCGTGATTTTCCTGATCGCGAGTAGCGCGTGGCTATTGGCGATGACGGCAAGCCGAAGAAAGAGTCGTGCTCGAGTTGCGCGGTTCCTTTTGTTAGCGGCTGCCTTGATTACGATCGGTGTATTTGTTCTTCCCGGTGCAGTGCGAATTCATCACGCCGTGCTGGTTTTTCCGTTGCCACAAGTCGTGATTGCGGTTGCGATCACCTCCGTTTGGAAATCAAGATCGACATCGAAGCGGCCGCCGGTCGCAGTCCGACCACTCGCGTTACTCGCCATCGCCCTGTTGGTGGCCAGTCAGCTCTGGGTTATTTCAAAAACGCAAACCTTGATCAGGGAAACCGGTGGCCGCGGCCGCTGGAGCGACAGCCTCGATGCCTTTTGCCGAGAACATAGGCATCGCACGGACCTGAAGATCGTGAGCCTCGATTGGGGATTTAACGAACAATTGGCGTTCCTCACCGACGGGCCGAAACTTTACGAGCCAGTTTGGGCACTTGGACACAGCATACCGGCGGGCACGCCACTGGTGAAAAACCCCAGCTCACTCTATTTAGTGCATCCACACGAATACGCGGTCGCGCCGGAAAGCGCTCCTTATTCCTATTTCGCTGAAAATGGCGACGACGATGCCGAAATTCAGCCGTACTTTGACAGGCAAGGCCAAGTCGCCTTCTACACAATCCGCTTTCGCCCGCAATAGCTCAGACTCGACCGGCGATTATCGATCTTGCCAATAGTCAGCGCTTGGATGCCGCGGCGTTGGTGGCCGCAGCAACTTTCCAGGCAGCATGAAATTGTTGATCGATCTGGTCGGCCTCGTACTTGCGTCCCTGCGCATTTAAACAATCGCGCAGTCCGGCAAGCGCACGCGCATTGCGTGGATGTTTCTCAAGGTCGGCACGGAACACTTTTTCTGCTTCAGCAAAGTCTTTATCCTCAAGCAAAACGCGCCCCAAAATCGGCCGCACCGGCGGATACCAGGGCGGTGGCTCGCTGTAATTGAGCGCGTCCTCAGCAGCGACTGACTGCTTCAGAAGATCAATCGCCGCTTTGTCGTCATGTCGGCTGCGGTCTATCTCGGCCGCCAGCAAATTTTCATGAATCTTAAAAACGGCGCCCACATTGTTGAGCATGTCGTACATTTGTTCCGGAGGAATTTTGCCGGCCACCTCACGAAATTGTTTTTGTTCCTTTTCCGCTTCCGCGGTTTTTCCAGTGTTGGCAAAAGCGATGCCGCGGAGCGAATGCCAGACCGCATTTGTAGTAACGAACGACACGTCGGGCGCGGGCAATTTTAAAAGATCATTCCAACGCTCAAAAGCAAAGAGCACGACGATTGGCGTGGGCAGAAAACCTTCGAGCATCGGCATCGCTTTCACACCGGGTGCAACATTCGCAACCAGTTTCGCGGCCGCGTCTTTCGCTTCGGCAAAATTGCCATTCATGCAGGAGGCATACGCGAGAAAGTGAAGGTTGTGGCTGTAATACAGCATGCGGTAAACGCCCTGCTCCTGGGTCTCGCCCAGAAATTTCTTGTCCGCCGCAATAGCGGCCCGGTTGCAATGCGCCGATGCAAAATGGTCGCCGACACGCGCGTAAATGTGGGCGGGCATGTGCGCCAGATGACCTTCGGCCGGAGCTAATTTCTCCAAACGTGCCGCGCTCGGCAGCGCGCGCTCGGGGTGCGGCGACGCTTCAACAGCGTGAATGTAATAATGATTCGCGCCAAGGTGATTCGGGTCACGTTTTAAAACCGACTCGAGGACCCGTACAATTTCTTCGGTGCCTTCGGCGGGTTTCCCGTCCGCCGTCCAAAGTTTCCACGGATTGAGATTCATCGCGCTCTCGGCGTAAAGCGTGACCGCATCGAGATCGTCCGGATAACGTGCGGCTAGCTTGGACATGGCGTCTTTGTAGATGACATCGAGCTGATGCAAATCCGCCTTCGGATCGTTTGAATAGCGGACCGCGACCGCGTCGATATACGCGCGCTCGGATTCGGAAGCATTCGGCTTGAGCGCGACAGCCCGCTGCGCCGCATCGTAGCCAGCCTTCTCGCGCTCAAGATCGACCGGCAAATTGTAATTCGGGCCGAGGGTCAGCGAGACGCCCCACCAAGCCATGGCCAGCTTCGGATCGAGCTCGGCCGCGCGTTGAAACGATTTTCTCGCTTCATCGTGATTGAATCCGAAGACAAGTTTTAATCCTTGATCGAAAAACTGCTGCGCTTGGGAATTTTTCGTCGAGACCGGATGATGAACGTCGCCCAGTCCCGGCAAGAGCTTCGGAGATGAAGCTGGATTGGTTTTCGCAGGCGCGGCCGAAACTGAAATGGCGAGGCCAGTCGCAAGCGTCAGGATGATTCGTTGAATGAACATGTCGATCTGGTGTCCCGTTTCTATTTTCTATCTTCCTCCAGCTTCGCCTTCACAGCCACCTCGATTTCCTGGTAAAGCGCCTGATCGTTCTTCAAAACTTCTTTCGCTGCGTCGCGCCCCTGCGCCAGTTGCGTGCCCTTGTAATTCAACCAGGAGCCACGCTTTTCGATGACCTGTTTTTCGAGAGCGAGATCGAGCAGAGAGCCAGTGGTAGAAATGCCTTCGTTGTACATGATGTCGAACTCAGCTTCGGTGAACGGCGGGGCGACTTTATTCTTCACGACCTTGATGCGCGTGCGATTGCCCATGACGCTCCCGTCAGTCTGTTTGATAGCGCCGATCCGGCGAATGTCGATCCGCACGCTGGCGTAAAATTTTAGCGCTCTTCCGCCCGGGGTTGTCTCCGGATTGCCGAACATGACGCCGATCTTCTCCCGGATCTGGTTTGTAAAAATGCAGGTGGTTCGTGCTTTTGAAATGAGCGAGGTCAGTTTGCGCAACGCCGCGCTCATCAGCCGCGCCTGCGCGCCGACCGTGGTATCGCCGATCTCGCCTTCCAATTCTGCCCGCGTCACCAGCGCCGCAACCGAATCGACCACGATGACATCGAGCGAATTCGAGCGAATCAACGTTTCGCAAATGCGGAGCGCTTCTTCGCCGGAACTTGGCTGCGAAACAAGCAAGTCATCCAGATTCACGCCGAGTGTTTTGGCGTACTGAGGGTCGAGCGCGTGCTCAACGTCGATGAATGCGGCCAGACCGCCGCGCTTCTGCGCTTGCGCTATCACGGTGAGGGTGAGCGTTGTTTTCCCGGAAGATTCCGGTCCGAAAACTTCAACCACGCGACCACGCGGAAATCCGCCTACGCCCAGAGCGCGATCGATCAAAATGTTGCCAGTCGGAATTACATCGATGTCGACGATCTTTTCGGCGCCCAGGCGCATGATCGCGCCTTCACCGTAATCCTTCGCTATTTGCTGGATAGCGAGGTCGAGGTTCTTGTTTCGCGCGGCAGTTAATTTGTCTGCGCCAGTTTTCTCTTCAGTTTTCGTGGCCATATTTTTGGGGGATCTCTCTAAGTAAGTCCGCCGCGACAGATTCGCCAAGCAGAAAAGCTAGCGCGCGCGCCGATCCCCTCTGGAAAGCAGTTGCTCAAACCGGGCCCCGCCGAATATTCGTCGCATGACGTCAGAGAAGAAGCATGAACGGTTCATGCGCAGCGCGCTAGCTGAAGCGGGAAAGTCCATCGGGCAAACGAGCCCGAATCCCGCGGTCGGCGCTGTTTTGGTTATTGGGAACCGAATCGTCTCGCGCGGACACCATCGCCGGGCCGGATTTCCTCATGCCGAAATTGAGTGTCTCCGAAGTTTTCGACGCAAGGTCCCAAAAAACGCCACGCTCTATGTCACGTTGGAGCCGTGCTCCACGAGAGGTCGGACTGGGGCCTGCACCGACGAGATCATCCGCGCCGGCGTGAACTCTGTTGTGATTGGCGCGACCGATCCGAACCCGCGCCATCGCGGCCGCGGGATCGAGATTTTGCGTAGCGCCGGGATAGAAGTGAGAGCGGGCGTGCTCGCGGAAGAATGCGCTGCATTGAACGAATCATTTAATAAATGGATCGCGACCGGAATTCCGTTCGTAATTGCAAAATGCGGAATGAGCTTAGACGGCCGCTTGACCCGCCCTGAAAAGGGATCGCGCTGGATCACAAGCCCGACCGCGCGCCGGCACGCGCAGACGCTGCGCGGGGAAACGGACGCGATTTTGATCGGCGCGGAAACGCTGCGGACCGACAATCCGCGTTTAACCGTCCGCGGTCGGCGCCAAGTCCGCCAGCCGGTGCGCGTGGTGATGACTCGTTCCGGTAAACTCCCTCGTAGCGCTCGTTTTTTCACGGACCGCTTTGCTAAAAATAGTTTTGTTTATCGGAATATGCCGCTCGGCGCGATTCTGGCCGAATTAGGACAAAAAAATATAACCAGCGTGGTGATCGAAGGCGGCGGAAACGTCCTCGGTCACGCTTTAGATGAGCGACTGATTGATAAGGTGCAAATTTATGTGGCTCCGATCTTGACCGGAGGGCCAATCGTGGCCTTTGGTGGACGGGGGGCGCCTCGGACACACGAAGGCGCGCATCTTGAGCGGGTAAAGTTTGAAAAGATCGGACCCGATATTTGCGTGACGGGTTACCCGAAATACGATCGCGGCGAGAGAGGGTGAACAAATTGCAAAACTTTTACGTCTACTTCTGGTTCAATAACTGAAGTTTGGGAGGTAACATAAAACATGAAAAAGCTTCTTTTAATCGCGCTCGTGGCGGGTGGATTCGCATTCGCTGCAGCCCCGAGTTCTAATGCTGGTATCGCGATTGGCATCGGAGTCGGATATCCGGGATACGGATATCCTTATTACGGATACGGCTACCCTTATCCGTACTACGGATACGGATACTACCGGCCGTACTACTATGGGCCGTCATTTTATTGGTATCATGGTCATCGCGTCTACTATTCGCGGCATCGACACCATTATCGGCACTGGTACTAACCAAAAACGAAGAGATTTTTGAGGCCGGCGGGTGAAAAGTCCCGCCGGCTTTATTTTTTTGGCGACGTTGAAGCAGCGGGCGCGGATGGCGATTTAACTGACGGCGACGGTTCTTGAAATTCCTTCTTTAAACGTTCCTGTAGCGCCGGCAACTGCTGCTGACGCTTCGCTTCGGTTTCCTGTCGCAGTTCGTACTCAATGCGACGCCTTTCCTGCAGGTAACGTTGCTCAAACTGTTCCCGTTTTTCACCCTCGAGGCGCAAGCCGGAATCACGCAAGGCCGCATCCACTTCCAGTTTTACCCGCGCGCGGTAAGCTTGTTCCCGTTCGCGCAACACCTTTCGCTCCTCCGGACCCATTTTCATCCAACGCTCCGCATTCTTTTGGAATATTTTTCGATCTTCCGGTGGCATCGCGATCCATCGATCGCGCGGATTGTTCAAATTTGGAACATGTCGTGGCGGAGGCATTCTCCGAACATTCGGACGTTGCCCTCCTTGCGGCTGCGCTTGGATCGATTCGGAGCCGATGATCAAAATCGCGCCGGTCGCGATTGCGCCTACAATGTTTGCGTATCGTCGTCCCACAAGCTGGTCTCGTCTGTGGCCAACAATTCGTCCAGATCGGCGACAACGTCATAATCCTGCGGATCGATTTTCACGATCACGTCCGGCGGACCGTCGGCCGGATTCCGACCGGCGGGCTGATGGAGGGCCAGGATTGTCGCTACCACTGCGATCGCCACGCCCGTCGCCAGAACAAGCCTTCGCGGACTAAGCCAACCGCGGAGCCATTCGAAGCGGGCCGAGCGCTCCCGAATTCTCCGAACGACGTTGCGTGCGAAAAAAGGCGAAAGCTCGGCTTTCGGCGCCCGGCCGAGGAGATCCCACAATTGTTGATCGTCTTCGCGTTTCATTTCTTTCGCGGATTAAACAAACCCAAGCTCCGAAAGTTGCGCCGACGCTTCGTGCGACGACGTCTTACACTTCCGGCGCTTCCAAAAATCCTTCCAACTGACGAATGCGGGTAGGATGGCGCATTTTGCGCAGCGCTTTCGCCTCGATCTGGCGAATACGTTCGCGGGTCACGCGAAATTGGCGGCCGACTTCTTCTAACGTCCGACTGTATCCGTCGACCAAACCGAAGCGCTGTTCCAGAACCTGGCGTTCACGCTCAGTTAGCGTCTCGAGCACATCCTTGATTTTTTCCTTCAGCAACACGATTGCGGTCATGTCGCAGGGGTTTTCAGCGCCCTTATCTTCGATGAAATCGCCGAAATTTGTCTCTTCGCTTTCACCGACGGGCGATTGAAGCGAGATCGGTTGCTGCGCCATCTTCAAAACCGCCCGCACTCGGTCCACCGGCAGCAAAATTTCCTCGGCCACTTCCTCCGGCGTCGGCTCGCGGCCATATTCCTGGACCAATTGCTTTTGCACCCGCATCAATTTGTTGATCGTCTCGATCATGTGCACAGGGATGCGGATCGTGCGTGCCTGATCGGCAATCGAGCGGGTAATGGCCTGGCGAATCCACCAAGTAGCGTAGGTGGAAAATTTATAGCCCCGACGATATTCGAATTTCTCCACCGCTTTCATCAAGCCCATGTTGCCTTCCTGGATCAAATCCAGGAAGGACAAGCCGCGGTTGGTGTATTTTTTAGCAATCGAAATCACGAGTCGCAGATTGGCCTCGACCATTTCAGTCTTGGCTCGTAAGGCTTTCCGCAGCCAGCTTTTCAGAGATTGATATTGCTCCGCGTACTCATCCAGAGAAAGCCAGACTGATTTCTCGAGCTCGCGCGATTTGATCCCGACTGGTGAGTGCGCTCCAGAAGAGCGGCGATGTTTTGCTATTTCACCCTGAACATTCAGGAGCGTCCGATAATGCTCGTCCGCCAGGTGAACGAATTCTTCCGTCACCTTTTGCTTGAAATAAAATTTCGGATAAAGCTGTTGCAGAGAAGCGAGCGTTCGCTGAAACGCCTTCAATCCCTTGGTGTCCTTTTTGGACGAATTGCTCGACAGCTTCGCGTAATTCTGGGTAATGGTGTCGCCTAATTTCTCGACCTGCTTGCACAATCGCGGCAGGATTTTCATGTAACGCTCCCGGCTCTCGATTTTCTTGTCGAGAATGACGCGGTCGAATCGCTCCCGGCCTTCAGTGAGTTTTTGGGCAAGATCGAGATGGGCGCGCGCGGTGAAGCCGAAACGGTTGATATGCTTTTGCACTATATTTTCGGCTTCCTCGATCCGCTTGGATATTTCCACTTCCTGCTCACGCGTCAGAAGCGGCACCTGACCCATCTGTTTGAGATACATCCGGACCGGATCATCGAGAATATCCAGCTTCGTCTCGGGTTTTTCTTCCTCCTCCTCGTCGAGATCTTTTTTTATTTCTTTATGTCGATCGACGTCGGATGCCTCGATGACGTCGATTTCCATCCGGCGGAGCCGGGTAAGAATGGCGTCCAGCTCGTTCGCATCTGTTATTCCATCTGGAAGCGCCTCGTTCAGGTCATCGAAGGTGAGATAACCCTGCTCCTTGGCCAGTTTGATTAGCTCGCGAAGACGGACTTGAATTTCATTCGCCGCGTCAGTTTCCGTTTTCGTTTTGAGTAATACGTCAGCTCCATTTCTTCGCGCGCGGACCAATGATGTGACCCGCTTCGACTTGAATGCCGCGATCCTCGCTTTGTCTTTCAACTCGGGCGCCGAGATTTTCGACGTTCCTCGCCGGCGTGCTCGCTTAGATTTCGGGCGCTTCGCCGTTGATCGGCGAAGGCCTCTCCTTGCTTTCGAATGCCTGGCCAAGACTGTGGGTTAAGAGTTGCGGCCTTCGATCAGCGTTCCCATAGATCGACAATCACCGGTCGGGCTCGGGAACAGACGAAAGCCGGGAAATCTGGTGGAGTTGCTCCCGCAGGTCAACAATTTCTTTCTGTAAATTAACGACCTCGCCGGTGGTCAATTGGGGAAGCCGCATTCGCGTTTCGGCAATCTCAAGCTGTCGGCGTAAGGTCGCTCGAATTAGGCCTTTCCACCAGCTCTCAGCCACTTCTATTGCGTTTGCCGGCATCTTTTGCAACAGCCAAGCAGAAACCAGGCCCTCCTCTTCCGCTGTCAATTGAGACATGAAGGAATTGAGAGAGACGGGATCGTCCGGACGCAATTCGCTCTCCAGAATTCGGGCGAGCAATTCGGTGCCGGATATTTGGGGTAAAACTTCGCGCCAGTTTTGTTCGAGAAGAAATTTGCGAGCTGCTTCGTCACGTAGAGCGAGAAGACAAAGAACGGCAACATCATGCCGCGGAGGCATCGCAGCTGCGGATCGAGCCGGAGCGGATTCGGCGCTGCGTTCAGATCTTGGCCTGGTCATAAGTTTTTCGAACTCAGACGCTGGAACGCCAAGACGCGCGCTCATCTTGTTCAAAACCTGGCCGCGCATGAGCGGATCACGCACCTGCGAAACAGTTTCGGCGAGCTTCCGGGCCAGCTGCATTTTTGCCCCGAGCGAGCTTAGATCGACAACTGCTGCTTCCCGATCGATCCAGTAATCAAAAAAGTCGCGCGCAGATGTTACGCGCTTTTCAAATTCTTCTTTCCCATTCCGTCGAATGAGCGAATCAGGATCCTCGCCCGGTGGCATGTCTGCTACCCGGACGATCAGATCATGTTGAAGGAGCGCGTCGAGCGAATGTTCCGCCGCTTTTCGTCCGGCTTGATCGGCATCGAAACAAAGAACGACCTCGTCAACGAAGCGCTTCAGAATTCGAGCCTGATGCTCAGTAAAAGCGGTGCCTTGCGGCGCGACCACATTTTTGATGCCGGCTTCAAACAAAGAGATCAAATCAAGCTGGCCTTCGCACACGATCGCGCAGTTTGCTTCAATCAGCGCCCGCTTTGTTTTGTGCAGTCCAAACAGCACGCGACCTTTTTGGAAGAGCGGCGTTTCCGGCGAATTCAAATATTTCGCAACCTGCGGATCGGTCTCGAGCAACCGGCCGCTGAAGGCAATCACCTCGCCGACGTCGTTGCAGATCGGAAATATGATTCGGCCGCGGAAACGGTCGTAGACTTCGTTGCCCGGGCGATCTTCATCCCGGGGCTTGACCAGTCCGCTCTGCAACAGCTGGCTGCGTGAATAGCCGCGATCCAGCGCCCACTTCAAAAACGCATCCCAACTGTCCGGCGCAAAACCGAGCTGCCAATTCTTCGCGACCCGGCGATCGATTCCACGATTTTTCAAGTAGTCGCGGGCTGCTTCCGCGAACGGTTTCTTCAAAAGATTTTCCTGGAACCAATCTGCGGCCTCGGCATGGAGTTTGAGTAAAGTGCGCCGCGCTTCATGTTGTCGATTTTCGTCCGCGGCCGCGCGTTCTTCGACAATTGGAACACCGACGCGCGCGGCGAGTTTTCGCACGGCCGCTGGAAAATCGAGGTGCTCGTATTCCATCACGAACCGGAAAACGCTCCCGCCGACCCCGCAACCAAAGCAGTGAAATGTCTGGCGTTGCGGGTTGACGTGAAACGACGGCGTTTTTTCCTGATGGAATGGACAGAGCGCCTTGAAATTTGCGCCGGCCCGTTTCAACGGAAAATACGAGCCGATCACCTCGACGATGTCGTTGGCGGCGGCGATCTGCTCTATGGTTTCTACTGGAATCACGTGGGCTGTTTATTTTTCGCTCGTTTGCTTTCTGAAGCGATGCCAAATTTACTCAGCGTCGGGGCGCTTTCCAAACAATGAAGAAATTATCGATCCTCGTTTTGATCGCGGTCTTGTCCGCGCTGGAAATGGGGCAAGCCCGGGAAGTCATTCATAAAGGCGACGTGGTCGTCGCGCCGATTAACGGTGAAATTTCGCCTTCGCTTCTCACTTTTTTGCGGCGCGCCCTCAAGACCGCCGAAACCAGCGGCGGGAGTGCGATCATTTTCGAAATGAACACTTACGGCGGCCGGCTCGATAGCGCGGAAGAAATCACGAGCGCGCTTAATCACGCCACCATTCCCACGTACACGTTTATTAATTCGAACGCCGGATCGGCCGGCGCTATCGTTGCCCTGGCTACGCAGCATATTTATATGGCACCGGTCAGCGCTATTGGCGCGGCCGCGCCGATCTTACCAACCGGCGAAGATCTTCCCCTGACCGCGCGCGAGAAGACCATTTCCTACTGGTCCGCATTGATCCGGGGCTCCGCCCTAAAGAACGGACACAATCCGGACATCGGCGAAGCGTTCATGAACAAGGATAAGGAAGTGAAGGTCGGCGATCGGGTGATTCACGCCAAAGGGACTCTGCTCACTCTCAACACGCAGGAAGCGACGGAAAAAATAAATGGCAAGCCTTTGCTGGCCGACGGCGTCGCTGAGTCGATTATCGATCTTACAAAAAAAGCGGGCCTCAAAGGCAACGTGGTTTCGATCAAACCCACTGGCTTTGAGCAACTCGCGCTGTGGCTGACCACGCTCGCTCCTTTGCTCTTGCTTGCCGGAATTGTGGGCGCTTACCTTGAATTCAAAATCCCGGGGGCAAGCTTACCGGGAATTATCTCCGCCATCTGCTTCGCGCTCTTTTTCCTCGGACATTACCTTGCTGGTCTCGCCGGCTGGGAAGTGGTCGCGCTTTTTGTTCTCGGATTGTCCTTGGTAATCATCGAGATCCTTTTTTTCGCCCACTCCACAATCGTGTTTGGGGTGCTCGGCGTTCTGCTCATGCTCGCCTCAATGCTTTGGGCAATGATCGATCGTTATCCGGAGCAGCCATTTTTTCCGACCGGGGAAATGCTTGCCGTCCCGCTGCGCAACCTCTTCATCGCGCTCGTAGCAGCCGCGATCGTGATTGCCCTGCTCGCGAAATATCTGCCGCGCACCAGCTTCTATCGACGTTTCGCGCTCCTGACCACGAATCCGCCCGGCCCCTCATTGGCCGGCGTGCCCCGCGAATTTGCGACCGCGGTTGACATTTCACCGGGCACCGAAGGTGTCTCGTTGTCGATCTTGCGTCCAAGCGGCAAGGCGCGTTTTGTCGACCAGATTATCGACGTCATCACGCAAGGCGAATTCATCCCGCCAAACACTTCGATCACGGTGGTTCGGCGGGATGGAATGCGCGTGGTTGTTAAAGCCGCGCGTTAAAATCGCAGCTAGCCGCCGGCGACAACGCGAATAATTTCTATCCGGTCGCCATCGGTTAACGGCTTTTGCGGCCATTCGCGCCGGTGCAAGGCGACGCCGTTATGCTCGATTAGGATCGCCTCAGGTGGCAATTCAAAGCGTCCGACGAGTTCGGCCACGGTTTGCGCGCCACTTGCGTCTTCTTCCCGGCCGTTGAGTGAAATACGCATTAGTGAGAGAGCGTCTGCTCCCAATCCTTCCAAACCGGATCGAATCCCTTTTCCCGCAAAATGGTTGCTATTCTCTCGGGTGGTCGATCGTCGCTAATCTCAAATTGACCGGTAGCCAGCTGGTCTTCGCCGTCCTGAAACTCAGGCGGCATGATGCGGCCGCGCACGGTCCGGTGCAAATGCTCCGTGCCGCGACGGGTGTACCCGCCGGGTTCGGTGTGGCTGCCGGCGCTCATCATCGTCACGCCTAACGACACCAGCGCATCGCGCAAGGCAGCCCGTTCGCGCGTGCTTAAGACGATCCCGACCTGAGGAAAACTAATGCGCAGAGCGCAGACAAGTTGCGCCAGTTCGCGATCGCTTATCGAAAAGAGCGGCCGGAATCCGCCCGCGGCCGGCCGCAGCCGCGGCAAGCTGATAGTGATTTGCGCTTGCCAACAACGCCGCAACAAATAATCGACATGCGCGGCCAGGGCGACCGCTTCGTCCTGCCAGCGCCATAAGCCGAAAAGCGCTCCGATTCCAAGCCGGCGAAATCCGGCGCTGTATGCGCGTTCAGGACAATCGAGCCGATAATTAAAATCGCGCTTGGGACCTGCGGTGTGCAGTTCGGCGTAGACGGAACGCTGGTATGTCTCCTGATAAACAACAAGACCCTCCGCGCCCGCGCGAATGATGGGGACGTACTCACTGCTTGCCATTGGACCGACTTCGATAGCGATCGATGGAAAATCGGGCGCTAACGCCCGAACGCATTCGGCGAGATAATCGCCACTGACAAACTTTGGATGCTCGCCGGCAACCAACAGGATCTGTCGGAAGCCAGCGTCGCGGAGATAGCGGGCTTCAGCCACCACTTCCTCCACGCTCAGAGTCACGCGTAAAATGGGGTTGTCCCGGGAAAATCCGCAGTAGCGACAATTGTTAATGCACTCATTGGACAAATACAGCGGCGCGAAGAGACGCATCGTTCGACCAAAATTTTGAAGCGTAAGAGCGCGTGAAGTCTGCGCCATTGATTCCAGTTCGGCGCCGGATTTTGGCGTGATCAGCTGCTCGAATCGGCGAACAACATCCGACTTTCTAAGGGCAAGATTATCGAGCGCTTGAGCGAATGACATCAGGGTTATAATCTCGCGCGCACGAGACTTGTGGGCAAATAGACGGCAGCCGTTTAGACAGAGATAACTAAGTTGTCGATCTTGTAGGAGCAAACTGGATGAAGCGCCACCGCACCAAAACTTCCCCGCCAGTTTCGTCATCTAAGTCGATTTCACCCGCTCGCGGGTCGGCGGCATGGAGACGTTACCGCGACTGGGTTCTTGGCGCCGCACTAGTCGCAACCACTGCCCTCGTCTACCAGCCGGCCTGGCATGGTAAGCCCTTACTCGATGACGCCGGTCGCTTCATGATGACCCCGGAGCAGCAGTCCTGGAATGGCTTGGCCCGGTTGTGGATTCAACCACGCACAACTTGGCAATACCACCCTTTGGTGGACACGATGTATTGGGTCGAGGCCAAACTTTGGGGTCAAGAGGTGTTTGGATACCATCTCGTCACGATCGCCCTGCACGTGGCGTCGGCTTTATTACTGGTCAAAATCTTAGGCAAATTGCAGATTCGCGGCGCTTGGCTGGCGGCGGCCATTTTTGCTCTGCATCCGGTGCTCGTCGAATCCGTAGCGTGGATGGTGGAACTTAAGAACACGCTGTCCGGTCTTTTCTTTTTCGCCGCCATTCTGGCCTACTTGAACTTCGATCAAACCCGAAGGCTACGAACGTATCTATTGGTTGGGCTCTTATTCACACTCGGAATCCTGGCCAAAGCAATTGTTGCGACCGTTCCCGCAGTCGTGCTCATCTTGATCTGGTGGAAACGGGGACGGGTCGATTGGCAGCGCGATGTAAAACCGCTGCTGCCATTTGTCGTGTTGGCAATCGCCGCCGGGCTGTTGACGGCGTGGATGGAACGCGCATTCAGCGGGGCTGAAGGCGAAGAATTCCAACTGTCGGTTCTGGACCGGTTTCTAATCGCCGGGCGCGCGTTTTGGTTCTACATCGGCAAGCTTCTTTTCCCCAACGACCTGTCTTTGATTTACCCACGCTGGAAAATCGACTCCAGCATTTGGTGGCAGTATCTCTTTCCGGTCGCCGCGCTTGGATTGTTCTGGTTGGCATGGAATCAGCGAAAGCGTTGGCGTTGGTTTTTCGCCGCGAGCCTCTTCTTTGCTGCGACGGTGGTGCCATTACTCGGATTTTTTAATGTCGGTTTCTTCCGTCTTTCGTTTGTCGCCGACCATTTTGCCTATCTGCCGAGTCTAGCGGTCATTGTGCCTGCGGCCGCCAGTGCAACCTGGCTGGTAGACCGTGGCGGTCGTTGGCGCTTACCGCTTCATGGTCTCGTCGCATTGTTATTAGGCACTCTCGCAATCCTGTCCTGGATGCAAAGTCACATGTATCGCGATGTCGAAACATGCTATCGTATGGTCGTCGCGCACAATCCGAATAGCTGGACTGCCCATCAAAACATCGGCGCTGAAGTGTTGGTTCGGGGACAACTCGATGACGCTGCCGCGGAATTTCACAAAGTTCTCGAGTTGGAGCCGAACTACGCCCAGGCGAGCAAGCGCGCCTACTTCGGACTGGGGACTGTGTCAGTAAGGAAAGGGAAACAAGAGGAAGCGATCAAGCTGTTCGAAACAGCGCTGAAACTGGATCCCACTTACGGGCCGGCTCATAATGGCATTGCCAGCGCTCTTCATCGCCAGGGGCGTTTAGCAGAAGCGATCGCAGAATATGAGCGCGCAATCCACCTTCGGCCCGAATCCGCAGGTATTCTAAGTAATCTTGCCTGGATGTTAGCCACCTGCTCCGATCCGTCGCTTCGGGATGGTCAACGCGCCCTGGCCCTGGCCCAACGCGCCGATCGACTCTCTGGCGGCGCAAATCCGAGGATCCTTCGCTCGCTTGCCGCTGCGTATGCCGAGGTGAATCAGTTCGGGCAGGCGGCTAAGACAGCGCGACATGCGCTCGACTTATGGTTGCAAGACGGCGAAAGTTCTTTTACCGGGGCGCTACGCCGCGAAATCTCGTTGTTCGATGCGGGGCGTCCTTACCACGAAGCGGCGCGCTCGGCGCCCCCAGCGCTGATTGAGAGACCTTAGCCGCAACCGCATGGTTCAAAAAAGTAAACGCCGGAATGCACGAGGCGTTCCGGCGTTTAAATTACAACTGGCCTTTTAGTAAGAGAAGGTGACGCCGAACCGCGCCATTCCGAAATCTTGATTGTCGCTGCCATGGCCGGGTCTGAGTTCAAGCGCCTGGTTAATGACGACGGTGCTGGTCGTAGACGTTCCAAAAATTAGGTCATTGGTTGTCGTCGTGCTCGTGCCTTGCTCAGTTATAAGGTGAATTTTGTCCCCGTGGTCTTCCTGACCAAAGACAAAGTTCCAGGTGAAGTCGGCCATTAAGCCGATGTGGCAGGTAACGCGGAATTCCAAACCGGCGCCGATCTGTCCGAGCGCTCTAACGTGATTGTTGGCAACCGGATCGACCGTCCAGAATTCGCGTTCATTCGTGACGACACCGTTTAGGAACGTATGCTTCTCATTGAAAAACTTGTAGAGCGTCGCTCCACCATCAATGAAGCCGATGCCACCGGTCAGATACGGAGCAAAACGTCCGAACGGGTAGCGTCCGGTCAATGTAAGCAAGCCGCCTCCGGCGAAATTCGTTTTCGCAGCAAGCCCGACACCTTCAATGCCCACGCCAAAGTACCGGCTCCAGAAATATTTCACATCGGCACCGCCGCCCCAGGCATCGTCTCGGGCAAATAACTGGTTCTTGCTGACCTGACCGATATTAACCCGCTCGTTCGGATTGAAGTTCGCCGGCTCAGTGGTTGAGGAACTGATTGTAGTGCCAAATATGGCCAACACGCTCGTGTTGGTCACGTCTTCGTCCGGAAAGAACGGATCGTCGTTCGGCACGTTGAATTGGCCGGTATCGGCTGCGAACGCGTACGCGCCCCAAATGCTGAGATCCCATTCATGAGCGCGATAAAAATCGCACACGGGCGGGGCCGGCTGCATCACTTCTTTTTCTTTGCTGGAAGGTTCCGGACCGTCGGCATAAAGAGCCGGCGCCGCTACAACGAGTGCGAACAATGCACAAAAGGTTAAGGTCAGTTTTTTCATAACTTGGCTATGCGTTTAGGGTTTCTTCAGAAGTTCGTCAATAAAAAAATATATTGTTTTTTAGAGGCTGTTTCAGGGCTTAATCGAAGCTGAATTTCAATGCACCCGTGGTTTTAACACGAAACTGACGCCCAGCGTCAAGCACCGAATTTTAGCCCAATTTCCCCAGGGCGGCGGTTCTAACAAAATGGCAACATCGGGTCAACCCGGAAATGCCGCCTCCCGACTTCGCTTGGGCCGGCGGACCCAGCCCAGGAGCCGCGCCATTTGAGTCAAAAATTGACTGCTTCGCCGCGCCGGGTCGAATCGATCGAGAACCTACGATTTTAGCTCCGCGCCTGTGTTCGCGTCGGTGACGATAAATTTTTCGTGATGATAAGTCGGATCGCCGCGAAACATCAATCGGCCGGCGTAACGCCGTTCGAG
>Ga0209159_1001132_pt1 | contig 21346 bp, 30 predicted proteins | sample GraSoiAngelo_144_FD_185901 | JGI IMG/M metagenome (GOLD analysis project Ga0209159, IMG submission 185901) | Grasslands soil microbial communities from the Angelo Coastal Reserve, California, USA - 14_1009_02_40cm (SPAdes) (version 2) | ecosystem: Environmental > Terrestrial > Soil > Grasslands ...
ATGGGAACGGAGAAACGAATCTCCCGTAGCTAGACTCGATGACGCAGTAGAATTCCTTGGTAAATGGAAAGCCCTGCGCTTCAAAGGCGGGGGCACAGCCTTCAGAAGGATCTGCACCAACTGGCTAGGAAAGAATCTGACCGGCTTACAACGTCTTCAAGGCAGGGTCCTCTACAGCCTTGCCCCTGAGGACTTCCAACATATTCTTGACATAAGTTCTAGCTTTCGAGACTGCGGCGCGCCACCAACCACGTATGGTAAAGCACTCCATTTCTTCCTCCCTGAAACAGTCATGATGTGGGACCAAGCAATAGTCAGGAACACCTACAAACTTCGCCCGGATCCGGAGAGCTTCGTGTCATACCAACGCTTCGGATGGAAACTACTCCACTACGTTACACGTAGCAAAACCGTCAAAGTGCTACGACAACTTGAGGGAGACCATGCAAATTCCATCGGCTACTTCGAACCGATCACCATGATCCTCGACCATCTCGCATTCTCTCCCAAGCTATCCGCAAGAGCCGTAGCAGCGTTGGGAGGACCCTCGAAGGCGTTCTCCGAAGACCTGGCTGTGTGAGCGTCACGAGGTAGCAGTCATCTTTCGTATATGTTTCGAACTTCTCGAATTGCTTGTCCCTTAGGATGCGGAGGCGTATTGGTGGCAGGAGACATCTCAAGATATGTTCCTCCACCGAACAGCGGCATCATCCCAGTACCGGTACACTTCTGTAGTGCTTGTCATGCTTGCTTCAGTTTCGATGCAAGCGTTTTGACTATCAAATGCTCTATTACGTTCCAAAATGTGGCATCTGCATGAGTACTGAGGTAAGCATCGTGATGCTATACATAGCGCACATCTGTCGGGCAAATGCGGCCGTTCGGTGGAAGAGCGCATCTTGAGACGTATCCTGCCGACAGGGAAACCACTGATCCATTCGGGACAGCGTCGGATGCTTACATCTGATTTGTCAAGGATCCATTACCTAATCCGCCTCATGATGAACGTAAACATGCGATATTGCAAGGCTAGAATGTTCGAAACTCCTGTCACAGTTAACCCGAGTTGCTTGTCCCTTAGGATGCGGAGGCGTATTGGTGGCAGGAAACATCTCAAGATATATTCCTCCACCGAACTGCGGAAGCGTCCCGACGATGTATTGCTACATAATTGCTACGAGAGATTGTCGCGGCCATGTTAAATATGAGTTACTCAGCATTGGGGGATAGGAGTTTAGCACTTGACAGTCAAGGTCTCTTTCTCGGCTGCGTGGAGCGGGGGAACAATCTACGCGGAGGCAGGCTCAGTCGCGGAGCTCTCGAAGCTAGTCCGTGAATTGCGTCGTACTATGCCATTTGAGAGTAGGAGTTCCAACTCTAGAGCCTCGATAAGCAAAACTGAGGAAGACGGCCAGGAATTTCCTCAAATTTTAGACGCGACGGGGTGTGCAGACGCTATTCGAAAGCTACTGAAGACCCCATGGGGAAGGGCCGAAGCTAGAACTGAGGCCGAACTTACTTCAGCGATGGGGGCCAACGCACTTCATTACGGACATGGAACCATTTCGGGCCTACTTACTTCTCTAACAAAGAGGGGCGAACTCCGACGACTCAAAAAGGGACGTAACTACGCATACCTCGTAAGCCGTCCGCAGGGAGAAGCTCCCAGACCTGGACCACCTTAGACAACGGTGCAAATCGGTAACAGAGTAGATCCGATTGATAATCGCTCAATGGTATCGGCAATGCGGCCGCGGGCGTGACTAGGTGGTTGCGATTCCCCAAAGTCGGTGGCATCCAGGGAATTGCAACGAGGACATCCTCGGCCGCGCCGACAATACCACAGCGAAGTGCATGCGCACATATAAACTTCCAAGGGAAACAGCGGAAGGCTTCCCCAGATCGACGACTGGCAGAGGATGTATCATCAATTGGATTGCGATAGAATATAAGATAAGAACTTGGTCGCGGATTAGACCAATGGCTTAGAGCGACATGGTCAAACTCGACGAGAAAGTCGAAGAACTCGAAGAGCGAGTACGCAGACTCGAAGTTCAGGTCTTCACAAAGAAGGGAGAAACCGGAAAGGCTGCGCCAATCGTCGAAGGTCGGCAACCACAACTTGAGGATCTGAAGATTCCAGCCAAGATTCTTTCAACTCTACAAAAACGAATTCGGAAGGTTTCATACTGGAACCTTGTCTTGCTTTTACTCCATTTCGCACCTAGCCCTTTGACCTACCTGAACATCATGGAGGTGTCGAAAGAACTCAAAAAGCCGGTTTCATATGATTGGCTTAACACGGAATTCCATCGCAAAAAGTATTCCGGACTTGTAAGGTCAGAATCCATATCGGGGTCTCAAGAAAGAGTCTATTCCTTGAATGAGCCCGGGAGACGAAAGGTAGAGCTTTTCATTGCGACGCTTCAATTGGATGACCAGTAGCTATGGCAAATCTGCGGGGTTGGGCTAAGAAGCGATAGGCCCCCAATGTCAACACACTGCACGAATCAGCGCCAAGGTGAAGTCGATCGCACCCCTTGTTGCATCGGGCCCAGGGTCATAAGACGGAATCGTGGCGTGGACTGATGGTACTCTGAGTCTGTTGACTAAGCTGGAATATTCGTCGAGTCCCTGAATATTTGTCATCATACCTGCCTCCCGGCACATTCGGATGACTTGTCCGAGAGTCAGTCTGTCAAGATCGGCATCGATAGCACTGGCTGGTACTCGTTGACGTCTTTTCCTTTCGTAGTACTTCCTCCGCAGAACAATCTCCGCGATTCTCCCGCAGAACGCTACACATCCACGATAGGCTTGCACGGAGTAGCATTTCATGACCTCCTCGAAATCTCTCCTGACTTCTGACCTGATTGTTCTGTGAATGAGAGGTAGAATCGTAGGAAGGTCAAGTTGTATCGCGAGCAGAGTCAAGGGTACAATTCCCCTGATCGTCGAGTATATTCGTTGGATTAGATCGAATTCAGTCTGAATCGTCTTGAGGGGCATACTGTCCAGGTCCCTGTGCATGTCATCGAGAGCCAAGACTAGGTCGTCAATTTTCGCTATTGAAGGCGCTGAAGCTTCAGCCGGGATTCCGCTCATTTTGGTTTTCAGAGAGAGAAGACTCGTCTTAGCATTCATGAGGCCTTGTTTGAAAGTTTCATTTCTTGTGAGGTTCCGCGTGTGATAGATTTCGGTGCTGGATCTTCGAAGGTAGGTCACGACTTGAGTGATTCTTCTCAGTTCATCCGCTATGGTCTCTAACTCCGGCAAACAGGCCTTTGACCTCTAGGGATTCGTGTACAAATACTGCCTTCTATCCCCCTTTTTCTCAAGTATGCGACGTAATTCTCTTCTTCGGGTTAAGGCAAGAAGAGCCATTCCGACAGTTGGAAAACTGTAGGCATAACCCCTGTTCCTAAGTTCCGATTGTATCTCGCCGCCTGTTCTTGGCTCGTTGAAGAATCCTTCTGCGGCCAGTTCCGTAATTCTTCCAGGAAGTAACTTGCTCGAACTCTTTGCTGGTTCCGATTTGCTTTCGATTGAACGCTTCTCAATTGGGATGGGGCGGGCTTCTAGGAGCATGTGCGACAAGATAATTTCGAATGCAGCAAGTCGGTAGCTTTCTGGCAGATTTGTCTTCCTGACTATTGAGTATGCCTCCTCAGCCTTTGCTAATTCGGCCTTCTTTAGGAGCTTCAACGATTGCCGGTGGGAACACTCTTTTGACTGAATATAATTCTTCATCCTTCAGGATTCTACCCAACGCTGGGAAGAAGGACCGTCATCACCGCCATTGACATCGATAGGACTGAAGTAATAGCTGAACGAAGGCAGCGGCTTGGAGCCGGACGGGCCGTGAGGCGATAGCGGACATGGATCGGAGCTTACTCAACAAGATTCTATCTATGCATCATAGACTCTTATCGACCAGGCTGATGAGCGAGGAATCTCCATACAAGAGCTTCATCGAGCACTAATAGTCCCTCACTGGCTCGTGGTGCGACCACTACCAGCCCTGAGCCCGACTCCGACCCTCGTAGCAGGTCCAAGACCGGGCCAAGTCGGAAATCGCTGGCCGAAAGACTAGCCAAGTCCCAGCCAAAGGTTGGAGTTTCCCAGACAGACGCCTATCCATCACCCATCTAAGGATAGAAACGGGTAGTCAGAAACAGAAGGATTGCTATAGTAGTTCCTATTTCGCGACTGTCCATGGAAAGGTCGCTAGCCACCAGAATGTTCTTTGCGAGATTCGGATTGTAGGTCAAGGAATGTTTTCGGTTTCTTGACTGCTTCTTGTTTCCGCTTTCGCTCGCGAGACGCAAGTTCTATCAGAACGAACCAGCCCAACAAGAAACTCCCGAACGACATGTAGGCCCACCAAGTACTTGGGGCCAACAACCAGAACGCAAAGTCTCCAAGGGGTAGCTTGAGAAAAGTGGCGCTGAGCATGTAAGGTATTAGAAATAGCAGTCCGCCTGAGATCGTCGTGAAGGGCGGGAAACGCAATTTCTGCCTTCTCCCCGCGGCGCTTGACCCTATAGAACGAAGAGTTGCCGAGAAAAAAGGATTGCTGGAGCTGGCAGAGGACCCGGAATATTCAGCAAAACTGTTGCTGAAATTGTCCTGGTTTTCCAGTAGTTTTCTTGGCGTTTTTCGTTCTGCTCTCTTGGACATATCCTGCCGGCTAACAAGAGTATCTTGGTTACAATGGACGAGGATGAGGTTGGTGAGGAGTCTGAGGTTGAGAAGAGTATCAATGTTTGGCGGCAGTCTGAGCGGAAGATTATGATCGAGACGGTTCAGGATCTAATCCAGACTTCTCACAAGTATGCTAAGTCTCAGTATACTCCTAGTGCGCAGCGGGTCAGGTGGACCAAGCTTGCGGGTCAGTTGATCTGGTATAAGGATCAGATTTTGAAGAGTTTCAGTCTGGAGGCTATGACGATTGAGCTGCAGACGCTGAAGAGACAGATTAGAGAGTCGGAGGAGCGGAGAGAGCGTGAGACCCGGACCAGGAATTATCAGACAATAGTCTTTCGCAAGCCAGAGGAGGAAAGGAAAGCGGAGGATGCGGAGGAGGCGCAGAATGCGGAGACCTCCGAGGCTTCCAAGGCTGACGACCCTTGACGAAGCCAAGGAAAACGCCTTGGAAACAGCCTGAGACTCAAGTCCCTAGCAGAATCATCAACAACTCCCACATCCCGTCCCTGACCCGAACAAGTCGAAGAGGTCGTTAGCCTCGTCATGAATTCTCGACTTTAGAGGACGCTCGTCCTCTTCTGACGGGGGTCTTCCAGTCTCTTAGGAGGATCGCATCCTTTCGGCGCTTCAGTCTTCCAAAAAGTTTCTTGTCAGCCGTCACGAGGACGGCTTTTGATTCCTCGGTGGCCGTGAGATAGCTTGCGTCATAGAACGTGATCCCCAAGCTTCGAGCCGTCTCGAAGACTCGTGTTAGAACCTTCGGATCATCAATGTCGAGCGTTGGAATAGCCATCTCTGAGAGTGATTCGAAGTCTTCCCTGACACTTTCGATCCTCTTAGCTGGATGCTTCCAGAGGACATTTCCCAACTCGTAACGTAGGAGGGAGATGGTTGAGACTCTGTGCTTCTTCTGGATAAAGAGGTCTCGAATCTCCAGGGCCCTGTCCGAGTCCTCCTCCTGAACAAACCATTTGGCGATGACGCTCGAGTCTAGGAGATAAAGAGGGCTACCGGGCATCCCTCATCTTCCTAATCTCCCTAGTACTATTGAACCGTACCCCAACCGTCTTCTTTCTCGATGCGTCCATTCTAGCCGCGGCCCGTCTACGCTTCTCAAGGAGAATTCTCTCTTCAACAATCCTACGCAGCACATCCGGCCAGTCAATACTCACCCGTTCCATCTCCTCGCGGAGACGGTCCGGGACCCGAAACGAGACAACCGCCAAATCAGGCTCCCCAAATGTTTACATGAATCGTCTACACTTAAAGCTAGCGAAACAGGCAGACGCCTAGAGCCGCCCCGACCTCGACACTATCATCATGATTAAGAGGGAGATTCGGAAGGCGAAATCGTATCCGACGGAGAAGGGGCTCTTCCAAAGCCTTCCGAGGAAGCGCAAGTATCAGACGGTGAACTGTGTCCTCGACCGTCTGGAGAGCTCTAACAAGATTCTCTTGGACAAGGGCGGGATCGTCTCGGCGTTTCCCGGTAATCCGAGGCTGCGTAGACTGCTTGATAGCAGCGTCAGTCTAGGCTAACGTTCTAGCCTGGAGTCTTTCGCGGTGGATACTTGAGCGGGTCGAGCCTGTTGATGCCGGGTATATCTTCGAAGTGGGGATCTGTTGAGAGGATCGTGTCCAGTCCTATTCTCTTCATTATTGCTGCATGAGCACAGTCGTAGGGGCTAACGCCGCTTGACCTGAACAGTTCGACGGTGAGTCTAACATCCACGTTGAGCAGTTCACTGACAGTGATTCCCGTCGAGTATATGGAGCTGGTCTCGCGAGCCACTTCTTTGCCGAGCCCGATCTTTCTCAGTGCGTTGCTCACTTCTACCAGGGCTAGGGTTGATGTGGCGGCTGAGAGTCTTCCTTCGGCGAGGTCGGTGATTACTCTGGCGCAGCTGGATCCGTATTTTCGATCCTTGATCTTGGCGTTTACGAAGATATTGCTATCGAGAAAATACTCCACGGCCGGTCTCTACCGTTCTTCTGACAGCTCCTCCAGCTTCTCGGAGCTGAGGGGTTTCCGGAAGAGGGGCCTCTTGCCAATCAGCACTGTCAGAGGATCCTTGACAGTCTCGAACCGCTTTACGATGATCGCGCCTCCCGGCGCTCCTTCGACGGTGACCTCTTCGCCGGGTCTCAAGCCTACTGATTCCCGCACGTCTTTAGGAATGGTCACCTGAAACTTGTCGGTGACTCTTGAGACTCCCATGTTCATCGTACCAGTAGTGTATGTCAGATAGATAAGCATACCGTATACCGCATACGCAGCCTCCGCCGGGCCAGCTTCTCCGACGCGGTTCAGGATTCGCCTAGACTGTCTACGCTGGCGTCCCTAGTCATGCCCGAAGTTCTTCTCTTCAGCCGTCATGTTCTGCTTTAGCTCATCCAATCCTGAATCACTATACACTTCTCAGTGCGGGAACCGGATCGCACCATGGGCCAAACGGCTCCATACTATCATCAAAGAGAGCGTGCCAGCTCTCTCGCCGAAACTCTGGTACGGGTGCCCGCGTATGCCAAGGATGACAAGGTCGTCTGTCGTCTGCTTCTTCCAGGCAGCGGCGAAGTTCAACACGAGGTACGCGACGTTCGGCATCAGCGACAAGGCGAACCTCGACGAAGGCAACCTGCGGCCAGCCGCCTACGCATTGAAGGGGTTTACTGCAGCCGAAGAGACAAGGATCGCCGCGATCGTGAAGAAAGCGGTGAGCTAAGGACCGGGCTCACCACTGGACCTTTCCTAGACGGGATCGTCTGTCGCGAGGAGTCGTTCCCGAATTTGACGTAGTAGGCAGATACGCTAAGCTTATCGTCGGCCGAGAACTATCGGAATCACATGGTTGAGAGAATAGTTTCAGGCATTCTCGTCGCCTTCGGCCTACTATTCTTGTTTACAGCATCCCAAATTCCTGATGAGGGGAGTTGCCCACCGTTCATTGTTGGACAAACACCGCCCCCTTGCGAACATACCTATCTAGGCACCAACATCTACATACCAACAATCTGGAGAATCCTCGAGGCTCTAAGCGTCGTATGCCTTGGAGCAGGCACAACGATATTTCTGAAGACGGATTATCGCAAGCGCAGGGCCGGATTGTTAGCGACACCAGTGACTGATGCGATCATCGGGACCATGCTGGTATCTGCGACAACTGCATTGGCATTTGGCTCGCTTGTGTTGCCACTCTTTGAGAACTCATATTTCCTCTCACTAACTGGTCTTCTCTATGGATCAGCCATGGGCCTGGTCATCAGCGTTGTCTTCTTTCTCCTATCTGGAAAAAAGGTGGTCCCACCATCCTCGAACCGTTCCTAGCTAAACCCAGACCCGATGCTCGGTAGGGCCCGGTCCGAAAGGACCGGTGCGCCTGAAGCCATTGTTGGAGCGCTGGTTCTCGGATTCTGCCGCCGAAGGTCGCGCGCTACTCCAATAACGATTTATCACTCGAACCTCGGAAAATGAGACGTACCGTTCTTGTCCCAAGAGCACCGAAGGCTAGCGGCTATCATGTTCACAGACATGGTTGGCTATACGGCTCTGGGACAGAAGAGCGAGTCCCTGTCTCTGGCGCTTGTCGATGAACAGAGCGACTGCTTCGACCTTTGAAAGCTGATTCCCCTGGTCTCTTCCCTTGGAAATGCAAATTCCCGAAAGAAGTCTAAGCTTGGACATCTTTCTCCGACTCTAGAAGAATGATGCCTGACTCTCTCTACAGAATACCTCTCTTGATTTCCAAGAATGCTACCTAGGTTCTCCCGGATCCGAATTTTCCAATCCTCGTATAGAGGACACCTCCAAAGGCCACCAAGGTTCCGCATATCGACATTGATTCGATGATGTATGAGATTATCCTGATTTGAGGTACATGGTTTCCCAGAATAAGTAAGTCAACAAGCAATGAGACCAGAGCGGTCGCCGTGAGCAATGCGAACCCGATCCGAATGATAGTTCTAGCTCGGCGTTGATTGGGGTCCGGGTTGTATCTGAGCCGTCGACCCTCGAAGGCCAGATAGAAAAAACCCAAGGCTGTGAGAGCCCACATAACGTAAAGAAGTGCTGGCTGAGACAAGAGAACAAGAATGAAGCTAGAGAAGAAGACCAGCCAGAGAAGTCCCGCCCGTAACGGGGGAACACTGCGCAAGTTGATCGGTATCCACATACAGTCTATGATATCAAGAGTCCTGCACACAAGCCGATAGCCGCAAACCCGCCGAACTCTCGAGAGAGGTCCGGACCCCTGGCGAGGTTATCAAAGAGAGTGAGCTCCCGAGAAAGTCCGAAAAGGGCAACCTACCTAAGCTCAAGCCGTTTGCCCAGGAAGAACATGATCGCGAAAATCCTGGCACCTGAGGGGCCAAGGAGATATCCAACCCAGCCTGATTGTAGCGATTATACTAGCAGCACCGGAATCTCTTCTCGTACTCCTTGTAGGTCAGGAATATTTTCAGAGTAAGCACGGCCTTCAGGTTGTGCCGGCTGGGTCCCGTTGACTACTATGCGTAAATAGTCCAATCGATCAGGTATTCTTGAAGAGGTTTGATGCGTGATAGGCGACGTCTAGGTGAGAAGATTTCTCCCCAGCTTCTGAGGGAGGCTCGCCTGAGACAGCAGGATGGAGAATGGCTTAGCTCTGCGAAGCCGCTCGTCCTGCGTAGATATCGTGGAAAGTATGTTGCGATAAGGAACAAGAGGATACTCGCGGCAAGCACTACGATGAAAGGCCTCTATGCCAAGCTCGACAAGCTGAATCCAGGGATGGTTCTAATAACGAAGGTCGAAAGGCCTACGCTCCTAGTCTATGTCGAGCTTCACTAAAAAGTGGAGGAGGCAGAAGACTCGAGCCGGAACCGTCTATCGACCGGTCATAGATCTACTCTTTAGTGAGAGAACGGGCCACAACCTCTATTCTTTCATCGTTGATAGCGGGGCGGACATCACACTCGCTCCGCGTCAGCTAGCAGAACGGATCGGACTCGACTGGAACAAAGGATCGAAGGTCACACTCACAGGAATATCTCCCAAACCGGAATGCTCCCTTGAAGGTCGAATCCACAGGATCACCGCGCTGATTCCAGACATCGCAATTGAATTGAACCTGTCCACATGTTTCGCCTATGGGAACGCGCCATACCTCATTGGTCGAGAAGGCTTCTTCGACGAGTTCGACGTCACCCTGGACAAGAGGAGGCGAAGGACCATTTTCAGAAGAGTCAAAGCAACCTAGCAGTCGGTCCTTCGTAAGGACGGAGACCCTAAAGCGAGAGCGGTAGGATCCTGAGGGTGCCAAGGAAAACGCCTTGAAAACGCCTGAGGGTCCGAGTCAATGATAAAATCGGCATGACGCATGAGAAGATGCGAACAGGGTTCTTGCTCGGTCCCTGTTAAGATCCGGCTAGCAATAGAGACTCTCGAAAAACAAGGTATGCAGGCCAGTCTCGCGACTCAGAACTGCCTGTGATTCTACAGTTCCCTGATTACTAATAGCAGGTTTCAGAAACGGGTCTGTTATGCGGCCTTCTCTATTACTATTTCTATCGTGGAGACGTTTCGTGTATCTCCTTCTTCCCCAAGCACTTCCGAGGCGATCCGGACATCTTTAATCTTGAGTTTTCCCTGGAAGAACCGGCGCCGCACCACCTCGACAACATCCACCGCGTGGCTAATCGACTGCCCCCTAGCCTTCACCGTCAGAACGTTCTGGCCACTGTTGAAATGCATCATAACAGCAGTCGCATACGCCATCAACGGCTTCTTCCCAATAAACACGGTATCCGGCGGAATCTGGCCACGAGGCCTCTCGACACGCGGTCTCTCCTCGCGTCTCTCCGGAGCGTGCTCCATTCTCTCTGTGCGGGGCTCATGATGTTCACGTGCGGGCTTCTGCTCTACCTTCTCACCCATTGTTGTAGTCTCAGTTGTCAATCGATTATGCTCGAATAACGAGCACGAAGTAAGCGTCGCGTATTAAGGGCTTTGCTACCCTAATCCAGAAAAGAAGTAGAGGAAAGAAAAAAGGAAACGAGGGAAACCGCCGGGAAATCCTAGATGATTTCCCTAGTCAAGGCTTCCCTGAACTTGACCCTACAGTCCTGACACTGGAAGAGCCCGATGAGCACGTTCTTCTTCGACTTGCCACCCTTCAGCTCCCAGACCTTCACAGGCTTCGGAACGTCAGCCCCACACTTTGGACAGACCACCTTGTAAAACTGGCTCGGAGGAGCCAATCCCACAGTAGACAAGTCTGACGAGGGCTGTACGCCCGGAATCGTCTCCGTCCCAGACACCGGGGGTTGTAGCTGCGAGGTCTCAGTCGACGCCACGGCAGCGGAAGCGTCTACCACGGGCATGTCGTCAACCACCTTCACTACCAGCGCGTCCGCAACGTCTTCGACAAGGTCCGGCGACGGGCCGGCCCCGATCGATTCATCAGAAACGATGCCAGATTCGGCCTCGCCTGTCGCCAGAGCCGAGTCTGCTGTGGTCAAAGCGGACTGTGGAGGCGTGTCTTCTACAAGACCAGGCGTGACGACGGCGTTACTTGTCTGCGGCGCGGGTGCTGTGTTCCCGTTGTTCTGTGGCAGTGGAGCAGGAGAGGAAGTCTGTGGACTTGTCTCGGCAATTTCCGCATTAAGCGCGGTAGACATAGGGCTAGTTATAGGAACTTTGAGTGAGGGAGGCTGGATGGGCGGTGATGCTAGGACGAGGGGCGAGGGTCGATTAGGAGATGGAGCGGCCTTGGTCCAGTCTGGGCCAAGTGCGGCGTTGACAGTATTCGGGATGGATTGTTTGAATTCGCCTGGAGAGAGTGGCTTGGTCTCAATGTGGGATAGCGTGTCGATCATCTGTCTGATCTCTTCGATACTTTGCAGATTCTTCTCTAGCAGGCCCTTGAACTCTTGTCGTTGAGACCGATACTCGTTGTCGCTGACTTCGCCAGTGACGTACTTTGTCTCCAAGTTCAATAGTCTCTGAGGTGTTGTTGCCATCTGGTCCTTGGTCTCCTTGAGATGATCGTTCAGTGTATAGCCGAGTACGTTGATCCGGTCCTGCAATTCCTGAGAGGCTCGTCCGTAGTCTTCGTGGATCGCGCGCATCTTTTCTTTGTAGCCGTTGATCTCAGTGATCAGCTTCTCTAGGGTTAGATCGTTTAGTCCCAATTTTTCCACCTAGGGAAACGACATCTATGAGGTAAAATGGTAAAAGCGTTCGAAGCAAAAACACCCTTGACAACCGCCCTAGAGAGACCGATTTTCACAAAACAGTATCACTGACTCTGTCAAGGAAGCACGAGAACGACAGCCAATTTTAGCTGACACTTCTAAATCAAGATTGGGGAAAACACAACTTTCGGCCAGATTTTCAGGTTCGCATATAAACCAAAACCGGATTGTGGGCCCCACAACAAGCACAGACAAAATCTGTTGCAAGCCCGCCCCATGTTGCCTAGGCTAGAAATAATCTTCCGAAACACTGCCCGAATCATACCCTGACGTGTCAAGAACTCAATTGGCAAAACCCACAGTCAGACGGGACTTTAAGGAAGAAATTCCAACATGTCCTACAAGTCCTTGAAAAACTGGGACAGAGGGCAGAAAGAACCCCTGCTCTCCAAACTGACCGAGCGCGTCCACCACCAAGAACCCCTCAAAGAAAGAATCTCCCAGTGCATCTACAGACTCAGAGTCCAGCAAAACAGGCTCGAAGGAGCCAACCTCAAGACCCAGCAACACGACAAGAGCCTCTTCGACAAATGCGTCCAAGCACAGATGGCAAAGGACACAGCAAGGAGCACAATGTACGCCAACGAGATCGCAGAGATACGGAAAATGGCAAGGATCACAATGAGAAGCGAGCTCGCACTTGAACAAGTCGTTCTTCGACTCGAGACAATACAAGAATTCGGTGACGTAGCAGCTACCATGGGCCCCATAGCGGGAGTCGTACAAGCCATCAAGAACCAAGTCCAAGGCGTAATCCCACAAGTCGGCTACGAGCTCGGCGAAATATCCGACGCTCTAAACGGCGTAGTCATGGAAGTCGGCGAAGCAACCGGCCAATCCTACGACTTCGAAGCATCAGGAACTGAAGCACAGAAGATTCTCTCAGAAGCAAACACAGTAGCAGACACCAGGATGCGCGAAAAATTCCCGGAGCTACCCTCACCGGCTCTCGCCTACGAAAGACCCGCCGAGAGCACGGTTCCCAGGTAGGAGGATAACTCCAACCACCCTTTTTTGGAGACATGATCATGCCATTAAACTTGGAACAGATCAGAAGGTTCCTCGGCAGAACACTCCAGGACCCCTACGGCCGGACCTTTGGAAAAGTCGTCGGAATCTCAGCAAACCTCCGAGACGAGGTCACAGGAGTCGGCATAGAAGTCGGAAATGGCGAATTCGTACAGTGCCCCGGCGACAGAGTCGCGATCAGCGGCGACAGCCTTGTCCTAACTCCTTCATGGAAGGTGGAGGCCGAAGACTTCCGCAAGGAATTCGACGTAGTAACCCGACGCCTGAAGGCTCTAGATGAGCTGTTCAGCGTTGGAGACATACAGAAGGACGTGTACGAGGACCTCAGGAAGCAACATGAAGACGCGATAAACGAGCTCAAGTCCAAGAGAAAACAGATCCTAGACAACCTAAGCCAGAGAAACAGCACGCTGAACACGCAGCTACGCCAGCTTCAGACCCACCTTGCAGGAAACAAGATGCTTCACGCATCCGGCGAGTTCGACGACCAAAGCTACAAGGCTGCAAGCGACGCCATTGACACTGGCCTGGCCAGAGCCGCGGCAGAACGTAAAGATGTAGAATCAATCTACAGCTACCTATCCAAGCCAGACGGAACAAGCCCGTCGCCAAGTCCAATAGCCGCTCCCGTCCAGACGCCCGTTCCCACTCCAACCCCAACTCCTCAGACCCCTGCGAGAGACCAGGTTATCGCCCTTCACGTGAGGGAAACTTAGGAGTCACCACGAAGTGTTTCGAAAGCTAGAGGAAAGGGTCCACCCCATTCCCCTCAAGGAACGCATAGACCAAGCATTGTACCGGCTCGGGACCCAGAAAGAGAAGCTCGAGCACATGTCCTCAAGGCTCCAGCAGCGCGACAAGGAAATGTTCCAACGTTGCATCGGCGCCCAGCTGTCGAAAGACAATGCTCATGCAGCCTTGTATGCAAACGAGTGCGCCGAGATTCGCAAGATGGCACACATCACTTTGAGTAGCGAGCTTGCACTGGAAAGGGTCGTTCTCAGACTTCAGACAATAGAGGAGTTTGGTGACGTCATGGCTCAGATCGCTCCTGTAATCGGAGTCGTTCGGGAAACGAGAGGAAGAATCGCAGGCGTGATTCCCGAAGTCGCCACCGAACTGGGAGAAGTGAATAACATGCTGAGCGACATGAGCCTCGAAACCGGAGAAGTCCAAGACCAAGACTTGGATCTGACGGCCTCAAGCTCCGAAGCGAAAAAGGTCCTAGAGGAATCCAACATAATCGCCTCACAGCAGATAAAGGAACGCTTCCCCGAACTCCCCCTCCCCGAGCCCCGACAGACAACAAACGCTACAGTGACCCAAGTCACTCAGGCGAGGATCCCGGTAGCAATAGCGTCGGGTGGTGAGGAGGAGCAAGTGGAACCGCTAGAAGACAGGGTCCTAGGATACATCAAATCCCACAATGGCGAATTGAACATGAACTCTGCCTCGACGGACCTTGCAGTATCCCCTGAGGACGTTCGAAGATCTCTCCAGAAGCTTAGAGATGATGGCAAGATAGTCATGGATTGAGGACAGCGGTCCCCGGACAATTTCAGAGTGACTTGGAGGGAAGGCGGGTTTCAGCTTCAGAAGAGCTAGAATCGCTTGCAGTAAAATACGCAAAGGAGGCGATACAGCTTGAAGGGAAGGGCTCCAGACGGATCGCCGCGACCAAATACCAGCGAGCGATCGAAGTCCTGCTAAAACTCTGCTCCCTCTATCCTGCTGCTCCTCAAAACAAGCTGTACATGGAGCACGCCGAAGCGTACCGGAAACGGGTCCAAGAGCTACAGTCCGACTCTGAACCAAACTCGCGACCGGTAGAATCCGCGGACGGCAAGGATTCGAAGAACATCAAATTTGACCAGTGGGTCCTGACTGAGAAACCCGATATCAGCTGGGACGATATCGCGGACCTCGAAAAACCGAAGCGCGCCATCGAAGAGTCGATAGTCTTCCCCGTCCGAAGGCCAGACTTGTTTCCTCTAGGATGGCCCCGAGGCATACTATTCTTCGGCCCACCAGGCTGTGGAAAGACCCTCCTCGCTGCGGCCGTAGCAAGCGAGATCAAAGGGGTGTTCTTCTGCGCAGACGCCGCGTCCCTAATGTCCAAGTGGCTGGGAGAGTCGGAGAGAAACGTATCGCAGCTCTTTGCCAAAGCCCGGGAGAATGCTGAGAAGGGTCAACCAGCAATCGTATTCATCGATGAGATCGACTCTCTGATGGGGGTCCGTGGCGAAGAAGTCGGTGGAGAGGTCAGGGTCCGAAACCAGTTCCTAAAGGAGATGGACGGAATCCTAGACAAGAAGAGGAACTATCACGTCTACCTGATTGGAGCTACTAACAAGCCGTGGGTCTTGGACGAGCCTTTCATCCGCAGGTTCCAGAAAAGGATCTACGTCCCGCTCCCCGATATCAAAGCACGAATGGACATGTTCCAGATATACGCACACGACCTGAAACTCGACAACAACGTAGACTTTGCAGAGCTAGCACGAGTGACCGAAGGATACTCAGGCGGAGACATTCGAGACCTCTTTCAGTCCACACAGCTCAAGGTTGTCCGCAACTTCTTCACACATGGAAACGTAACCGATCTGGCCTCCGTTCCGGATCCAATAACGATGGAAGACTTCCAGTCCATCGTCACCGGAAGAAGACCCAGCGTTTCACAGACCATCCTCAAACGATACTACGACTGGGACGAATCCTTCAAGGCGAGCTAACAGAAATGATGAATCTTGACGGGACCGATCTCAAAATCCTGGCAGAACTAGTCGAAAACTCGAAACAATCATACGTCGAAATCGGAAGAAAACTCGGCCTTCACCCGAATGTGATAGCCTACAGGGTTAACAGGCTAGAAGATGCCCACATAATCCGCGAATACACCACCCTCGTCGACTTTTCGAAACTGGGTCTCTCCGAACAGGTAATCGTCGCAGCCAACTTTCCCACAACCTCGTCAAGAGAAGACATCCTGAAGCAGATCTGCGAGATCCCGGAAACGGTCAACGTAATCAGCTCCCTCGGCAGCCCTGAAGGACTCGTATTCATCGTCGCCCGCAACAAGGAAGACGTCAACGCTGTGTTGTCGAAGCTACGATCTATGAACCTTGACATCGACTTTGCATCATCTGTCATCCGCAGCTACGATGAAGGCCGCCTGGGCACCTACCTCAGGGCAATGGCTGGGTCAGACGAGCGGTAAAACCCTTGGAACGGCCCAGCTGGGCTCCCGTGATATTTTCGGGGGCTCTTCCCAGAGAGTTGTCGGACCTACTCGCAATCGCAATTCTCGGACTAGCCAGCAGTCAACTAGTCTTTTCCCAGGTGCCTCCATTCTCGAGGATCGACGCCTCTTGGATTCTGCTCTTCTTGGTTCCTACAACATCTGCACTAGCAGCACTCTCAAACTCTTCCAATAGAGAGCGAGAAGAACTCGCACTCTTCGCGTATGGGGGATCCACAGGGCAGATCGCAGTACGTAATTTTCTGCGAGGCAGCATCATCACAACGATAGGATTACTACCAATACTATTCTTGCTCCTTACAGCTAGCCTTTCCCTGTCGCCCGGTCTTATCACGGTCATCACAATTGTTCTCGTCGGCGGATTAGCTTACGCAACTCCCGCCTTCAGACGAATCCGGTCTTCGAACTTCGTGGAACATTACAAGGGATGATCACATGAATCCTCTGATAGAATGTAGGTCGGTCGCGGTAGAATATCCCACAGCTGACGGAGTTTTGAAGCTCTACGGCGACGGATTATCTCTCATAATCGAGGAGGGGGCATTCGTTTCGGTGGTAGGCGGTTCAGGATGGGGAAAGTCAACTCTCGTCAACTTGATACTTGGCCTTGAGAAGCCGACTCGAGGGAATATCTACATTCGCGGCGAGAATGTGACACAACGCTCCTTTGTCAGCCGCTGCTCAAGAATCAAGACGGCTGCAGTCTTCCAGAGGCCGACTGCTGTGCCACACCTTACCGTACTGCAGAATCTCCACTTGGCCCTATCAATGATAGGCATTCCGAGACGCGAGAGAGACGGGAGGATTCGGGAGTCAATAGGGTTCTTCGGCTTGGAAAACCTCTCTCACTCACGGCCTGATTCATTGAGCGCAGGACAGAGAAAAAGGATCGATCTTGCCCGTGCACTCGCCGTAAGGCCTGAGTTTCTTGTACTGGACGAGCCGACGGGAGATCTGGATACGTCAATAGCCAACTTGGTAATGCCCTTGTTGAGAGGGCTCAATCGAGACCACGGAATAACGATCCTGATGACAACAGCCATCCCACGTCATGCATCATCAGCAAGGCATCAGGTGCATCTCAGAGGGCCAACTATTGTAGCACGAACGCCGAGGGTCTTGGCAAGGGGAGAAAATGTTTAGGGAAAACCAGTCGATTGCGGACAAGATTCGCGAAGCAATCAAACCAACGCCAGTCAAGAATAGGATCCAGATGGCGGCTTACAAATTGCGGAATCAAACCACCAGACTCGACAAGTCGATAGCTCGGATGGAATCAAGAGATCGCGTTCTGCATGAAAAATGCGTGAAAGCACTAGAAGCTAGAGACAGTCAAACCGCGACCCTTTTCGCGAACGAGTGCGTCCAGATTCGTAAACTGATCAAGACCTCCCTCAGCAGCCAGATCTCTCTCGAACAAGCGGTTCTCCGTCTAGAAACCATCGAACAATTTGGCGACATGGTTCATGGTATGGGAAGCGTCAAAGGCATTCTCACAACTGTCAAGGCAGAACTCGAAGGGAAACTTCCCGAGATCTCAACAGGATTAAATGATATCGAAGACTCTCTAGAAAATCTAACTAGCGAAATTGGAGAGGCAGTGGATTCAGAGGGAACCTACGTTCTTCCCAACGACGACTCTGCAAGGATTCTCAAAGAGGCAGATCTCATGGCAGAGCAGAAGATGAGGGAAAAGTTCCCCGAGATACCTCAGATCCCCGTGGACGCCCACAGGCTGAGGTAGCTGTAGCTGATATCTCCCGAACTTGAGACAAGGGCCCTCCTCGGTCACCCGGTAATCGATACCTACGGGAGAAGTCTGGGCAGAGTTATCGGAATCGAGAGAAACGCTTTCGGTGAGCTAGAAAATGTCCAGGTGGAGGTCCCCGGAGGGCAGATCATGACCGCCAAGGCTCGACAACTCGCTCTAACTCCTAGAAACATCACCTTGACACCGGATTGGAAGCTCGAGTCTGAAGACACGATTTCGGAGCTCACCCTATTGCGAAAGAGGATCGGTGCACTTGAATCCTTGAAGGAATCGAAAGAGATCGAGGATGAGATCTACGTGGAGCTGGTTGATTCCCAGAAGGCAGGGTACCTCGAAAAGGTCAAGGCGGCAGAAGCCCTTGCAGCCTCAATGAAGAGACGTCTCTCAGAAGTGACCAGCAATATCTCCAGCCTGACAAGATACCTAGTGAACGCGAAGCTCGACCATAAGAGCGGAGAACTCGACGACGAAACGCTAAAACTAGCCCAAGGCTCGATCGAGCCCACACTACGCCCCCTCATCGCCGAGAAAACAGACCTCACCAGTTCGCTAAAGACCCTGGAGCAGGTTCTACCAGCAAGGGTCAGCATCGGCTAGCCCATTGTAGCAGCAGATTCATTCTCCTCGGACCTTTCTCAAATCATATTATATTCGGCCATCCTTCACCTGAGAGAGTGGTGCTGGTGGTTTGATCAAAGACATAGACAGAGAGATGGAGAAGAATAATGTCCGATCGATGATCGTCTTCGGTGATTCTACAACAGGGAACCCTGATCTCTGCTATGTTGTTGGCGGCTCTCTCCCTCGGGGAGGCATCTACCTCAAACGTAGATCCAATAGTCCAACTCTGATCGTGAGCAATATCGATGTCGGTAGTGCTCGAAAGGGGAGGGTCGGCGATATCCGGACATACTCTGAGTATGGATATGAACGAATCTCAGCCCGTTACGAGAGGGATGAAGCTAGGGCGCGCTTCTATGAACGGATAATTCGAGACGCTGGGCTGGAAGGGCCCACAGTGATATGTGGAAGGAACGATACCTCCAACACACTCCTGCTTATCGACGCTCTCCGGAAGAAGGGCGTCAAAATTGTGGGAGAAAAGTCACCGACTATCCTGGAGACCGCGCGCGAAACCAAGGATCGGTATGAAATTGAACGACTGAGAAGCATGGGCAAGAAGACCGCAAGAGTCGTCGAACGGACACGACGATTCCTGGCGAGTTGCAGAGTCCGGGGCTCAAAGGTCTATCAAAGGTCCAAACCACTAAGCGTAGACGCTGTCAAGAAAGTAATCGGCCGCCTCCTGGCAGAAGAGAACATTATCGCGCCGGAGGATACCATCTTCGCTGTCGGAAGAAGATCGAGCGATCCACATTACAATGGCGAGAGTGGGGACATCGTCAGAGCGGCTGAGCCCATAGTCTTCGACATATTCCCCGCGGAACCTGACGGGTACTGGCACGACTGCACAAGAACGTACACCTTCTCGTCTCCTTCTAGGAGAGTCAAAGAAATGTTTGATGCGGTTCTAGACGCGCAGACCTCAGCTCTAGACCAGATACGGGAACAGGTTCCCTCCAGTGATGTCATGATTAACGTCTGCAAACTATTCGAGAGGAAGGGCTATCCGACGGTCCGCTCCCTCGCGAAAGGCAACAAGGAGGCAAGAGTCAGAGGGTTCATCCATGGTCTTGGTCATGGAGTCGGCCTTACTATAGGCGAGAGACCCTACCTTTCACTCTATGGAAAGGCACCATTGAAGAAGAACTCGGCAGTCACAGTGGAGCCGGGCCTTTACGACCCCAAGGTTGGCGGCGTCAGAATCGAAGACATTGTGATAGTAGGGTCCCCTTCGGAGAATCTTACTCCTATATCCAAGGATATGGAATTATGATAGTGAATAGGATACTGTAGGTATGGCCGATTGGACAGGGATGCAGCCGAGACCCCGGGTCAAGGTCATATCCTCAGGAGGAGTCGTCTACCGCTGGGAGAACGGCAATCCCATGTTCCTGCTACTTGGAAGTAACAAGAGAGGAGTCCGCTGTCTCCCCAAGGGGCTGATCGAGGAAGATGAGGACGAGGTCACAACGGCCATGCGAGAGGTCAGGGAGGAGACTGGCGTAAGCCGAGTCAAACTACGAGGAAAGGTGGGACAGATCAAGTACCAGTTCGGGTATCGCGCAAAGACGTTCGACAAGACGGTCCACTTCTTCCTCTTCGAGACAGACCAGACAGACTCCAAGGTAGGGACCGAGCATGACTTCGAGGAGTGGCTGCCCTACGACGAGGCATTGCAGAGCCTTTCCTATCCGAACGAGAAAGAGATGCTGTCCAAGGCATGGGCCATGATACAGGCAAAATCAACCCAAGCCAAACTCCAGCCCAGCCCGCCCTGAGACAGGCGTGACGGTCATAAGCAATCATTACGCTTGGGCTGAGTACTCTGGAGGGGTCAGCCGGACTGCCTTCTGCATCCGCTGTCATCCTAGAACACTATCGTATCCACCCGCTCTCCAGCCGAGAAGTTTCCCTACACCTTCGACTAGGTTCGACAACGGAAAGACATTTTCCCTAACCAATTATGAGAAGTCAACAGAACAACCCCGGGCGAATACACGCATGACAAGAACCGCCGAGTCCAGCCTGCGAGTCTACAACACCCTGACCCGAAGCTTGGACCAGTTCCTGCCCATCCATCCGGGACGAGTCAACATGTTCGTATGCGGGCCCACAGTCTATGACTCCAGCCATATCGGCCACGCCAAAACTTACGTTGACTATGACATAATCGCCCGTTATCTCCGGAGGATAGGATACAGCGTCTTCTTTGTCCTCAACATCACCGACATCGATGATAGGATCATCAACAGAGCGAGAGAGACCGGCGAAGATCCGCTTAGGCTCTCCTCGCGGTACGCACAAGCATTCTTCAAGGACATGAAGGACCTCCGCGTCGAGAGCATAAACCTCTACGCCAAAGCGTCCGACTATATCCCCGAGATAATAGACCAAGTCCAGGGTCTCATTGACAAGGGAATCGGCTACCAGATTGCAGGCGGCGTCTACTACGACACGTCGAAGTTTCCGGAATACGGAAAGCTCTCAAGACAGAACCTCGAACAATTGACGGTCCACCGCATAGACCCGGACCCAGACAAACGAAACCCGAGCGATTTTGTCATTTGGAAGAGTCAGAAACCGGGAGAGATTTTCTGGAACAGCCCATGGGGAAAAGGGAGACCGGGTTGGCACATCGAAGACACCGCGATAACGCTGACCCATTTCGGCCCAACCTACGACCTGCACGGCGGAGGAACCGATCTGATCTTTCCCCACCATGAGGC
>Ga0209159_1001144_pt1 | contig 21242 bp, 23 predicted proteins | sample GraSoiAngelo_144_FD_185901 | JGI IMG/M metagenome (GOLD analysis project Ga0209159, IMG submission 185901) | Grasslands soil microbial communities from the Angelo Coastal Reserve, California, USA - 14_1009_02_40cm (SPAdes) (version 2) | ecosystem: Environmental > Terrestrial > Soil > Grasslands ...
GCCTTTGCTGTAGCCTGGAGTTGCTCATTGGCGAGCTGAAGCGCTGCGACAGTGTTTTGCCCGAGAGAATTCCAGGAGCCGGTCAATGAGACGAGCACACCAATCTTAAACTCGCGGTGTGAATGCAGGAACGGTTGCTCGCTTCGGACCGGGTTGATGGCAGCGAGCAAGAGTATAAAAACGGTAAACCGGCGGAGAGAACGACTGCTCATGTCCAACAATGATCGCAGGAACGGTACTGGAGTGTCAACGAACGAGTGGCGAGTCACGCGGAGAAGGACGGAAAGTTAGAAGGCAGAAGGGGCGCGTCTCGGCAATTGAATAGGTAGCGCGGAATAGAATGCGGTTTTGCAGAGGGAATGTCGGTATTTGTTCTCGCAATTCATCAGCGATGTCGGTTAATCTCGCAGGATGCCTGGCGAAATCGTGGCGAACACACGACGGCAAGCAGTATGCTAATGCCCAGCGTTTTGATCATTGAGGATGATGATGATGGCCGGCGGGCCATCGCCAGGTTGTTCGCGCGGGCAGATTGGAAGGTCTTTGAGGCCGCAGATGGGGATGCCGGAGTGGAACTCGCTCTCCGGAACCGCCCGGAAGTTATTTTGTGCGACTTGCTGATGCCGAAGTCGAATGGCTTCCAGGTTTGCCGTACCATCCGGCAACAACTCCAGCCGACGAAGATCATCGTGGTGTCGGGACGTGATTATGCAGTAGATCGCGCGAGCGCGCTCGACGCAGGCGCGGACGAATTTCTGCTGAAGCCGATTACATGGGAAGTGCTGCGCGAATCAATCGATCGCCTGCTAATTCCGCAGCGACCACGAGCGACAACTTCGCCTGAGGAACTCGGTTCGGTGCCGCCGCGGATAAAACTTTGGGGCGTGCGCGGCTCGCTCCCGGTGCCGGGGCCGGCGACGATCCGGTATGGCGGCAATACCAGTTGCCTAGAAGTGCGGGCCGACGGCGAAGTTATCGTGCTCGACGCGGGCACCGGGATTCGTGCTCTCGGTCTGGCGCTGGAAAAGGAGCTGGGGCCGGGAACGATCAAGCTGACCCTTCTCATTACACACACGCACTGGGATCACATTCAGGGTCTGCCGTTCTTTTCCCCGGCCTACAACAGCAAGAATCTGATCCGGATCCTGGGTTATGAAGGAGCGCGTGCTGGTTTGGGCACGATCCTGGCCGGCCAGATGGAGACGCCGTTTTTTCCGGTTAGCCTTCATCAATTGCCAAGTCATCTCGCGATCGAAGAGCTAAAGGACATGGAGTTTCACATCGGCAAGGTGAAGGTGCAGGCAAAGTTTGCGAATCATCCGGGCATCTGCGCCGGCTATCGGCTCTTTACCAGCGCTGGATCGATCGCATACATGCCAGACAACGAACCGTACGAGCCTCTCAAAATGCAGCTCGCGACACAGAACGGAATCGATGGGAATGAAGCGCGAGATTTTGCCGACGCAGAGCGGGCCAAGATGGTGGAGTTTCTGCGGGATTGCCAGGTGGCGATTCTCGACGCGCAATACACCGACGAAGAATACAAGGGACACATTGGGTGGGGACATAGTTCACTCAGCAGCGTGGTCGAGCTCGCCCTCGATGCGAATGTGAAAAGGGTTTTGCTTTTCCATCACGATCCCAGTCATGACGATGACATGATCGATCGAATGGTGGAGCAGGCGCGAGAGCTGGTGAGGAAAAGCGGAAAGGCAATGGTGATTGAAGGGGCGCGCGAAGGCGCTGAGATGTTACTGGAGAAAAAGGAACCTAAGAAGTTCGCCACGACGAATCCGTCCTATGGCGGATAAGAAGGGATAAGAAGTAAAGAGCGGGAAGTTGGGAGAGTGAGGGAAAGGCCGCTGCTTTGAGTTGTGTGGCGCCTGCGGAAAGCGCACGTTTGAAGATATGACGGCCGACGAACGCGCTCGCCTGGAAGCGTTGGATGCGGCCGTGCGATCGAACGAGGTGCGCGCGAAGATCAACCCCGTGGTTGATCGTGTTTGCGCGGCGCTCGCACAAAAGCCGGAGGCGGTGATGACCTGGGAGCCGATCCCGCTGGAGACATTCGGACAAAAGTTGCCACCGGAAATTCGATCAGGTTGGATTTTTGTTTTGCGCGCCGGCGCCGATAGCGGCGCGGAACGACATCCGAATAGTCATCAGCGCATGATGACTCTGCATGGCACCGGTGACATGCGAGTCCAAGCTCTCCACGGCGAGTCGTCGACCGGACGAGCGTTATCACCTTGGCAGTCGAATGTTTTGGTTAGCGAACCGAGTGCGCGGCTGGAACGACGGTGGATTTCTATTCCACCGAATGTGTGGCATCGACCAGTAGTCGGCAAAGACGCTGACTGGGTAGTTATCTCATTTCACACGGTTCCAGCGGAGGAGTTAATAGAAGAAAAACTGGATGAGGCTGAGGGCGAACTGAGGCAAAAGAAGTATGTGGAGGCGGAATTAAAAAGTAAAAATTAGGAATTACGGTCAACCGCCTGCGTTTCGGCTTTTTAACCGGCGCGGGTATCACCCTGGTCGATTTCGGTGCGACGTAGCAGATAGTCGAGTCCGCCGACTCGGTACCATCGGTAACCATACCCTTCCAGGACAATGCGGTGTTTGCCGGATTCGTTAGCCCGACTGTGGTCCTCAGCAAGAAGATTAACCAGCAACTTGCCGTGTGCGCCACTCACCCGCGGATCCAAGAGAATTTCCCGCGGTTGTTCGTGAAGATTGTGTAAAAACAACACTGAATTATTGCGCCAGTCATACCGAAGAGCGAGAACCGCGGCATCGCGGGCATTCAGCACGGTAAAATCTCCCCATCCAATTTCGGGAACTTCTTTGCGCATTCGAATTATACGCTCGGTCCAGTTCAACATTGAGTCCGCATGGCGCCGCTGGATCGCGGCATTAACGTGTTGGTAACCGTACGGTCCTTTATCGATCACCGGAGTATGCGGCTTTGCATTTTTCGTAAATCCACCGTGCGCCTCGTTCGACCATTGCATCGCCGTCCGCGCGCAAGCGCGTTCTAGCAAGGTGAGATCGTCGCCCATGCCGAGTTCATCGCCGTAGCGAATCACTGGCGTTCCCGGTAATGTGAACATTAAACTATAAGCCAGCTCGAGCCGGCGCCGATCGCCCCCGAGCATGGGCGCAAGGCGGCGTCTGATCCCACGATCGTAAAGCTGCATGTGTTCATCCCGCCCGAACGCCTCAAACACGGTTTGCCGCTGCTTCTCTTGCAGACGACCCAGGTCAAGTTCGTCATGATTTCGCAAAAAGATCCCCCACTGTGCCGTCGCCGGCCGCGGTTTAGTTGCTTTCAATGCTTTGACCAGCGGGCGCGTATCGGCAGCGGCCAATGCATAGAAGAGATGTTGGTTGACCTGGAAGTTGAACATCATGTGCATGCGCTCGCCGTCTTCGCCGAAGTAATCCATGTCGGTTTCGGGCAGGACGTTGGCTTCCGCCAGCACAATGCAGTCGCCCTGCCGCCACTGGAGGAATTCGCGAAACACGCGCAGCATATCGAACTGCTCCTTTGGTTTTCGCACCTTTGGTCCCTTGGTCGAGATGATGAAAGGCACCGCGTCCATCCGAAATCCGGAGACGCCAGCCTGGATCCAAAAGCCCATGATTTTAAGTATCTCAGCCTGCACTTCCGGATTTGAGGTATTGAGATCAGGTTGGAAGTCATAAAATCGGTGGAAGTACCACGCTTTGGCTTCGCGATCGTAGTTCCACGTTGTTTTTTGTACGCTGGGAAACACCATTCCTTCATTCGAATGCGGCGGCTTCTTCTTGGACCAGACGTACCAATTGCGATATTTGGAATTTGGATCGGAGCGCGCCTGCTTGAACCATGGATGCTGATCCGAGGTGTGGTTGACTACGAGATCGATCAGAACACGAATGCCGCGTTGTTTGGCGCCGCGGGTAAACTCGATGAAATCCCCGAGTGTACCGTACCGCGGATCGACATTGTAATAGTCGGCGACGTCGTAACCATCGTCTCGACAAGGCGAAGTCTGAAACGGCATCAACCAAATCGCGGTCACGCCCAGTCCCTGCAGATAATCGAGGCGGCGCATTAGTCCCTGGAAGTCGCCGGTCCCATCGCCGTTAGCGTCCATGTAAGTACCGACCGACAGGCAGTAGATGACCGCGTTCTTGTACCAAAGATCGTTGATCATATGCGGCTGTGAGGGGACTTACGCATGCGCCCCTCGACGGTGACCGTCTGATCAGACTTGAACGTGGTCAAGGCGAGCGGAAAAGGTTGAAGGATGAAGTAAGAATTAAGAATTAAGCGACGCTTGCGGAAGGGTTTTATTTTCCGGGCGCGTGCGTTGGGGGCGATTTCGGCTGGCCTCGCAGGCCCCAGAATAGGTCGCCAGTCATGACGTAGGTGATCATGCCGAGTAGCATCAGGAACACCGCGACCCAAAAAATCCAGCTGTGGTGCACCCGCTTCCAGCGCGGATGATGAGAATGAGCTTCGTGGTGGTCGTGATCGTGCTTGGCCTCGTTCATGGATTCCTAACGGAAATTAAAAGTAAAAGTTAGAATTAGGAAACAAGAAAGGACTGACGGCGCGAGGCGTGCCAAGTTATCAATTGTAGCCGGCGTCGGTGATGCCGGGCGGTCGGCGACCGCGGCTACAGTTGTAGCTGCCGCCGTCTCTGACGGCAGGGTCTTACTACCGAGGACGACGTTTGAAGGTGCCTTCCCCGCGAATGTTCAAGTTTTCCACTGTCATCTCCGTCGCTTTGCCATCCGCGCCGACGGTAAAGGTTACGCCGCTCAAGCCGACGGCGTTTTCCCCTTCGGTCTGGTAGGTGAAGGTGTCGCGATCGTAGTGTTGCATCGGGAAAGATTTGTTTCGCGGCCCAATGATCATAGCAAGCGCGCCGCCCTGTTCGCTGACTGAAATCTCGCCAAAGAAGTCGTTCTGGTAGGTTCCGGCGTAGGTTTCCGGTTTTAATGCCGCCGCGGGCGACGCCGGCGCTTTCGTGTAGTCGAAGCCAGGAGTGAGGCCCAGCACCGCCGGATTGGAGAAGACTTTTTTGTAGAGCGCGAACCAGTCTTGCGTCGATCTCCCGTAAAGCGCCAGGTCAACAAAAGTGGTGCCGAGCGCTTCCGCGAATCCAATAGGATAGGCATTGGTGAGAACGACAATCCCGAGCTGTTCGCCCGGGAGGAGATGGACGTAAGTGGCGGCGCCGAGGTCGAACGCGCCAGAATGATTCAGATGCAAACGTCCGTGGTCATCATAACTAACGTTCCAGCCCAGGCCGTAGGAGGTCGGCATATCGGTAAACGGGTTGTAGCCAGTGAGCATATGCGGTCGTCTAGCTTCGAGGAGTGCTTTCTCATCTACGATCGGCTTGCCCTCGAACTTTCCGTTGGCGAGCTCGAGCCGCATCCATTTCGTCAGGTCATTGACAGACGAGCTCACACCGCCGGCAGGCGCTTCGGTGTCGGGGTCGCGCCGAAACTTCTGCGCCCATTTGCCACTAACGAGGACGTGCCCGAGAGCTTTGTTGGCGCGCCCGACAAAATCGGAATGTCGCGAGCTGGTGGAAGTCATGCCGAGGGGTTTGTAGAGCTTTTCTTCGGACGCGGTCTCCCACTCCATTCCGTAGGCTTTGGCCGCAGCGACGGCCGCCGCCGTTAACCCGAAGTTCGTGTAGGCGTAGTGCGAGCGGAAACTGCTGTCGGGATGTTGATAACGCAGGCGGCGCAGGATTTCGGCGCGCGTGAAACCGAGGTCTTCCAGGAGATCGCCGGCGTGATCGGGCAGGCCGCTTCGATGCGCGTACATGTCGCGGATAGTGACCTCATGCGTAACCCACGGATCGAACATGACGAAAATGGGATCGAGCTCGTTGAGCCGGGAGTCCCAGGTGATTTTGCCGTCGCCAACGAACGCGGCGACCACAGTAGCGCCGATCGGTTTTGAGACAGAGGCGAGCTGAAAAACGGTATCGGCAGTCACCGGCGCTTTGCCGTTAACGTCGCGAACGCCGAATCCCTTAGCGTAAATGGCTTTGTCCTGAAATACGACTGCGATGGCGAAGCCTGGAACGGCATTCTGCTTAGCCGCGAGCGCATCGAGTGCGTCAAGGGCTTTGTCGACCTGCTCAGCAGTAACGTGAGGGCGCTCTTGCGCAGCTGCGCCCAGCATTGTCAGCAGGAGCGCAAGGGCAGCGAATCCGGCGTGCTTTAACCGGTTCATCGTGCCAACGGTGAAGCGATGCGAAAGAGTTTTCAAATACTGAAAACTCTGAAGGCCAAAGAGACAGCGCAAAAGGCGTTGGTCGGTGACCGAAAATTAAGGCGAGTGGGGTCTCAATTCTCGAGCGGACCGGCACGTTGCATTAGTGCATTAGAAGGCAGGCTGTTATCTACAACCTTTCGCGCGGTCTCGATACCGGCGACCGGCAAGGTGTTTGGGTCAAGTAATCCCAGTTGCACCAAGACTGACGCCTGGTCCCAATAGATATGTTCGTGGGCAAGCTTGTTATCGCGGAAACGAACGATCGCCACCAAAGGAATTTCTACTCGTTTGCCAGTGGGAGCGACGCCGGGCAGCATCCAGTCCATCCGTACAGTGTGCGTGAATTTGAAGATCATCTCATCAACGAGCTGATCCGTGCCGATGGTCCGTGACACTGGAGTTACCTCGGTGTCCGGCGGCATCTGAGGAATGAAGCGTTTTGAATAGAACTCACGTAAAGCGTCCTTGCCGACACCACCCGTCAGCACGGGAATGTGATTGACATAAGCATCATCGACCATTGTGGCCAGGGTTTCTTCAGTATCATGCGTCGCAAACTCGTATCGCATATGTTCTTCCCAAAGGTTGCGCAGAAATTCCTCGCGAGCGGCGGAGGTTCCTCCTGCCTGAAGTTCGTCATTCATAAAAATTTGTGATCGCTCATTATCTTAGGCCAGGCAAAGGAAAGATGAAAGTGCCGAAGACGAAGTGCGAGTTGAACAATTAGCGGCAAGCGCCGAGAACCTGAGACGCTCTAAGCTGAAGAACGACCTTTGATGAAAAGTGCGACACCAATTGGAAGGAAGTTGCTTGCACTCTTTTTCGCCTTTGGGGCTTGCATGTGCGCTTTGACCATCTGGCTGCTCCTGTTCCCCGGCAGTCCTCTCGGCTCACTTTGGCGACTAAATCCGGATGCACATGCTGCTTTTCAATGGATTGGTGGGTTGTCGATTTTGCTGATGGTGATCGTCGGCGTCGCCTGTGCATTGGCCGCGATTGGGCTCGCCAGAAACGCGAAGTGGGGCCGCTGGCTCGGAATTCTTATTCTCGCCGCGAATCTCGTGGGAGATTTAACCAATGCATTCGTCCGACACGATCTTAGAACGCTCATCGGTGTACCGATCGCGGGCGCGATGATTTTTTATTTGGCGAAGCTTGAGCCGCAAATGACGAAGAAAGGCAGACGTTAGAGATCAGACGCCAGGGTTGGAGATCAGAGGTTGCTTGGGCAGTTTTTTTCGTCGTGGTCCTAAGTAATTGCTTGCCACGACGAGTAGTCTGAAAGTAGAGGTCATGGCATGGGCTTAATCTTACTTATCATTGTTATTTTGTTATTGATCGGGGCTTTTCCAACTCGGGGTTACGGACTTGGCTACGGATCGCACGGAATACTCGGAACCATTCTTATCATTATTCTGATTCTCTGGTTACTCGGGCGGCTGTAATTCAGAGGGGCAGAAAGGGCATGCCTCAATTTTCGAACATTCGCAATCCCGAGCTACCAGCTACCAATCACTAGCCTACTTCGGCCGGCCGGAGAATCCTGCGGCACTGCGCAGCGCGGCGCGTCCATACGATTGTCTTCATCGGCTCGGCATCGAGGTCAACGTTGCGGGCATAGCGGCCCGGGCCTTCAAAACGCATGATGCCGTTATCGATTTTATCACATCGTCCGGCATGGCTTGCATGATCACTCAGTTGATATGTGTGATCTCGTCGTAGCCGGCGTTGATCGCGTCCATCGAGCGGATGCCGACCGGTATATGCCCGTGAACATGAAGGCCGAGCTTGTGCGCTTCCTCGATGCTGGGCTTGAGCCACTCGGGATTGAAGGTGCCGTAGAATTTTACGCCGGTGAAGCCTTTTTCCTTCGCCTTGTCGACCAGCGAGATGGCTTCGGCCTGGCTCGTGACAACGTTGGCGACCTGAGCGGTGTATGGACCTTTGCCGTCGGCGGAGCCATCCAAATGTCAGCGATTGCGCGAAGTTTTGTTAGGCAATCGATGTCGCGTTAAAGGCGTTTGCCTCACGCGGCTAGGGGAAATTACAGAAAACGCTTGAATAAATCGCGGAGGTCCAACGACGAAATATAGATATGAAAAGGTTTACTAGTTTACTGATAGGCTGTTCGCTGGCGCTGGCTGGTGTCGCCATGGCGCAACAGCCCAACGAGGAAGCATCACCAGGAAAGAAGAAAAAGCAGGGCACTGAACAAACGCAGCCAGCCCAAGCAAAGCCCGGCGCGACCGCGGCCAAGCCTCACGCGACAGCCGTGAGGGAACATGGAGCACGGAACGAACCGGGAACGATGAATGAGCCAGCTGCGACAAAGGGCCGCAAGGGTCAGCCGAAATCTGAGACCAGCGCCCAGACGGGAACGAATGTTTCCGGTCAACCGGCCAGCAGTGCAACGCCCAGCGCGGAGCAGCCGAAAAAAGGAATGAAGGGACGTGCTGCGACGAAGGCATCTCCAGCCGCGACGGCGGCGGCTGCGGCGAGGGCTACCCCGGGGGCGGCTGCGAGTGCAGCTCCGTCAGTGTCAGCAACCGGCCAACAGAGGGGACAAGCTAATGCGGCGGCGGCGAAGAAGCCCGCTCCGCAGCAGGTGCAGCAGATCAAGGCGCAGCACGCGAATTTTCGTGCGCAGCCAAAACCGCAACAGGTTCCGGCAGTTACCTACAACCAGAACTATCGGATTCAAGGAAGTGATCAGTGGCAGGGTCCGCAGTATGAAGTATTCCGCTCGTATCGTCCGGAATGGCACGACCAGGGTTGGTATCGGTCGCGTTACAACCGGGTAGAGCTGATCGGTGGCGGTTACTATTACTGGAACAACGGGTACTGGTATCCGGCTTGGGGTTATGATTCTGGGGCCCAGTATTATGCTTACGATGGCCCGATCTATGTGGGTCATCGTGCTGAGCCGCCGGACCGGGTGATCGCGGACGTTCAGGCTGAGCTGCAGCAGATGGGCTACTACAAGGGTGAAGTGGATGGATTGCTCGGGCCGATGACCCGGGAAGCGCTCACCGCCTATCAGGCTGATCAGGGGCTCGCCACGACGGCGGCGATTGACGAACCAACGCTCGATTCCCTCGGGATGAGCTAAGGGAAATTAAACTATCAACGAGAAGCCGCCGGGGCGCAGGAATGCCTCGGCGGCTTTTTCTGTTTTAAGGGCACGCCTTCGAGGGATGTCCTTATTGTTTATCTGCTATCCATTGATAGTTATCCGACGCCGCGAAGAGCGTGAAGCAAGGAGCCGATATTAAAGTTCGACAGCGCAGATCAGTCCGAATGCCACCCGCAGGTGCCGACTGAAGGCCCGGTCGATCCTCCGCGGACGAGGGCACCGTAACCGCCGGAGATGACGCGGTGCACGGCTTCACCCGTTTTGGGATCAATTCGGAGCGCCTGGTCGTGGAAGCCTTGTCTAAGCTCGAAACGCCGTACCGGCTTTGCGAGGTCGGTAGTTTCGTAAACGTAAATAGGCATCGCGTCTGTAATCTACACCTAAACATCGGTATAGATAGGCTCTTTTCGATGGACCGGGATGTTTTTCCCAATTGTCGTTAAATGAAAGTTACAACCGAGCCGATCGTTTAGTTCCCGGGCGTCACCTTCGATAAGAAGAAAGCGGCGTAGGCAAGAGTCAGACTCGGAAGGCGCAAGTTTAGGCTGATCTGCCGCGCTCAGGCACCATTATCCCGATAAACTCGCGGTAGGATCCGTGCGCCGGCGGAAGCTTGCCGCCGACGATCGGGAGATTGATTGGCTGCTGCCGCTCGGTACCGCAGGAAAAATGCGGCGCGACGTTCCGAACTTCGATGGTACGCAAGGTGAAGGGCGCGGCGTTGGCTATGAGTTGGTTCCATAGTCGTCTACTCAGGACCAGATGGAATCGGCGAACTGAGCGTTAAGTCGAGCAACTCCCGACCAAATTTCGCCCTGATAATTACAGAGCAAGGGCTGCAGCGGAAAAGCGCGATGTGTAATCCCGGCGACGTTTGCTGCGCGCGGAACATGCAATTCAGTTAAAGCTCGCTCGATCTGCTCCTCGGACATACGATGTCCGCCCACGACCGGAGAGATAGCATTGGCGACATCGGCATCGCGGAGGATTTCGTGTAGTTGTTTGAGATGCACTTGGGAATGATCGGCGATTGGGGTCAATTCTGTTGATCTGTTGAAAAGACCTATCGCACACGTCCGAGAATTTCTTGCACGAAATCGCAAACTAATTTCGCATGTTGGTTGATAAAGTTATTGTGACAAAAGACCGCGACTAAATCCGGCACCTACTTGCTTGGCGTCTAACGTCCAAGCTTAGAAAATTAGCGCCTAGCGAGTCGAGATATTCTCGCCACCAGGCGTTCTCATTTTCTTGTTTCACCGCGTTGGGGCAAGGGGCGCGGAGTTGAGCGTTGAGATGCGAGATGTGAAGGTTGAGCAGTGAGTGACGTTTGGGCCGGCTACGGAGGCGGATGCCGACGGCGCGAGGGGTCGCGCTAAAGTGTTATCAATTATCTGTTCTATCATGGACGGCACATTAAGAATTCGACGAATGGCCGAGACGGATGCCGAAGTCGTGGCGATGCTGGCGGGCGAGCTAGGTTATCCTAACGAAACCGAGGCGATACGGGCGCGCGTTCGAGCGATCGGCGAACCAGATCTCTTGCTGGTCGCGGTAGACGCGAGCGACGAGGCCGTCGGATTTATTCAGGCGCATCGGGTTTGCATTATCGAAGTTGGCTTTCGGGTAGAAATTCTCGGATTGGTCGTGTCGTCGTCTGCGCGTCGCAGCGGAATTGGGCGCAGGTTGATCGCGGAAGCGGAACGCTGGGCGAAGAGTATCGGTGCGGAGGCGATATCGGTGCGAAGCAATACCAAACGGACCGAAGCCCACCTTTTCTATCCAGCCTTGGGCTACACGAAGATAAAGACGCAGGCGGTGTATGAAAAAGCGGCACAATAGCGCCGCCTTTTATCATTATGCGTTAATAGTTATCGGGACGCTTTAAGTTTTAAGTTGTCGCAGGTTTTCAGGGTTCCAGGGTTCAGAGGGCGGCGCCTGGAGATGGAAGATCGTAGATGGAAGATGAAAGTAGAAATCAACTTAATGGGCGACGAAAAATATCAGAAGCTAGCGGCGCACTTAACCAAGGTTCATAACCTCACTATTGCCTACCGGGTCTTGTCGTGGGATCAGCAGGTCAATATGCCACCGGCGGGCGATACCGCGCGCGCCGCGCAACTGGCGACGGTGTGGCGGCTGCGTCATGAACTGTTCACCAGCGATATTACCGCGCGTCTATTGGAAGAAGCCGCCCAGGAAGTTGAGGGCGCTCCTTTCGATTCGGACGAAGCCAGCCTGATTCGCGTTGCGCGCCGCGAGTATGACGCAGCGGTGAAACAACCGGCTGAATTCGTCGCGCGATTTACGCAAGCCAAAGGGATGGCAACAGCAGTCTGGGCAAAAGCGCGTGCGAACAATGACTTCAGAGCCTTCCAGCCCACGCTGGAGGAATTGATTGACCTCAAAATCGAGGAAGCCCAGCAGCTCGGTTACAAGGAGCATCCTTATGATGCTCTGCTGGAACAATTGGAACCAGGCATGACTACGGCCGAGGTGAAAGCAATTTTCGACGGACATCAGCCGCAACTAACCGCGTTGATCGCCGCGATTGGCAAACAGGCCAACAACGTCAGCGACGCGCCTGTTCACCAGCATTTCGAGATCGAGAAGCAGCGCGAGTTTGGATTGTCGATTTCCAAAGCGTTCGGCTTCGATTATAACCGCGGGCGCCTGGATATTTCGGTGCATCCGTTTGAAATCCAGTTCTCGCGCGACGATGTGCGGCTAACTACTCGCTACCACGAGGATTTCCTGAACCCTGCGCTCTTCGGCACGCTCCATGAAACTGGACACGGCTTGCACGCCCAAGGCTTCGGGACATCGATTGAAGGTACATATCTTTCCGATTTGGACGCCGGTTCTGGCGCCATCGCTGAATCGCAATCGCGGATGTGGGAAAACGTTGTTGGGCGCAGCCGCGGCTTCTGGAAGTGGGCATACCCAAAGTTGAAGGATACGTTTCCGGCGCAGTTAGCCAAGGTAGATCTCGAAGCGTTTTATCGCGCAGTTAACACTGTGCGCCCCCGGTTCATTCGGGTGGAAGCCGATGAGGCTACCTACAACCTGCATATTATCCTGCGCTTCGAATTGGAACTCGAACTACTGACCGGCAAACTTAAGGTGGCGGATTTGCCCGCCGCATGGAACGCGCGGTTCGAACAGTTCTTTGGCATTGTGCCGCCGGCCGATAAAGACGGGGTACTACAGGATATTCACTGGTCACAGGGCGCTTTAGCGTATTTCCCTAGTTATGCGCTTGGCAATCTTCTCTCGGCGCAGTTCTTCAACAAAGCGGTGCAGGATGTCCCGAGCATCCCGGACGACATCACTCGCGGCAAATTCGATACGCTGCTGAACTGGGCAACGACGAACCTTTATCAACACGGTCGCAAGTTCACGGTGGACGAACTCGTCCGCCGCGTAACCGGCAAGCCTATCGAGTGGCAGCCTTACGTTGCTTATCTGGAAGCCAAGTTCAAAGAGATTTTCCGATCCTGGTGAAGGACAACCTCGCAACTGCTGACAAAATGCAGACGACAGCAGGATCGCTCGCACTCGTAGGCAGCATCGTTCCTTCGGATTCCGTGGTGGTGAATCGTGTTGCGCGCAGCCCGGCGCCGTCATTCTCGGCAAAGCAAATCTTTCTGAGTGGGCAAATCTTCGCGGCAACGCGCCGTTCAATGGTTGGAGCGCGCGGGGCGGTTTCACACGCGATCCATCATCTGCTGAGCTTCGATCCGTGTGGATCGAGCTCAGGTTCTGCGGTGGCAGCGGCGGCCAATCTTTGCGCAGCCACGGTGGGGACGGAAACGGGATAGCTCCATTGTTTGTCCTTTCGGAAACAACCTCAACGTAGGAGTTAAGCCGACTGTGGGACTGGTCTCGCAAGATGGAACTATTCCGATCGCGCACAGCCAGGATACGGCCGCATCTTTCTATTCCTGTCGGTCTTACGCCGGAAGGCAAACCTGCAGGTCTCTGGCTGTATAGCGGATTTTTGAAGGAACCGACGCTGCTCGCCTTGGCCTACGATCTGGAGCAGGCGATCAAGCCGCGGAAGCAACCGCAATTTCTGGGATCCGTTCCACCAGAACCGCCGGATGCCGGTATCTGTGCGACGTTAACGGCCGCAGCGGCGCCGAAATTAGTGAATGGCCGCGCAAAGACCTCGCATCACATTGGATCTGGAAAACCGTTTATTCAGTGACCGGCGCAGCGCATTGCTGCGGCAAATGAATTTAGTGAAAGTGATCGGAAGTAGCTAACCTGCCTCGTCGGGCTATTAGCTATCAGCTAATCAGTGATAGGAGAATCGGGATTCCCCGCGACGGGCACGCAGAAAAAGGAGAACAGAAACGCCAGCCGACAAGAGAATCAACGTCTGTCTTTCCTCCGAATCTCTGTTCGCAGCAAAGGCCACATTATCGACCGCAAAGCATCACCCACGTCGGAGAACGTTAGGACCGCACGATCGAATGGCGTATCACTAGCAACGCCCGCATAACCCCCGGTGAAGATCGGATCGGGAATCCCCGTAAAGGAAATGCTACCGACTGATGCCGAGCCGGCAAAAAGTTCGATGGTAGTAGCGACTGGGATAGAAACCGCGGCATTAAGGGCGTATCCATAGCCGAACTGGATTGCGAGATTCGGCAGCGAAACAATCAGGGCAATAGCATTTAGATCTGACAGCGAGACCAAGTTCGGTTGCGTAATGTTTCCGGTTCTCCCGGGTCCGCCGTCCACTATGACGACTCCGTTGGTGGACGAACCGTTCTTTGTCGCTTGAAACAGGACGCCGTCAACAATGAGGCCGTTCGCCTCTGTGTTGTCGGCAAGGGCTGAGAAATCGAGCACAGTTGCGCTGGCGAAATCGAGCGGTCCGATTGGAGTAAGGGCCGCGTGCGGCTGAAAGACGCTGCAAGAAAATATAGGACGAGGACTGGCAGGGCTCTTATAATATTCATAAGATTAGATTTAATTCGTGCCGCGTAAGCGCGCATGTCAGTTGGATATAGCCGGTCAAGGTCTGCGCGTCCACTCAAATTACCATAAACAATTCGTATTAGGCGTGCCAAAAAGCTGAAAGTTTATCAAAATTCTTGTTGTGCATACGGATGTTGTCGTTACGGTCAGCGGCTTGGCCCCCGGGACTAACATGTCAACCCTACAAACATTCTACTCCCGCTCTGATGTCATCCCGCTTCTATCACCATCTGTTGATCGTCCTCGTGAGTTTAGTTTCAACCCAGGCGCTTCACGCCGCTACGCGAACCATCAAGTTCGCATGGAAGGCTTCACCGTCAGCTGAAGTCGTAGGATATAAGATTTTTTGGGGCACCGGCAGCCATAATTACCAGAATGTGCGCGACGTGAAAAATGTGCTGACCACGTCCCTCACTCTGTCGGAAACTAAATATTATGTCACCGTGACCGCTTACAGCATGACGGCAAATAGCTGGTTTAGTAATGAAGTGATCGTGCCGCCTCTGTGACGTGGTAGGTCGAAACATCGCTTCGTGTTATCGGACGCAGCATCTCCGCGCGTTAACGGTTCTCAGTTGTCAGCCTCAGATATCAGCCTCCGGAATTTCATCCATGCACATCCGCGAAATCCGCGGTTAGTCTTTTCAGCGTGCCTTAATTAGTTGAAGAATGGGCGAATCTTTTCGTATCGTCTGCCGGCGCCGATTCCCTTGACTCGTTGCAGGTCATCGGCGCTTTTGAATGGGCGCGCCTCGATAATGCGTTCTGCGATGGACGGGCCAATTCCGGGAACGTTCTCAAGTTCAGTTAGCGATGCGGTGTTGACGTCGAGTTTGGTTTGAGCCGGGAAACCAGAAGGGGTGGTTTCTTCGGAAGGCAATGGCGTAGCCCCAGGCGTGGCCGCGGGTTTCGCCGCGGCTTGCACCGGCATCTCACCAGCCGGGTGAAAAAATTTGTCGAATGGATCAATTCCTCTTTCACTTTCCGGTTGTTGCGCTCGAACTGTCATCCGTTCCTCGTTAGCCCCCCAACCGCCAACTTTTTCCCGCTTCGCCTTGTGTTCTAGTTTGATTAGGTTTTTCCATTCGGCGGCGGCCGATGTTAAACCTTCGGGTTTGGCGGTGGCAGGATGGGCCCGGGCGAGTCCATTTTCCACTAACTGCTCGCCGAGATCCCCGGTGCGCGTTTGCACGAATGCGTAAAAGCGCTGCATCCGGCTTCGACCACCCGCGTCTTCCCAACACGTCCGCACGAAAAATGAATCGGCCAGTTTTTCGCGGGTAAACTCCTTTGCCAACTCCCCAACTTGCAGCACCTGATCAACCGTGACTCCGAAGTATGTTGCCTGTTCCTCTACTCGATCGCCAAATTCGGCGCTGGTTTCGGGAGCATCCACAAAATAAAGCCGGAAGATGTATTCGTGCCCTTCAACACTAACGTGGAAGCTATCCCCATCGTTTGGCCGTTTTATCAGGTAATGACCGCCTTGCAGGGTGACCCACGGCGCGGACGCCAGGCAAGGCGTAGTCGCCAGGCCTGATAAAATCAAAATAAGAAGCCAGCGAGTCGTATGTTTCATCGCAGTGCTTCAAATTGACTCAAGATTTCAAGTTCTACTCCTCCCGTTGCCAGGTCTGGCTGCGCCCGACCACTGGTATGCCAATGTAACCGTGCACCTGCAGTTTTTGCCCGCTCTCTAGAGGAGTAAGAGTGACGCGATAAATCATACCGTTCTCCGGATCGAGAATTTGCCCGTCCCCCCACGAAGCTCCATCCTTTTTCGCTCCCCACAAAATCGTCATGCCTTCGACTGGTTGATCTTTCCGTTCTCCTTCGCACGGTCGGCAAAGCGGATGCGGTCCCTCCGGGGATTCGAGCACCTGCAGGACTTTTCCGCGGAGCTCGCCATCTTGCTCGGTGATTCGTACAATTGACTTCGGCCGTCCCGTTTTATCATCAAACGTTCTCCATGTTCCGACGGGTGAATCGTTGCCGGCGAATGTGCTCGCTAAACCGAGCCAAAAAACGATTATCCATTTCATCAAGAAACTTTTCCTCAAAGGGAGCTACGCAGGGGGGCAAATGTTCGCGGTTAGGTTATGACCTCGAACTGGCTCATCATTTTGAACATCTGATATCGATCCGCAATTTGGTCCTGGGTCAATTTGCGCAGACGTTCGAGGCTGAATGCTTCCACGCAAAAACTCGCCAGCACGCTTCCGTAGATCACCGCTTTCCGCATTACATCGAAGGTCACGTTTTCCCGTACGTGCGCCGCCAGGTAACCGGCGAAACCCCCAGCAAAAGTGTCCCCTGCCCCGGTCGGATCGTGAATATCTTCCAGCGGATAAGCGCCGGCGCTAAAAAATTGGCCTTCGCCAAAAAGCAGCGCACCATGCTCGCCTTTCTTGATCGCCACGTAGCGAGGTCCATATTCGCGAATTTTTCGTCCGGCCCGAATAAGGCTCGTCTCCTTCGTCATCTCGCGCGCTTCGCTGTCGTTCAAAATCAACAGATCAACCCGCCGCAGCAAGGCGTCGAGATCGGAGCGTGTAGTTTCAATCCAAAGATCCATGGTGTCGGCTACAACAAAACGCGGCCGTTCCATTTGATCGAGCACGTGCGATTGCAATGTCGGCGCAATGTTGGCCAATAAGACGAAGGGTGTAGCCCGATAATTTGCCGGCAGCTCCGGGAAAAAAGTTTCGAAAACATTCATCGCAACCGAACGCGTCTCGCGCGTGTTGAGGTCCCAGGCGTACTCACCCGACCAGCGGAACGTTTTCCCATTGACGCGCTGGACGCCGGTGGTGTCGATCCGATGTGATTTCCAAAACTCGAATTCGCTTTCGGGAAAATCATCGCCGACTACGCCAACCAAATTCACCGGGGTAAAGAAACTCGCGCTGAGAGCGGCGTAGGAAGCCGAACCGCCGAGCAAATCGGCGTGCTCTTCGACCGGAGTTTTGACCGTGTCGAGCGCAATGGAACCGACCACGAGAAGGGACATCGAGATCAGAGGCCAGAGGAGGGCAAATGACGAAGCCGCGTAAACATCGAACCTTCCAACCCGTTTAACGTGGCCCTATACGCAGCGAAGCACCAACGGTTCGAGCCGGACTGGCGTTGAATGCCGAAGCAATGACAAAGCACGAATGAAGCACTCATGCTGATGCAGATGCTCATGCTCGCGATTGTAATTGCGGTCAGAAGTGAAGGTGAGAGGCTCAGACTTCAGAGATCAGTGGTTCGTAGTCACTTGGTCATGCTCTCGGCGAAGTAATTCTTTACAAGCTCTCGCATATCCGGCAATGTCGTTCGCTTGCAGCAAGCCGGAAACAATGACGACGCGTTTGGCGCCGGCGGCGATTACTTGCGTGAGATTTTCGAATTTGATCCCGCCGATGCAAAAAATGGGAATGGAAACGCGCTCGTAGACTTCGCGAATTTGCGCGAGGCCGATGGGCGAGTAATCGGGTTTGGTAGGAGTGGAGAAGATTGGGCCGAAGCCGATGTAATCTGCCCCTTCGCGCTCGGCGGCGACGGCTTGTTCGATGCTGTGAGTTGATTTGCCGACGACGATGGGCCGTTTGATCTGCGCGCGCACTTTTTCGATCGTAGGGTCATCCTGACCGACGTGCACACCTTGCACTTCCACACGTTGCGCGATCTCAGCGTGATCATTGGCGATAAGCGGGATGTTCGCCGACATGGTTAGCAGTTTTTCCGCGAGCGCGCTCAATTCATCGAGACTACGATTCTTGCCGCGCAACTGCACGATGTCGATCTCGCCGGCGATGAGTTCCTCCAAAATGGCCGGTGCATTTTCAGCATTGACATAGCCGAGATCGATAATTGCGTAGAGAAAGGCGTCCGTTAACGAGCGCACCTTATTCGTGTAAGCGGCCGGGCGTTGCAATCAATTCGAACTTGTCCGAATTCATCAGCCGCTCGACGAAGCCGGTATCGTATTTCCCCTCGCGAAATTCCATGCTGCGCATGATTGCGCCGTGAAATCCCACCGTGGTTTTGATTCCGGTGATGTAATACTCATCCAGCGCGCGCCGCATACGGTCGATTGTCGAATTACGGGATGCTCCCACCGCGATTAATTTTGCAATTAACGAATCGTAGTACGGCGGCACGACGTAACCGGTGTAAGCGTGAGAATCAACTCGGATGCCGCGGCCGCCCGGCGCGTAATAAAATGCAATTCTACCTGGTGAGGATTGAAAATTTGTCGCCGGATCCTCGGCGTTGATCCGGCATTGGATGGCGTGTAATCGCGGCGAAGCCCGAGCGACGTGCGGGGAGAGACGTTCGCCCGCAGCGATGCGAATCTGTTCTTTCACCAGGTCGCAGCCATAGACCTCCTCCGTGATGGTGTGCTCGACCTGAATGCGCGTGTTCATTTCCATGAAGTAGAAGTGGCCGGATTTATCGACCAAAAACTCCATCGTGCCGGCATTTTGATAGCCGACCGCTTGCGCCAATTTCACGCAGGCGTGTCCCATTTTTTTGCGCAATCCCTCGGTCATGAGCGGTGAAGGGCATTCCTCAATTACTTTTTGGTTTCGTCGTTGGATGGAGCAATCGCGTTCACCCAGATGCACGACGTGGCCGTGCTTGTCCGCCACGATCTGAAATTCGATGTGATGCGGATTAACGATGAGTTTCTCGATGTAAACATCGCTGTTCCCAAAAGCCTTCTCCGCTTCCATCCGCGCGGCATGAAACGCCGGAAGAAATGAAGCGTCGTTGTGGGCTACGCGCATGCCGCGCCCGCCCCCGCCCGCGACCGCTTTGATCATCACCGGGTAGCCGACCTTTTTCGCGACCTTGACCGCCTCGGTTTCTTCAGTAACCACGCCATCGCTTCCGGGCGTGACTGGCACACCGGCTTTGCGCGCAAATTGGCGCGCCAAATTTTTGTCGCCCATTGCCCGCATCGCGCTCGCCGGCGGCCCGATAAAATGAATGTTACAGCTCTCGCATACTTCGGCGAAGTGCGCGTTCTCCGCCAGAAATCCGTAACCGGGATGAATCGCGTCGACATCGCCCACTTCGGCGGCGCTCATGATGCGATCGATTTTCAAATAACTTTCCGAGCTCGGGGGCGCGCCAATGCAAATCGATTCATCCGCCAGTTGGACGTGGAGCGAATCGACATCCGCTTCCGAGTAGATTGCGAGGGTGCGAATGCCAAGTTCTCTGCAAGCACGAATGACGCGCAACGCGATCTCGCCGCGGTTCGCGATTAAAACTTTCTCAAACATGTTATAAGGCAAGCGCGCCGCTCGCCTATCCCAACTCCAAGGCAGGCGACAGGCCTACCCTACAATAAACGCGCTGCATTACCGCACGCGATACAGCACCTGGCCGAATTGCACCGGCTTTGCATTTTCAGCAACGATCTCCGCGATTACGCCTTTTGTTTCCGCCTTGATTTCATTCATCACTTTCATCGCTTCGATAATACACACCACCGTTTCTTCGGTTACCTCCTTGCCGACATCGACGAACGGGGACGCGTCGGGTGAAGCCGCGCGATAAAATGTTCCGACCATCGGGGAAACGATATCGCGCAAGTGCGACGTCTCGGCCGAAACGGGGTGCGCAACGCTCGCATTCGGTGGACTGTTTTGCACCATTGGCGCGGTCTGCGCTGGCATCATCGAAACTGGTTGCTCGCTGATTCCCTTTTGCAATTTCAACCGGAACCCGTCCTTCTCCATTTCGAACACGGAAAGATCGTTCCTCCGCATCAAATCGATGATGGCTTTTATATCTTTGAGTTCCACGGCGGGCGGGATGACTAAGCCGTTTTACGTAACGTACGTTCACCGAGCAGGTCAAGACACGAAATGTTCGGAAGTTAGGCTTCCAGCCTGACTCGGCCGGCAAGCTTGCAGCTTGTCAGCGTGGTGCTCGCCAACGCGCCGATCAAACGGGCAAGATGTCCGTTGACCCCACCGCCAAGATGGCCGTGCTACCGTTCGCGCCTCTGACTTTTTGCCAATATACTCCGCTGCGGTTTCATGAGCGGAATTACCTTAACAGACATTCACGCTCGGGAACGACGTGATTTCAAAATAATCGACGAGACCGACGACTATATAATTGTCGATAAACCGCCGCTGCTCCTGGTCCATCCCACCAAGCCGAATGACGCGACGACGCTTTGGGCGGAATTGCGTCAATTACTTGCATTTGAAATTGCCAGCGGCGGACAGGTTTCTATCGTCAATCGGCTGGATCGCGAAACGAGCGGCATCGTGCTTGTTGCGAAAACAACAGCAGCAGCGCGTGAATTCGGGCTACTGATGCAATCGCGTCGCGTCAATAAGGAGTATCAGGCGATTGTGTGGGGCTGGCCGGAATGGGAAACCAAAATCGTTGATGCGCCAATCATCCGTCAGGGAGAGATCGCGATGTCCAAGATTTATTTGAAGCAAACGGTTGATCCGCGTGGCGCCGAAGCGGTGACGGATTTTTGCGTGGTAAAACGTTTTCAAAAACTAACGCCAAATGGTGAATCATTTTCGTTATTAAAAGCGCAGCCTTTGAGCGGACGCACCCATCAGATTCGCGTGCATCTCGCTTCGCTCGGACATCCAATTGTCGGCGATAAAATCTATGGGCCGGACGAGAATCTTTATCTGCGATTTATCGAGACTGGTTGGACCGATGAATTAGCGCACAAATTATTGCTCGAGCGCCACGCCTTACACGCATCGCGCTTGCGCATCGACGAGCGGCGCAACTGGGCGAGTCCGCTGCCAAAGGATTTGTGCGATTGGCTGTAGCCGCGGGTCGCCGGCCGCGTCTACG
>Ga0209159_1001151_pt1 | contig 21123 bp, 16 predicted proteins | sample GraSoiAngelo_144_FD_185901 | JGI IMG/M metagenome (GOLD analysis project Ga0209159, IMG submission 185901) | Grasslands soil microbial communities from the Angelo Coastal Reserve, California, USA - 14_1009_02_40cm (SPAdes) (version 2) | ecosystem: Environmental > Terrestrial > Soil > Grasslands ...
GGTTCGGATGTCGCGGCGCACGACCGCCTTGGTGAGCTCGAACACGTCCGACTCGATCGCTCCCGACACCAGCGCTCGCACGTCGCTTGCGGTCACCGGTTCTCCGTTCGCCCACGCGGCGAGCTTTCCGAGTTCGTTCTCGATGCGATCGGTATCTCCGCCCACGGCCGAAGCGAGCGTGTCCAGCGCGTCCGGGCGTAGCGTGACAGCGGCGAGCTTCGCTCGCGCAGCGATCCAGCGGACGACGTCCGGTGGCAGTAGCCGGTCGTATCGCTCGACCGTGCCGCCCGCGCTCTCGACCAGATCGAGGAGCGCCATCTCCGCGGGAGCTGCGGGCTTCGTCCTCCGCGCGCGCGTTCGATTCGAGCGCATGGGCTCGGGCGCAACGAGCACGAGCGCCGCGTCTTCCGGGAAGCGCTCGACGACATCCGTGCGCGCGAGCGCCTCGGCGTGCTCGACGAGGACGACGCGTCGCTCGTCCGGCGCAGCGAAGAGTCCCTGGGACTGCCCGGCGATGACGATCTCGTCCGGATCCGCGCTGCGCGCATCGATACGGACGAGTCCAAACGCGGTCGACGTCGGTGTGAGCTCGCGTGACGCGAGGTCACCGCGCGTCGGCGTCGAGCCAGCGAGGAGCGCGCTGATCAACTCACCCGCGCGGAGCCGGATACGGAACGAGTCCTCGCCGTGGAGCAGGTAGAGCGTTCGCGTGGGTGCGGACGACGAGGCCTGCGCCATCAAGTGCGATCTCCACCGTCCCGTCGTGATCGGTGCGGTACGTCGGTACCCCCGCAAGTGCCGCGAGCGTCGCCGCCGTGGGATGACCATACCGGTTCCCTGCCCCGACAGAGATGAGCGCCGCCTCGGGACGCGCTGCGGCACGCAGCGCTGCCGCGAACGGCGTCTCCGCGCCGTGATGCGGCGGCACGTATACGCGCGAGCGCAGGCGATCCGGATGATCGAGCAGCAGGCGCAGCGCGTCGTCGACCGCGTCGCCGGTGAACAGCGCGGAGAACGTCCCGCGCGTGACGCGCAGCACCAGCGACGGCACGTCCACGCCGACGTCGGGATCCGGCGCGAGCACGGCGATGCTCGCGTCTCCGAGCGCGACGCGCATGCCGGCGTGCACGGCGCGGCGCTCGACACCTCGTTTGGCGATCGCGGCCGACCACAGGTCATTCAGCGGGCCGGCGTTCAGCCCCTCGGGCTCGAGCGCAAGCCCGACGTCGTATCGCTCGAGCACAGCGATGAGCCCCGCGCCGTGATCGGCATGCGCGTGCGTCAGCGCGACGACGTCGAGGCGACGCTGCCACGGCGCGAGCGTCGCACCGAGCTCGTCGAGGATCCGCGACGGATCGGGGCCGCCGTCGATCAGCGCGAGGACGCCACCGGCATCGACGAGATACGCGTCCCCCTGCCCGACATCGAGCGCGACGACGCGGACGCTCGCGGAGCCTGCGGGCCACGCGGTCACAAGCAGCGCCGGCACGACCGCGATCGCGAGCGCGATCGCCGCTGTCGTGCGTGTCCACGCGACTCCGGTCGTGCGCATGAGCGCTCCCGATCGGTCCGTGAGCGCGATCCGGGGCAACGTGACGCGCATGCGACCGACTCGCCGCGCAGCTGCGATCGCGGCGATCTCGATGAGGGTGACCGCGACGAACGTCGGTGCGCCGGTCGGCACGCTCAGCGACGCGAGCGGGAGTGCGGCAGAGATCTCGACGGTCGATCGCAGTGCCCACGCGCCGGCCCAGGCGACGAGCGCGACGGGTCGCGCGAGGTCCAGCGAGAGCGCCCCGGCGAGGCTCGTCGCAGCGCCGGCGAGCATGAGCAGAGGAAAGAGCGGCACGCACACGAGGTTCGCGAGCGGCGAAACGAGTGAGAGGCGCCCGAAGGCGGCCGCGACGAGCGGCAGCGTCGGCGCGGTCGCCGCGAGCGTCGTCGCGATGCCTTGCCCGACGACACCCGGAAGGAATTCGAGTCGTTCGGCAAGCGACGCCTGCCACAGCACAAGGCCCGCGGTCGCGAGCGCGGACAGCTGGAAGCCGAGATCGTCGATCGACCCTGGATCCGCGACGAGCATGAAGGCGACCGCGGCGCACAGCGCGTTCGCTGTCGCCGCGCGCCTGCCGCTGATCGTCCCACATGCGGCGACGGTGGCCATGAGCGCCGCGCGCAGCACGCTCGGCTGAAGTCCGACGAGCAGGCTATAGAGCGCGACCGCGGCCACTGAGAGGAGCGCGCGCGCCACCGGTCCGGTGCGACCGCGGAGCGAGAGCGCGACCACCGTCGCGACGAGGGTCATGTTGAAGCCGGAGATCGCGAGGAGATGAGTGGTGCCGCTCGCGGCGAATGCCTGCGACAGCTGCGCGGGTATGCCACTTCGCTCACCGAGCACGATCCCGAGGAGGAGCGCGCTCTCTGGCGCTGGGACGAGGACCGCAAGTGGACTCGCCAGCGCGGCGCGAGGCAACCCGAGGTTCGCGAGCTCCGGCCAGAGCGGGATCGGCATGACCGTGTGCGCGAGCGCCGCCGCCGCAGAGATCGCCGCGAGCGTCCACGCGATGCGGCGTCGATCGACGCTCGCGACGGCGAGGAACGTGCAGATGGCCACGATCGCGAGCGAGCACGCGGCACCTGCAAAGAGGTCGAGGCGCAGCACGAGCGCCGCGACCGCGGCGGCGACAGCCGCGGGGCACAAGGGCGCGGCGAACAGGATCCTCAGCGGAGCGTCAGTAGGCCGCGGATGTCGGCGAGCACGCGCGCCGTGACGAGCCCGCGCGTCTGCAGTTCGTCGACCTTGCCGAACGGCCGTTGATCTCGCGAGCGCACGATGCGTGACGCCGTCGCGGGGCCGATGCCCGGCAGCGACTCCAGCTCGGCCGCACCCGCGTGGTTGAGGTCGATCTTCGTCTCCGCTGCCGAGGCTGCCCGCCGGTGGCGTCTCACCGTAGTGCGGCACGTACACGCGGGCACCATCACGTAACAGCGCGGCGCGGTTCAGGCTCGCGACGTCTGCGTCAGGGGCCAACCCACCGGCGGCCGCGATCGCATCCGCGACGCGTGTCCCGTACGAGAGACGGACGATGCCCGGGCGTGCGACGGCACCCCCGACGTCGACCACGATGAGCGGGACAGGCGTCGGGGCGGCGGTCTCCTCCACGACCGCGATCGGCACCGCCGCGGGCGCGCGCGACCGGAAAAGCGCGAACGCGATGCCGAGCCCCAGAGCACCGACGACGGCGAAGACGACGATCCGTGGCATGCGCGCACGCTGACGGCTCGCGGCGCGCGTGAGAAGCCCGACGCCGTCACATATTCATGTGACAAGCCGTCACCAAAATGTGTGACGGACTAGTTGGACTTGCGACGATCTCCCGGCGGCTTCATCTGCGCGATCGTGACGGGAAGCTCACCAACGGCCTCGCCGTCGATGTTCACCTGGAAGCGGTGCATGCCGTACGTCGTGAAGCTCATGTTGTTGAGCTCGACGATCACGTTCACGTCCTGGCCGGCCGCGGCGTGCACGCTGATCTCGGGCGGGTTCGGCATGGCCTGCTGGCCGTCGGGACGGAGCAGCCGGACAACGACCGTATGCGGCCCGACGTCGAGGCCCAGGATCGCGACGAGGAACATGCGCGGATGCTGCGCCGGCAGCCCGCTCACGCTGATATTGCGGAAGATGCCGAGCAAACTCACCTTGCCGTCCTGTCCGACGAGCGCGTGGTCGCACAAGGCGCCGAGACGGATCTCCGGGGTCACCGCGTGACGATACTCACCAAACGGTCGGCCACGACAATGACCTTCTTCGGCGAGGCACCCGCCAGTGCCGCCCGCACCTTCGGGCTCGCGAGAGCGGCGCTGCGCAGCGCGCCTTCCATCCCCGCCACGACGATGATCACGGCGGCGCTGCGCAGCGCGTCCTCCGAGGAACCCGCCGGCGCGACGATCCGGTCACGCAGCTTGCCGTTCACCTGCACGACGATGGTCAGCTCGGCCGGTGCGGCGATCAGCTCGTCGTACGTCGGCCAGCGTTGCTGGTGCACCGAGCCCTGGCCGCCGCGCTTGTGCCAGAGCTCGTCGGTCATGTGCGGCGCGAAGGGCGCGAGCAGCAGGACGATCGTCGCGATGCCCTCATCGCGGCTCGGCCCAGCCCCCTTCTGCAGCGCGTTCGAGAGCTCCATCATCGCCGCGACCGCGGTGTTGAACGAGTACGTGCGCACGTCCTCGGTCACACGCTTGATCGCGCGCTGTACCTTGCGGTCGAGCTCCGCCTCGCGCGGGCCGGCGGGCTGCCGGTCTGCCGATGCCATGTCCCAGACGCGCCGCAGGAAGCGGTGCACGCCTTCGATCCCCGACGCGTCCCAATCCGCGCCGTCGACCCACGGACCCATGAACATCATGAACAGGCGCAGCGTGTCGGCGCCATAGCGCTTCACGTATTCGTCGGGCGTCTGCACGTTGCCGCGCGACTTCGACATCTTGCGGCCCTTGAAGACGATCGTCCCCTGGTAGCGGAAGCGCGTGACCGGCTCGTCGAACCAAAGCTCGCCGAGGTCACGCAGCGCCTTCGCCATGAAGCGCATGTAGAGCAGGTGCAGGATGGCGTGCTCGACGCCACCGGTGTACTGATGGACGGGCAGCCACTTCTTGCCGATCGCCGCGTTCATGAACGCCGTGTCGATCTTCGGATCGACGTAGCGATACATGTACCAGGACGAATCGACGAACGTGTCCATCGTGTCCGTGTCGCGGCGCGCCGGCTTGCCGCACTTGGGACACGTTGTGTTCACGAACGCCGGCACGTGGGCTAACGGTGAGCCACCACGGCCGGTGAACTCGACGTCGCGCGGGAGCTCGACAGGCAGCTGGTCGTATGGCACGGGCACCGCGCCATCGGTCGGGCAATGGACGATCGGGATCGGCGTGCCCCAGTAGCGCTGGCGCGAGATCAGCCAGTCGCGCAGCCGGTACGTCACCGACGGGCCGCCGATGCCGCGCTTGCGCGCCTCGTCGGCGATCGCCTTCTTCCCGACCTCGCTCCGCGTGCCGGTGAACGGACCGCTCCGGACCATTCCGCCCTCGCCGACGTACGCCGCATCGAGCGCGCCGTGTTCCTTGCCGTCCTCGGAGATGACCTCGCGGATCTCGAGGCCGAACTTCTTCGCGAAGGCGAAGTCGCGCTCGTCGTGCGCCGGGACGGCCATGATCGCGCCGGTGCCGTACGCCAGCAGGACGTAGTCGGCGATCCAGATCGGCACGCGCTCGCCGGTGAAGACGTTCTTCGCGTACGCGCCGGTGAAGATGCCGGTCTTCTCGCGTTCCGCCGTCGTGCGCTCGATCTCGGCCATATTGCGCGCGTGATCGACGTACTTGCGGACCTGCTCGCGCTGCGCCGGCGTCGTGATGCGCTCGACCAGCGGATGCTCCGGCGCCAGCACCATGAAGGTCGCACCGTAGATCGTGTCCGGTCGCGTCGTGAAGAATTTGATGTCGGCGCCCGGATGACCCTCCACCGGGAAGGTGATCTCCGCGCCCTCGGAGCGGCCGATCCAGTTGGTCTGCAGCACGCGCACGCGCTCGGGCCAGTCCAGGCCCTCGAAGCGCAGTAGCTCGTCCGCGTACTTCGTGATCCGGTAGAACCACTGCGTCATCTGCCGCTTCTCGACCGGCGTGTCGCAGCGCTCGCAGCGGCCGCCGATGACCTGCTCGTTCGCGAGGACCGTCTCGTCGCGCGGGCACCAGTTGACCGGCGCCTCGCCGCGATAAGCCAGCCCTTTTTCGTACAGCTTCAGGAACATCCACTGATTCCAGCGGTAGTACTCGGGGTAGCAGGTGATCACCTCGCGACGCCAGTCGATCGCCGTGCCCATGCGGCGGAACTGGTCGCGCATGTGCGCCATGTTCTTCTCGGTCCACACGGCGGGATGGATCTTGCGATCGATCGCCGCGTTCTCCGCGTTGATGCCGAACGCGTCGAAGCCCATCGGGAACAGGACGTTGTGGCCGTTCATGCGCATGAACCGCGCGGCGCAATCGGGAGGCGCGAACGCGTACCAGTGGCCCACGTGGATCTCGCCCGACGGGTACGGGAACATCGTCAGGAAGTAGAAGTTCGGCTTGTCCGCGGTGTCGAGCGTGTCGTGGAGGCCAGAGCGCACCCATTCCTCCTGCCACTTCGGCTCGATCGTGGCCGGGTCATAGCGTTCCGTCCGCTCCTTCTCGATGGTCATCGCGCTCGCCTCCTTTCCACTTTTCGCGCTCGGCTCGGCCCGCTCTCGCGGCCTGCGCCTCTCCGCCTCGACTCCGCTCGTTGAGCTCGCTCCTCGCGGATCAACCGCTCATCGCTCACCCATTTTGTTCCGGCCAAACAAAAAACCCTCCGCCCCGCGCCGAACGACGTCGGTAAGGGGACGGAAGGCGACTTCCGCGGTACCACCCCGCTTGAGAACGATTCGAACATGTCGGGTGGAGCTGGCGGGATTCGAACCCGCGACCCCCACACTGCCAGTGTGATGCGCTCCCACTGCGCCACAGCCCCGATCGCTCTCCGCTCGAGCACGCGGCTAACGGGCGTGACTCCGGCGAGGGCTACTGCGAGTTCACCCTCGCGGCTCCCGGGCGAGTTCCGCGTTCCCCTCGACCGGCTCGCACCGCCGCCGGCTCTCTTGCTCAGGGACTATGCGTACTGCTCCCGTTCGCGGCCTTTGTGACCAAAGTATAGGCGGATGTATCGGCTGATCCGCGCCGAGAAACGGCATCCCGACGGGTCACCGCGCGCGGTCTGGGAGGCGTATCGCCTCGACGATCACGACGGCGCGATCCGCATTTGGACACCGGTGAACACGATCGTCATCCACGTGAACGGCCGGTGGGTACGCGAATTCCCGTCGCTCAGCGTATGGAAGCCAGGCGAGTCCTTCGTCGCGGCAGTGTGGGAAGAGGACACGCTCGAGATGTACATCGACATCGTTCGCGAAGTCATCGTCACGCCGACAAGCTTCACCTACGTCGATCTCTACGTCGATGTCATGCATCGCTCGGGTCGCACCTGGTCGAAGGACGAAGACCTCGCGCAGCAGCTTGAACCGTCGGAGCGTGAGCGCGTGCTCGCGGTGCGAGATGAGCTCCTTCGCGCCATTCGCGCGGGCGAGGCGCCGTTCCGCTTCGGGGATCCGCGCTGGCACGTGCCCCAGGCTGCGCGCGTGTTATCGCCGGGCGCGGAACTCGCGCTCCGCTAGCCGATCGCCGGCGCCTCTCTTCGCATCGAGACACTCTGCAGCACACCGAGCGCAAAGCAGATCGACACGAGTGAGCTGCCGCCGTGCGAGATGAACGGGAGCGGGATGCCCGTGACCGGCATCAGTGAGACCGCCATGCCGACGTTCACGAGGATCTGGAAGAGCAGCATCGCGGCGACGCCGCCGCCGAGGAGCATGCCGAACGGATCGCGCGCGCGGTACGCGATGCGCAGCGCGGCGAAGATGAGCACGATGTAGAGAGCGAAGAGGATCACCGCGCCGACGAACCCGAGGTCCTCAGCGAGCCCGGCGAAGACGAAGTCCGACTCCGCGATCGGCAGGTAGCCGAGGGGCGACTGCGTCCCGGCCGTGAGCCCCTTCCCCGTCGCCTGACCGGATCCGACCGCGATGAGCGACTGGATGATGTTCCAGCCCGCCCCCTGCGGATCGGAGTACGGATTGAGGAACGCGAGGAGCCGCTCCTGCTGGTAGGGCTTGAGCAGAGACCAGATGAGCGACGGCGACGAGACCGACGAGCTGCCAGACCCGCGCGCCCGCGAGGAACGCGATGCCGAAGAAGATCGCGATGAAGACGAGGCTCGTCCCGAGGTCGGGTTGCTTGTACACAAGGGCGACCGCAGGGCCGAGCATCGCGAGGCCGCCGGCGATGACCAGCGGCGAACCGATCCGGTCGCTGCGGTCGGCGAAGTACTTCGCCAGGACGACGATGGCGAGCACCTTCGCGACCTCGCTGAACTGGAACGAGAGACCGCCGAAGTTCACCGCGCGCTGTGCGCCGAGTGACTCGCGGCCGATGGCGAGGACGACGACGAGCAGGCCGAGCATGAGCAGATAGATCAGCGGTGCGAACGTGCCAAGCCAGGCGTAGTCGAACATCGCGACGATGACCATCGCCGCGACGCCGATCGCCGCCCAGATCGCGCCGCGGACGACGAACTGCATCGGGTCGCCGGTGAACGTGCGCGACTCCGCGGTCACCGAGTAGGTCATGACGAGCCCGTAGCCGATGAGGAGCAGCGTCGCGATGAGCAGGTACGGGTCGACCTGGTCGAGCCGCCGCAGGTGCGGGCGGTCGTGGAGTGGTGAGGACGCGCGCCCGATGTCGAGCGCCTTAACGGTCACGCGCGATCTCTCCGCTTCGCGTAGGAGACCGCTGCTGGCGCGCGGACTCGCTTCTCGCGGCCACACTCGCTGTCGCTCGCTGACACGCTCCCTGCGGTCGCTGAAGAGGGGCCCCTTCCCCTCGGGCCCCTCCCCCCGCACTGGTCGCTCGGCCTTTTCACTTCTTGTCTCCGAGCAGGTACGCCTCATAGATCTTCTGCGTGAGCGTCACCGCCGGGTTGATGCACGAGTCGCACAGCGAGCGGCTCGAGTCGTAGGTGAAGATGACCATCGCGATCTGCGCCGTCGGATCGGTGTTGTCCTGCTGCGGCACGAACGAGACGAACCAGTTGTGGAAGCCGAGGCGATTCCGGCCCGCGCTGTCCTTCCCGGTCGACGCGCCGAACTCCGCGGTGCCGGTCTTGCCCGCGATCGGGAGCTTGAGGTTCGGCATGTAGGCGTGGCCGATCGTGACGACCCGCCGCGCCGCCTCGCGGATGAGGCGGAGATCCTCGGCCTTCATCTCGAGCTTGCGGGGCGGCGCCGGCGGCGAGTACTTCGTGACGACGTTGCCCTGGCCGTCACGCACGTCCTTGAGGAGATGTGGCGTGTACACCGTCCCGCCGTTCGCGACTGACGCGTACGCGTTGAGGAGCTGTAGTGGCGTGACGGCGACGTAGCCCTGGCCGATCGCCTCGTGGTAGGTGTTGCCGATCGTCCATTCCTCGTCGAACGTCGCGAGCTTCCATCCGGGGTCGGGCATGATCCCGCGCGCCTCGCCGGGAAGGTCGATGCCGGTGCGCTCGCCGAAACCGAGCATGCGCCCGTACTTCGCGATGTTCACCGGGCCCGCGCCGACGACGCCCGGGCCCATCGGACTACCGCCGGCGAGCGTGTAGAAGTAGATGTCGCTCGAGTGCGCGAAACCGTTGAGGAAGTCGAGCCGTCCGTGCGCGCGCCAGTCGTAGAAGTTGAAGCCGGACACGGTCATGACTGTCGAGGTCACGTTCACGACCGTGTTGCGCGTCGCCGTGCCGGCGGTGAGCGCGGAGAGACCGGTGATCATCTTGAACGTCGAGCCAGGCGGGTAGATCTCGCCGATCGCCTTGTTCACCAGCGGATGCCGGTCGTCGGCGTTGAGCTGCCCCATCTGCGCCGGCGTGATGCCCTGCACGAACCAGTTGTTGTCGTATCCAGGGATGGAGACCATCGCGAGGATCTCGCCGTTCTGCGGGTTGAGCGCGACACCGACCGCCTGCGTGAAGCGATCTTCCTCGACGCCCTTGCGCAGCTCGGTGTCAAGGAGCTTTTGCAGCCGGTCGTCGATCGTCGTGACGACGCTATTCCCGGCGACGGGCGGCGCGAACGAGAGGGTCTTGATCTCTCGCTGCGCAGCGTCGCGTTCGATCTCGCGCCAGCCGAGTGTGCCCTTGAGGTAGCGCTCGTAGGTGAGCTCGAGTCCGGTGCGCCCGATGAGGGCCGTGTTCAGATAGCCCTGGTCCTTGAGATCGTTCAGCTCGTCCTCGGTGATCGGCCCGACGTACCCGAGCACCGGTGAATAGAGCGCCGCATCGGTGTATGAGCGGATCGACTGTGCTTGGACCGAGACGCCAGGGAAGAGCTCGCGGCGTTCGGAGAGAACGAGCGCGATGTCGCGCGCGACCGGCTTCGCCGAGACCTTCACCGGCTCGTACGGATTGCGAATCCGCTGCTCGTCGATGATCTTCGTGATCTCCGCGGGGTCGCGCCCGAGGACGGCGCCGAGCTGCGCGACGAGCGCGTCCTGCTTCCCGCGCGGCAGATCGACCGGCAGCACCATCACCGCGAAGCCCGGGAGGTTACGCGCGAGGACGTAGCCGTTGCGATCGGTGATCATCCCCCGCTCCGCGTCGACCGGAAGACGCAGAACGCGGTTCTCTTCGGAGAGCGATCGGTAGTGCGCGCCGTTGATGAGCTGCAGGTCCCACAGCCGGGCCGTGAGGGCGGTGAAGACGACGAGCACCGTGAGGCCCATCGCGATGAAGCGACGCGGACGCGGGAACGCGCGAACGTCCGATCTCACCATGCCGACCTCGTGAAGGATGCCTGCTTCTCAGTTGCCCGACGCACCATTCGTGCCAGCGGATAGGTGGCGATCGCGAGGACGCCGTTGTAGATGCCGGTCGACACCGCCGAGGCCACGAGGAGCGGGAAGTCGCCGACCGCGGTCCCGGCCATCGCGAGGATGACGACGTAGAGGACGCCGGCGGCGAGGCTCGCGACGCCGACAAGGAGCGCGCCGATCACAACCGAGCGCGGTCGGAGTGGATCATCGTGCAGGCCGACCGCCGCGACGGGAATGAGCGCCGCGAACGCGGTCGCGCCCAGCGGTCCGCCCGAGAGCAGATCGGCCGCGAGCCCGCCGAGGAACGCCCACCACACGGCCTCGCGAGCGCCGGCGGCGACGGCCCACGAGGCGGCCGCGAGAAGAACCAAATTTGGACGCGAACCGGCGATTGAGATGAATGGCACGACCGACCCCTGTAGGAGTGCCGCGACGAGCGGGACCACGATGGCGAGGGCCACCCGCACGACTCCCTCCTCTGCTCAGGCGGAACGCGGACGCCGCCTGCCTGCTACGCCCGGTCGACCGCTATGGGTGCGCGCGCACTCCGGAACGCACGCCGGCAGCCTCTGTGGCTGTTTCCCCGGCCGAATCGGTGACCGTCGCGAGCTCCTCGCTGAGCGGCCCGAAGGGATCCTCGTCGCGCAGCTTCGCCCGGACGTAGATGAGCACGAGGCGCAAGGTCGCGGCCACCGGGACCGCGAGCACGATGCCGAGGAGGCCGAACGCCGCGCCCCCCGAGAGCAGGGCGAAGATGACGATCGCCGGATGCAGCCGTACGGCGCGGCCGATCACGGCCGGAATGACGAGGTAGTCCTCGGCGTGGCGGAGGACCGTGTACATGATGGCGACGACCGCCACGTACGCGATCTGCGACCAGCCGAACGGGTTCGGGTGGCCGAGCGCGACGAGGCAGGCGATCGCCCCCGCGGTGATCGGACCGACGAACGGGATCGTCTCGAGAACGCCGGTCATGATCCCGAGCAGCACGCTGTACGGGATGCCGAGGATCGTGAGACCGATCGTCGTGACCGTCGACATGAGCACCACGAGGATCAACTGCCCGCGGATGTAGCGGCCGAGCATCACGTTCGTGTCGCCGAGGATGTGCAGCACCTCCGCGCGATGGTCTCGCGGCACGTTCCGGCGCACGAACGCGAGCAGGCGCGGCGCATCACGCAGCATCAGGAACGTGCCGATGAGGAAGATCAGGAACTCGAGCAGGAAGTGCCCGGTGTTGACGATGAACGGGAGCGCGCTACGTGAGGCCATCGCGCGGACCTGCGCCTCGATGTCCTGAACGCTCGGTCCGATGAGCGCATCGTCGAGGTCGCCCAGACCGATCTGATCGAACGTGTCCGAGACCGTCGTTCTCGCGTTCGCCAGGAGGACCGGCCAGGTCGTCTGAAGGTCCCGCGAGTTGTCCAGGATCCGTGGAACGAGCACACGCCCGCCACCGAAAATGACCGCAAGCACACCCACGAAGACCAGAATCGCCGCGACGGTCCGCGGCAGAGCGAAGCGGCGCTCGATCGCGCCCACAACTGGTAGCAAGATGTACGCGAGGATCGTCGCCCAAATGAAGGGCTGAACGATGTCGCCGGCGCGCCAGAGGAAGAGCAGCCCGACAAGCAAGAGACCGCCTACAACGAGGCGTTTGGTGGTCGGCGTCCAGCGTGATCTCATCCCGCGTCGATTATGTTCCTGGTGGGCTTTGGCCTGTAGGGGCTTATTTTCGCTCGGCGTCGCGACTTGCGACAAGAATGCGCTCGCACTGCAGGGAGAGCGCATCATTGCAGTGTAAGCACGCGATCCGCACGCGCGTCCAGGAGTCGTTTCGGGTAGAATAGAGACCACGAAGACGCCGCTCTCCGTTCCTAGTTTTTCCCAGTTTTCTGAGTCGCGTTTCCCGTGTGACATTCGAGCGAAATGAGGGTCCTTGTGGTCAGCAACCAGAAGGGCGGAGTAGGGAAGACGACGACGGCGATCAGCCTCGGCGCTGCCCTTGTCCAGCGGGGTCGGCGCGTCCTCCTGATTGACCTCGATCCGCAAGCGAACGCGACGAGCGGCCTTGGCGTCGCCAAGGACGGCGCCGGCATCTACGGAGTCCTCCTCAAGGAGCAGCCGATCAAAGAATCCATCGTGACGACGTCCCTCGAGGGCCTCGATCTCCTCCCATCCGGAGGAGACATGGCTGGCGCCGAGGTCGAGCTCGTGCCGCTCATGGCGCGCGAGTTTCGGCTGCGTCAGGCGCTCCGGTCGCTCGCCGAAACGTACGACACGGTCATCGTCGACTGCCCGCCCTCGCTCGGTCTCCTTACCGTGAACGCCCTGGCTGCGGGCGACGCCGTTCTCGTACCCGTGCAATGCGAGTACTACGCGCTCGAAGGCCTTGCGCAGCTGCTGGCCACCATCGAGGCGGTGCGGCAGCGATTGAACGACCGCCTCGAAGTTCTTGCGATCGTGCTCACGATGGAGGACCGCCGGAACCGGCTCTCCATGCAGGTCACCGACGAAGTACGTCGGCACTTCCCGAAGCTCGTCGCACGCACGCGGATTCCGCGAACGGTCCGACTCGCCGAAGCCCCGAGTCACGGCAAGCCGATCTCTATTTACGACCCGTCGTCTCGTGCCGCGAAAGCCTATGACGACCTCGCGCGCGAACTCGAGCAGCGGATGGGTCAGCGCGAACCGATCGCCCTCGCGGGGTCTGCGTGATGGCGAGAACCGGGCTTGGCCGCGGCCTCGACGTGCTGCTCGGGAACCAGCCTGGGAGCGCGCCACTCGTGGCTCCCACGACGAACGAGATCTCGCTCGATCGCATCGCGCCGAACCCTCAGCAGCCGCGCACGCACTTCGACCCCGCCGGCATCGAAGAGCTGACCGCGTCGATCCGCCGGCATGGTGTCCTGCAACCGATAGTGGTATCGCGGAAGGGCGAGACCTACGAGCTCGTCGCCGGCCACCGTCGCGTCGTCGCGGCGCGCGCGGCGGGAAAGACCACGATCCCCGCTGTCGTCAGGGAGGACGTGAGCGACCGGCTCGAGCTCGCCCTCGTCGAACACCTGCAGCGCACCGACCTGAACGCGATCGAGACCGGCCGCGCCTACAAGCTGCTGATGGAGACGTACGACCTCACGCAGGAGGAGCTCGCGGAGCGCGTCGGCAAGAGCCGCTCGCAGGTCGCGAACATGCTGCGGGCCCTGACAGCGCCGCAGGTCATCCAGGACGCGGTCGTCGAGGGCAAGATCGCCGAGGGCCACTTGCGCGCCTTGCTTCAGCTACCACTTTCGGATGCGATACGCGCACTGGGCGACATCATCGCGAAGGACCTCTCCGTACGCGACGCCGAAGCGCTCGTCCGCAAGATGGTCCATCCGACACGACGCGGCCGTTCTCGCGGACGGGTGCTGCGCACCGACCCCGACCTCGCGGCGGTGACGAATGACCTCCGTGCTGCGTTGGGCACGAAGGTGGAGGTCGTGCGCCGGCGTCGCGGCGGCCGCATCCAGATCGACTTCTATTCCGATGAGGATTTCGAGCGTCTCTACGAGCTGTTCATCCGAGCGGGAAAGGCATAAGGAGAGCACGTGGCCGTCAAGAAAGACGACGTGAAGACGCGCGGCGATAGCAACGGGCAGAAGCCGCCGTCCTCGTACAGCGCGAAGGACATTCAGGTCCTCGAGGGTCTCGAGGCTGTACGCCGCCGTCCCGGTATGTACATCGGCACGACGGACCTGCGCGGCCTCCATCACCTCGTGCGCGAGATCCTCGACAACTCGATCGACGAGGCGATGAACGGCACATGTGACCGCATCGACGCGTGGATCCATCCGAACAACGAGATCACGGTCGCGGACAACGGCCGCGGCATCCCCGTGGGCCCGCACCCGACGCAGCGCGACGCCAAGGGCAAGCCGATGGATGCGCTCGAGGTCGTCATGACGATCCTCCACGCGGGCGGCAAGTTCGGCGGCGCGGGGTACAAGGTCTCCGGCGGTCTGCACGGCGTCGGCGTCTCGGTCGTCAACGCCCTGTCGCAGAAGACCGTCGTCGAGGTGCACCGCGACGGCAAGGTCTGGACGCAGGCGTATGAACGGGGCAAGCCGACGTCGGCGGTGAAGCCAGCGACGAAGGCCCAACTCCCGCCGCCGGGGATGCTCGAGTGGAAGCCTCGCACGCCCTTCAGCGGCACGGTGACGCGGTTCGCGCCGGACACGCAGATGTTCCCGGTCATCCAGTGGGATTTCTCGATCATCGAGCAGTGGTTGCGGGAGTTCGCGTATCTGAACAAGGGGCTGTTCCTCTCGCTCCACGACGAGCGCGACGGGAACGAGGCGAGCCACTACTTCGATGGCGGCATCGTGTCGTTCGTCCGCCACCTAAATAAGGCGCACACGGTGCTGCACGCGAAACCGGTGTACGTCGACAAGACGTTCGAGAACGACACGATCGTCGAGGTCGCACTTCAGTACAACGACGGCTTCGCCGAGAAGGTCTACGCGTTCGCGAACAACATCAACACGATCGACGGCGGCGCGCACCTAACGGGTTTCCGCAACGCCCTCACACGCACGATCAACGCGCACGGGCGAAAGAGCGGACAACTGAAGGAGTCGGACCCGAACCTCACGTCCGACGACGTGCGCGAGGGTCTCACCGCGGTCATCAGCGTGAAGATCAAGGAGCCGCAGTTCGAGGGACAAACGAAGACGCGCCTGGGGAACGCCGAGGTCGCCGGTCAAGTGCAGGCGGCGGTGAACGACGCGCTCGGCGCGTACCTCGAGGAGAACCCGGGCGACGCGAAGCGGATCGTCGAGAAGTGCCTCAACGCGTTCCGCGCGCGCGAGGCCGCGCGCAAGGCGCGCGATGTGTTCCGCAAGGGCGCGTTCGACGGTTTCTCGCTCCCCGGCAAGCTCGCTGACTGTTCGGAGCGCGATCCGGAGAAGTGCGAGTTGATCATCGTCGAGGGCGTATCCGGTGGCGGGAACGCGAAGGCCGGTCGCGACCGGCGCTTCCAGGCGATCCTCCCGCTCAAGGGAAAGATCCTCAACGTCGAGAAGGCGCGCGCCGACAAGATGCTCGCGAACGAGGAGATCAAGGCGCTCATCACCGCGCTCGGCACGGGTATCGGCGACTACTTCGACCTGAAGAAGCTTCGCTACGGCAAGACCGTCCTTCTCGCGGACGCAGATGTCGACGGCGCGCACATCCGCACGCTCCTGCTCACGCTCCTGTATCGCCACTTCCGTCCGCTCGTCGAGGAGGGCCGCGTCTACATCGGGCAGCCGCCGCTCTATCGGCTGCAGCTCGGCAAGGACGTGCGCTGGGCGTACTCCGACCAGCAGCGCGACAAGGCGATCAAGGAGCTGAAGACGCTCGCAAAGGCGAAGCGCGACAAGCGCGCGGAGAAGGCGGAGGCCACACCCGAGGAGAAGCCGGCCAAGGGCCGCCGCGCGGCCGCCGCCCAGGGCGACGGCGCGACGCCGGATGGAGAGGGCACGTCCTCGAACAGCGACGAGGGAACCGACGACGGCAAGGGCGGACGCGAGCCCGCGATCTCACGCTACAAGGGCCTCGCCGAGATGAATGCCGAGCAGCTGTGGGACACGACGCTCAACCCGCTCACGCGAACGCTCAAGCGCGTGACGCTCGAGGACGCCGAGCGCGCCGACCTCGCGTTCGACGAGCTTATGGGCAACGAGGTCGACGCGCGGAAGAAGTGGATCATGGCGAACGCCCACAAGGCGGAGCTCGACACGTAGTGGCGCGACTCTCAGAGCTCGGCATCGACTTCGACCACTGGTGCTTCGCGTGCGGTCGCGCGAACCCGTACGGCCTCCATCTCGACTTCGACGTTGCGCGCGGCCGCGCCGAGACCACGCTTGTGAGCCGCCGCGAGCACACCGGCTACGACGGCTTCGTCCACGGCGGGATCGTGACGGCGCTCCTCGACGAGACGATGGGTTGGGCGATCTTCCACCAGGGCATCTGGGGCGTCACCGCGCGGCTCGCGGTCTCGTTCCGGCGGCCCGTACCTGTCGGCGAGCCGCTGACTGTCCGCGCCGAAGTGAAGAAGGAGACGCGACGGGCCGTCGACATCCACGGTGAGCTGCTCGACAGCGCGGGGACTCTGCTCGCCGACGCGGACGGCACGTTCGTCGTCATGCCCGAGCGGCGACGCCACGAGCTCGAGCGGCGCTATTCGCGCATCGATGAGGCGTTCACGAAGGTCCGCGAAGCGGTGGCGCAGGAGGAGAAGCAGCGGGACCAGGGGGAGGGGCCCCTGTTTAGCCGAGCGGAGCGAGGCGTGCGCACGTGATCGAGCAACCAGGGAACGAGCGCATCAACAACGCCGAGCTCGAGGCCGAGATGCGCAAGGCGTATCTCGACTACTCGATGAGCGTCATCGTCGCGCGCGCGCTTCCCGACGTGCGCGACGGCCTCAAGCCGGTGCAGCGCCGAATCCTCTACGCGATGCACGAGATGGGCATGCGCAGCGATCGCGCGACTCGCAAGTCCGCCGCGATCGTTGGCGAGGTGATGGGGAAGTACCACCCGCACGGTGACGTGCCGATCTACGACGCGCTCGTGCGCCTCGCGCAGGACTTCGCGGCGCGCTACCCGCTCGTGCAGGGTCAGGGGAACTTCGGCTGTTTCTCGGGCGACACGAAGATCGAGCTCTACTCGGGCGAGCAGAAGACGTTCGCCGAGCTCGTCGAGATGGCGCACAAGGGTCTGCGCGCCGAGGTGTTCACGCTCGACTCACACCGCAACGTGCGGATCAAACCGATGCGCGCGCCGCGTCTCGTACGCCGCAACGACGACGTCGTGAAGGTGACGCTCGAGTCGGGCGCGGAGATCGTCGCGACGCTCGATCACCGCTTCATGCTGCGCGACGGGACCTATCGCGAGGCGCAGCAGCTCAAAGCGAAGGACCAGCTGATGCCCTTCTCGCGCTCGTCCATTCCGGAGCGATTGCATCGCACCGGCGCATTCCCGATCCCGGCGAGCCTCACGCAAAAGGTCGCAAAGGTCGAGCCCGCAGGCAAGGCGGACGTCTATGACATGACCGTCGACATCACCCAGAACTTCGCGCTCGCGGCGGGGGTCTTCGTGCACAACTCGATCGACGATGATCCGCCCGGAGCGCCTCGCTACACCGAGGCGCGGCCGGCGGCGATCAGCAACGAGATGCTCGCGGACATCGACAAGAACACCGTCGACTTCGTCCCCAACTACGACAATCGCCATCAGCAGCCGACTGTGCTGCCGGCCCGCTTGCCCAACCTTTTGGCGAACGGCTCCGCGGGTATCGCCGTCGGCATGGCGACGAACATCCCGCCGCACAACCTGCGTGAGGTCGTCGCCGCGACGAAGCGCCTCATCGACGACCCGGACCTCACGAACGACGACCTGTGCGAGACCGTCCTCGGGCCCGACTTTCCCGGCGGTGGGCTCATCTACCGCTTCGAGGAGGAGAGGAACGTCGAGACCGGCAAGGCCGAGCGACTCGACGGGATCAGGCGCGCGTACGCGAACGGCCGCGGGCGCATCGTGATGCGAGCGAAGGCGCACAAGGAGGAGTTCCGCGGCAACCGCGAGGCGATCATCGTGAGCGAGCTCCCCTATGCCGTGAACAAGGCGTCGCTCATCGAGAAGATCGCCGAGCTCGTGCAGGGGAAGCGCCTCCAGGGCATCAGCGACATCCGCGACGAGAGCGACCGCGAGGGCATGCGCATCGTCATCGAGGTGAAGCGCGACGACTCGTTCGACCGCGTGCTCAACAACCTCTTCAAGCACACGGCGATGCAGTCCGCTTTCAACCTCAACATGCTCGCGCTCGTCGGGCAGGAGCCGAAGGTCCTGTCGCTCAAGGACGTCCTCCAGCACCACATCGACTATCGCCGCGAGGTCATCCGCAGGCGCACCGAGTTCGATCTCGGCAAGGCGAAGGACCGCGCGCACATCCTCGAGGGCCTGAAGATCGCGCACGCCAACCTCGACGCGATCATCAAGCTCATCCGGGCACACCGCGGCCAGGAGCAGCTGCTCATCGGCAAGATGCAGGAGCAGTGGAGGCTCTCGGAGGCGCAGGCGAAGGCCATCCTCGAGATGCAGCTGCGCCGCCTCTCGGCACTGGAGCGGGAGAAGCTCGATGCGGAGTACGAGGCGACGATCAAGCTCATCGCCGAGCTCGAATCGATCCTCGGCTCCCCGCGCAAGGTCCTCGCGCTCATCAAGGCGGACCTGGACTCGCTCGTGGAGACGTACGGCGACGACCGCCGCACCGAGATCGTGAACGAGCTGCCCGGGCAGTTCACCGACGAGCAGCTCGTCGCCGACGCGCATGCCACTTTCGACGTACCGCCAGCAGCACCGCGGCGGACGGGGTGTCATCGGCATGCAGACGCGTGAGGAGGACGACGTCCAGCACCTCGTCGTCGCACGCAACCACGATCGACTCTGCGTCTTCACCGACCGCGGCCGAGTGTTCGCGCTAAAGGCGTACGAGCTGCCGGATGCGAGCCGGACGGCGAAGGGCACGCCGATCCAGAACATCCTCGAGGCGATGCAGCAGGGCGAGCGCGTCTCCGCGCTCGTGGCGCTGCGCGAGCCGAGCACGGCCGAGTTCTTCGTCATGGCGACGCGCAAGGGATTCATCAAGAAGACCTCCCTGAAGGAGTACGCCAACGTCCGCCGCGCGGGCCTCATCGCGATCGCCCTCCGCAAGGGCGACGAGCTCGCGTGGGTCGCGCCGGCGCACAAGGGCGACCGCATCCTGCTCGCGACCAAGAAGGGCAAGGGCATCGCGTTCAAGGAGGGCGACGCCAGACCGATGGGCCGTCCGACCCAGGGCGTCACCGGCGTTCGCCTCGGGAAGGGCGATGGGGTCGTCGGCATGGGCATCGTCCGGCCGCGCACCGAGGTGCTCTCGGTCACCGCGAATGGGTACGGCAAGCGCACAGCCGTCGATGAGTTCCCGACGCAGGGCCGCGGCGGGCAAGGCGTCATCCTCGCCTCGCTCGGACCGAAGACCGGCGACGTCGCTGCGATCCAGATCGTCGACGAGGGCATCCAGGAAGTGCTCCTCATCACCACGACCGGCGTCGTTATCCGCACGCCGCTCGACCAGATCCGCGTTCTCGGGCGCCCGACGATGGGCGTGAAGGTCATGGCCACCGGCGACGCGAAGATCGCCTCGATCGCGACCTTCACCTCGACCCGCCCGACCCAGACGCAGCTCCCGGTCCGGTAGCGCGCCAGCCCGGGAGACAGCCGCGCGCGCCCTGAAGCGGGCGCGGAGCGTACGCCCGGTAGCGACCAAGCGGCCGCCTAGTACCACTTCGTCACCGAAAGGCGTTGTGTTTTTGCGCATGCGACCGGTATGGTCGCCCCGCTGAGTTGAGTCCGCTTGTTCGCTCTTGCGGACGGTGGATGACACGTAACGAAGAGGAAGGGTGGCCGGTGATCACGCTCGACGACGTCAGCAAGCGCTTCCCGAACGGCACGTTCGCGCTGCGCGACGTCGACCTCGCGATCGAAGCGGCGGACTTCGTCTTCCTCGTCGGCTCATCCGGCGCCGGAAAGTCCACGCTCATCCGCCTCCTCATCCGCGAAGAACTCCCGAGCAGCGGCCGCGTCGTCGTCGACGGCGAGGACGTCGCGCGACTTGCGCGCGGGCGGGTGCCGAAGCTCCGTCGCAAGATCGGCGTCGTCTTCCAGGACTTCAAGCTCCTGCCGACGAAGACGGTCGCGGAGAACGTCGCGTTCGCGCTCATCGTGACCGGTCACTCCGGCCCGAACGTCCGCGAGGAGACCGATCGCGTGCTCTCGCTCGTGGGGCTCTCGCAGCGTCGCGATCACTTCCCGGATCAACTCTCCGGCGGCGAGCAGCAGCGCACCGCGCTCGCCCGCGCGCTCGTGAATCGACCGCGCATCCTCATCGCCGACGAGCCGACCGGGAACCTCGACCCGGTGACGAGCTGGGAGATCATCAAGCTCCTCACACGCGTGAACGAGCTCGGCACGACGATGGTCATGGCGACGCACAACGCCGAGATCGTGAACGCGCTCCGCCGTCGCGTCGTCCATCTCGATCACGGGCGCATCGTTCGCGACGAGCGCGAAGGCCAGTACGCCGCATGATCCGCTGGGCGACGTACATCGGCACGGCGGCGGTCCATGGCTTCACGCGCAATCCGGCGATGAGCCTCGCGTCGACGCTCACGGTCACGCTCACAACCGATCGCGGCCTTCAGGCGGCGGTCGGTGTGCTCGAGAGCAAGGTCGAGCTCGCGGCATACATCGACGACAACGCGAAGGTGTCCGACGTCCTCGATATGAAGAAGCGGATCGAGGCCGACCCCGCGGTCGCGCGAGTCGACTACGTCACCAAGGACCAGGCGCTCCAGCGTCTACGTGACATCGCCGCGAACCGCCCGGACTTCACTTTCACCGAGATCTCGACCAACCCGCTGCCCGCATCGCTCGAGGTGAAGATGGCCGAGGCGCGGGAGGCGAAGCGTCTCGCGCAGGACCTGCGCGCCGAGATCGGCAAAGGTGTGATCTACGACGTCGTCGACAACCCGCAGGTCGTCGATCAGCTGCTCACGATCACGCGCGTGCTGTCCGTCGGCGGCGTCGCCGTGCTGG
>Ga0209159_1001152_pt1 | contig 21118 bp, 12 predicted proteins | sample GraSoiAngelo_144_FD_185901 | JGI IMG/M metagenome (GOLD analysis project Ga0209159, IMG submission 185901) | Grasslands soil microbial communities from the Angelo Coastal Reserve, California, USA - 14_1009_02_40cm (SPAdes) (version 2) | ecosystem: Environmental > Terrestrial > Soil > Grasslands ...
GCAGAATCAGCATGTCAAGTGTGCCTTGCGGGATGGGGAACCTTGGCGAGGGCATCGATGCCTCAACCTCCTACCGGTCAGCGTACATTATGATAGGTCGAAGGTCAAGGTATGCAATGGCCTTCAATGAATACGCCCGATCCCCGCTCGGATCTTGCTTTTTCCACTTCTCTTCTATAGAGTGTCTATAGCATCTCCTATTGAATCTCTATAGGACAGAACAAATGCCACCTTCCAACACCAATCTTCTCCAGGGCACACTGGATGTGCTCATCCTTAAAGTTCTTGCGCTCCAGCCAATGCACGGCCTCGGAATCTCCAACCGAATCGCGCAGGTGACCTCGAACACCTTTCTCGTCAAGCCTGGCTCACTCTTTCCCGCGCTTCACCGCATGGAGGAGGCCGGCTGGCTCACTTCCTCCTGGGGCGAATCCGAAAACAACCGTCGCGCGAAGTTCTACCGCCTCACCGCCGTCGGCCGCCGACAGCTCAAACAGGAAACCGATCTCTGGGCGCGCATTTCCGCCGCCATGGCCCGCGCTCTGAAAGCAACGTGAGAACGAGCAGCTCTTCGAGGTGGACAATGCCCCTTTGGCCCAAACTAAACTCTCTCTGGCGTAGTCTCATGGAGAGGCAGAAGGTGGAAGACGACCTCACCAACGAAATTCGCTCCTACTGCGAATTGCTCGAGCAACAAAAGATCCGCGAAGGCGTTGATCCGGTCACGGCTCGGCGGGAAGCCTCGATCGAACTCGGGGGCGCCGAGAAGCTCAAGGAAGAAGTTCGCAACGTCCGCCGCGGAGCTGCTTTTGACGTCCTGGGCGCAGAACTTCGGCAATCCCTCCGCGGTCTTCGCCGCAATCCTTCGCTAGCCGTCCTCGGCACAACCATGCTCTCCCTCGGCATGGGTGCCAGCATTGTTGTTTTCAGCATCTTTCAATCCGCGCTGCTCAAACCCTTGCCTTTCCGCGACTCGAATCGGCTGCTCGCCATCTGGGAAACCCGCCTCGACCGCGGCATCGATCAGGCATCCTTTTCCGAAGCCAATTTCTGGGACGTTCGGTCCTACAATCACTCTTTCAGCGAAGTCGGCGCCTATCACTATGACGAAGCCAACCTAACCGGCCTGGGCCCCGCTGAGAAGGTCGTCGCTTGCGAAGTCAGCGCCGGCTTCCTCCGCACGCTCGGCGTTTCACCGATTCTCGGCCGCGATTTTTCCTACGACGATGACCGTGGCGGATTCCGAAATCCGGTTGTGATAATTGGCAACAAATTCTGGAAGACGCGCTTTGGCAGTGATCCAAACATTCTCGGTAAAGCTCTCCGCCTCAATGACAAAGCCTACGTCGTCATCGGCGTTCTTCCTCCCGGCGAGCCCTGGATTGATGATCAGCTTTACATGCCTTTCGGCTATCGCCCCGACGCCGACCGTGATAGTTGGGAATTTCAAGTCATCGGCCGCCTCAAGCCCGGCACCACGCAAGAAGCGGCGCAAGTCGATCTCGCTCAAATCGCAGGATCTCTCGCGCAGTCCTTCCCCGAACAGGACAAGGGCATTGGCTTTTTCTTCACCCCTTCGAGTACCTGGGTTGCCAGTCAGACCACCCGCCGCGCTCTCTGGGTTCTCCTCGGTGCCGTCACCTTTCTTCTTCTCATCGCTTGTCTGAATATCGCCAATCTTCTCCTCGCTCGTGGTACCGCGCGCATGCGCGAAATCGCCGTGCGCACCGCTCTCGGCGCCAGCCGCGCCCGCCTCATTCGCTTTGTGATGATGGAGTCGCTTTTGCTGAACGGCTTCGGCGCGGCGGCAGGATTGTTCGTCGCCTACGTCGGCATCGGCGTCATCCAATCTCTCGAAATTCGGGGCATACCGCGCCTTGCTGACGCCGGGCTCAACCCCTGGGTGCTTGCCTTCGCTGTTTTCATCGCCCTCGTGACTGGCATTCTCTCCGGCCTCGCCCCCGCGCTTCAGGCGCCCGCTTCCGGCATTGCTGCCGCTCTTCGCGATGGCGATCGCCAAACCAGCAGCCGCGGACAAGGGCGCCTTCGCAACATTCTGGTCACTGGTGAAGTGGCGCTGTCGTTTCTTCTGCTCGTCGGCGGCGGTCTCCTCATCCGCAGCTTCAAAGAACTCATGACTGTAGACCGTGGCTTTCACACAGAAAATCGCCTCGTGTTTACCGTCAACATGCCGGGGTCTTACTGGGAAAGAGTCGTCGGCAAACAGTTTCTCGATCGCTTCTTCGAGCGCCTCAAGGCCAACCCGCAAGTTCTGGCATCCGGCGCCGTCAATCAGCGCCCCGTCGAAGGCGGCGATCCCGGCATGGGCATCGACACGCCGCAATCTTCGGCGAAACCCCCTTGGGCCGGATGGCGCGTCGTTACGCCGGGCTATTTCGCCGCGGTCGGCCTTCCCCTCGTTCGCGGCAGACTTTTCGGTGAAAACGACAAGCCCGTCTGGATTCCCAAAGACGTGCCGCCGTATCCTCGCCGGGTAATAATCAGTGATCGTCTCGCGAAACAGATTTTCAAGAACGAGGATCCCATCGGAAAGCAAGTGCTTCTCTGGAAGGGCCAAAGCAGCGGCCTCGCCGAAGTTGTGGGTATTGTGGGGGATAGTCGCGAGCGCGGCCTCGCCGAAAACCCGACGCTCACCGTCTATCTTCCCTACGGAACAAACGCCCTGACCAGCGAGTTCGTCGTTCACACGCGCGACAATCCGCTTGCCCTCGTTCCCACGATTCGGTCGCTCGTCGGCGAACTCGATCCCAATCTCCCCATTTCCAACATGCGCTCCTTCGACCAGATCGTGTACCGCTCCGTCGCTCCGCAGCGCCTCAATGCCGTTCTCCTGTCCATCTTCGGCGTGCTGGCCCTTCTCCTCGCCACAACCGGCATTTACGGTGTTCTCTCCTACTCCATCACGCGCCGCACGCCCGAAATCGGTCTCCGCGTCGCACTTGGCGCCACTCGCTCCAATATTCTTGGCATGACCATTCGCCAGGGTTTGCGTCCCGCTCTCATCGGCGCGCTCCTCGGAGCCATCGGCGCCTTCTGGCTCTCTCGTTACTTGGCCACCCTTCTCTTTGGCGTAAAACCCTTCGACGCCCTTACCTACCTCGCCGTCGCAGCTCTCCTCCTCGCCACCGCGGCTCTCGCCTGCTACATCCCTGGCCGCCGCGCCATGCAAACCGACCCCGCTACCGCCCTCCGCATCGAGTAGAGGGACGGCGAGGGGAACGTCTTCGACCTGTCGGAACTATCGCAAATTGTGCACACAAACAGCATCGTTCTCGGATTGTGTTTCACACTGAGAATTCTCCTCGGACGCAGCAGCGTTATGTGAAATTTCAAACTGTCCGGGAAAGACTGATTAGGTTCTCTGGCTAGGTGGGATCGGGTAGCTTATGCAGAGCCCTCCTAAAAGGCAAGGAGCATCGTATCAACCATCGGTCTGTAGTAGTTCCCCGCCTTTTGTCAATTCAATACGCTTTACCATGCGTGGTTGGTGAAGGTACATGAAATAACTTCGCTTCGTCAGATTCCCGGAATCCTCTCGGGAAAGACATGAACGTTCGCCGGACAAGCGATCAGCTACGCTACTACGGCTCACAAGTACAGAAAATGAACTAGACGAAAGAACTGCTATCTTTGGAGCCGCGAAGTTAGCCCTTTAAACCCGGCTCAACGCACGGGATGGCTGCCGAATCGTCGACTACCCTTACCTAATGGTTTTACAGCAGAGTTGCCCGTGACACGGCCGTCGTCCCTATTAAGGCAAAGGTTTGCCGTAAGGTATTATAGGCTTCAACGCCTGAAAGCGACGCTGGTCCTTGGGATCCTTGCGTGCGCATACTCAGCATGGGTGCCTTCCGGTTCGACGGCTAGGCTGAAGGGCGGACAGACCGGCACGCCGAGAGAAAGCCGCGTCCCGGTCGGAGGCGCTGAGTTTTAGGCCCGAGAAATCAGAAAGGGTACATCAGTCATCGTCCTCCACGGCGGGCCGATTTCGATCACAGCTATCTCCTGCCGGAACTAGACCGCCTCTCCCGTGCGTTCCATCTCATCGACTACGACCAGCGGGGACGTGGTTGTTCGGCTCATCGAGCTACATAGCTTCCAGTTTATCGGGAATTTAAAAGTTGGACCGCAGGTACTCTCGCTCGGGGTCGATCGGATTCAATGGTGTTAGAGCCGATGAGGAACCACGCCGAGAATTGTTTTGAGTTATAAGCTCAGGTGGCCGTGATCTCGGCGTCGTTCTAAGCTCAATTCCCTAACTGTAGGGCTCGTTGCTTTTTAGGAGTTTATCTTCGAGCGGCCCCCATTGTGGCCTGTTTGTTGATCGGATCTACGCGAAAACACTGCACTTCCTGGCTGAGCCAGTACATCTTGACGCTGCGTGGGCTGAACCCTCCGCGATACACGGAACTCTGATTCAGGAGATCGTGCACAGTAAGTGGACCGGAGAAGTTGCTGTCTTGTACCGAAGCGCAGATTCCGCACAATTGCGAAATACGCTAAACCACCGTACAATGAGATAGTTGTGAACGTTCCCCCTGCGATGTTGGGGCCTGTAGCTCAAGAGTCTGTTGTTGATTCTGCGTTGCTTAGGTCCATTTTCAGGCCCTTCAAACCCGCCTTCTTATACACAACTTGTACACAATCGAGTGAACGTGCCACATTCCTTCTTATTACTTCTGGGTTGCTCGTCCAGGAGCTTCGCTGCGTACGCGTCCTCGATCCCATCCCGACGAAACCGAGCTGTGTCGTCTCTTTTTTAGACGATGCCGGACTGCTCACTTCAGCGCGGACCGACGAACTGAGGTTTGTCAACTTGTCTAGCCAAGCGACCATTCGTTGTGCGTCAGCAGCATCGGGGCCATACTCGTGCGCGGGCTAAAAGTGCGCCAGAGTAGCGCGGCCTCTCTCGCGAGCGTCTACTATGATCAATGTACGCGGGCGCGGAGCATTTTCATCCTTCGTTGCGGTACGAAGGACCATGTCTTACTCGTGCCGCAGAGCCGCCAGCGGATCAATTCGGGCCGCTCGCCTTGCCGGCGCATAGCCAGCGAGAATCGCGGCGCTTAGGAGGACGACACCGGCCAGCGCCAGGGATCCCGGATCATTGGGCTGGGTCTCAAACAGAAACGATTTGACCAGCTGCGACGCGCGCAACGCGGCAGGCACGCTGATCGCGAGTCCCACCGCCGCCAGTAGTAGAACGCGGCGCAGAACCATCCATACCACGGCGCCGCGTTGCGCGCCCAGCGCCATACGGATTCCAATCTCGCCGACCTGCCGCGCGACGTTGTAGGACACCGTCCCGTAGAGTCCCACGCACGCGATCAGGAGAGCGAGAACCGCGAAACCCGTGCTTAGTTTCGCGAACGTGACTTCCTGGCTGATCGTCCGATCGATTTCCGCAGCCTGTGTGACCACGTTTGTGACGGGTATACGTGAATCTGCCTCCCGCACGATCTCATGCACACTCTGAACAAACCTCAGCGGATCACCCGCAGTGCGCAGCGCGTAGGTCATTCGGTCCGGAAAAAACTGGCTGACCGCTACGAACACGGTCATTGCACTCTCCTCTTCATTTTTCAGACCGCCGTACCGCAGGTTACCCGACACGCCGACGATTTCGAGATCGCGCTTCTCGTCCGGGAGCGTGATGCGCCGGCCCACCGGATTCTCGTTCCCGAAGTAAGTTCGCGCCAGCCGCTCGCTGATCACTGCAACCGGCCTGGAGCCCGGTTGGTCGCGGTCGTCAATCTCACGCCCGGCCAGGATCGGAATCTGCATCGTCGTGAGGAAACGCGGTCCCGCGGCCATGACGCTTGCGCCCTGGATGGTAACAGCGCCGATCTTCATTGCCCCCCTGATTGCCTGCCCGACGCGGCCGGCGCTGATGATCGAGGATTGCGAAAGCGTCGCGCTGCTCACGCCGGGGATCGATTCGAAGCGCTTGCGCAGGTCCGCGTAAAAAGTGGCGATCTCCGGGTCGCGATGCCCGGCCTGGCGCGCATTCACCGAGAACAGAAGGATGTTCTCGCGGGCGTATCCCAGTTGGACGGAGTGCAGCTTGTTGAGTGTCCGGACAAACAGACCCGCAGCGACCAGGATGAGAAAAGAGATCGCGATTTGGGCGACCACCAGAACGTGCTGCGCGCGGCGGCGCGGTCCGCCCCCGCGGCCATTCTGTAGCGCGGGCATGACGTCCGGACGCGTCGACTGAATCGCTGGAGCGAGGCCAAATAACAGGCCGCAAACCACTGAGAGCGCCGCCGTCACGCCCAGCACGTTCCAGTTCAATTCCGCGTGCAGCGTAAAGTTCTGCTGCCCGTTGGAGAGCAGAAACGTCAGCGATCGCACGCCCCAGATCGCAAACAAGACCCCTAATGCTCCGCCGAGCGACGCCAGCATCAAACTCTCGGTAAGCAACTGCCGCACGACGCGGAACCGTCCCGCTCCCAGGCTGAGCCGGACAGCCATTTCGCGGCGTCGCGCCGCGGCCCTTGCCAGCAGCAGATTGGCGATGTTCGCGCACGTGATCGCCAGGATCAATGCCACCATCGCCAGGAGCACGTACAGAGGCCTGGAATACCTGCGGCGCAGGCTGCCCAGACCGGCGGCGCCGGGATTCAGAATCAGCGCGGGCAGTTTGGCACGCTCACCGTCGGTCGTCGCGGTGGTGGCAACCCATTGATGGAAACGAGGAGCCAGCACTGCCTGCGCCTGGGCCATGCTTACGCCGGGACGCAGACGGCCCATCATTTCGATCCAGTAGAAGTTTCCGTCGGGATACATACGAGCCGCTCGGGCGCCGTCCACGAGCAGATTCGTGTGCAACGGAAGGTAGAGGTCCGGCGCCTCCGCTGGGTCAACTCCGAAGAATTCCGGCGGCGCCACGCCGATCACCGTGAAGGGAATGTTATCGACGAGAATCGACTGTCCAATCGCATTCGGCGGTCCTCCAAAGCGATTTTGGCTTGTCGCAAAACTGATTACGGCGACCGGCGCCGCGCTTGGACGGTCGTCTTCGGAGTCGATCAGACGTCCCGCGGCCGGCGACACTGCCAGGCCGCGGAAATACTCGCCGGTGACGTACTCCGTGCTGGCGGTCGTGGCCTGCCCGTGGATAGACAGGTTACGGTTTAGTCCGTTGAAGTATCCGAAGAGCGTCGAAAAGACGGGATTCTCCTCGCGAAGCGTCTCGAACGCGCCGTACGGGAACATCCCGCTGACCATGGCGCCTTTATCGCCCGGCCACGCCATGCCTTGTACCCCGTGTATGACGTGGACCCATTCCCTGCTGCCCTCTTGGGGCGGCCGGCTATGCCAATTCAAGACCACCAGCGACTCGGGATCGGCCACCGGCAGTGAGCGCAACAGAATCGACTCCATCAAGCTGTAGATCGCAGTATTGGCCCCGATGCCGAGCGCCAGCAACAAGACCGCCAGGGCGCTGAAGGCCTTGTTGGCGGTCATGGTGCGACAGCCATAGCGGACATCCTGGCCAAGTTCCGACCAAAACCGTGTTATCCAAATCTCCCGTGATTCTTCGCGCTTCAGTCCGACGTTGCCAAATCGCCGACGCGCTTCAGCCCGGGCACACTCCGCCGTCATACCGTCTGCTTGCAGTTCCGCGGCTCTTTCCGCAAGGTGAAGTTCCATTTCCTCACGCAGCGCCTCGCTGCGCCTGGCGCTTTCTATCCAATACCTCAGCCGTCGTAACATGTCCGTCACCCCGCTCCCATCACGCGCGCGATCGCCAACGTGAGTTTGGCGTACTGCCGGGTTTCAACGGCCAACTGTTTGCGACCAGCCGCCGTGATCTTGTAGATCCTCGCCCGCCGATTATTCGACGTCACGCCCCAGACACCGTCGATCCAGCCGTTTAGCTCCAGCCGCTGGAGAGCGGGGTACAGCGAGCCCTCCTCGACGAGGAGCTCATTGTCGGACGATTGTTGAATGAACTGGACGATGCCGTATCCATGGAGGTCGCGCAGCGACAGCGTCCGCAGAATTAACATGTCCAGTGAACCGGGCAACGAATCGTTCTTTTGGGCCTTGCGTCCCATACCAAGAATTCTTAGCTTACGGCGACGAGATTACACGAGTCAAGTTCAGATTGGCGAGCCCTCGCGCCGCAAGAAGATTTCGGGGTGCTCACGCGCGCCGGATGCGAATCACTATGGCGCGCGTTGCCGCTGTCGACAACGGGCAACGTCCGATCTCAACTGGCGTAAAGCCTCAGAGCGCTCCGTCCGAGTGGTCGGAAGTAATCCAGATCGGGATATGTGGATCGGTACCGACAAGTCGGCATCTCGTCAGAAATCAAGCACTGACGAGATGCGCCATCTCCGCCACCTCCTGCGGCATGGCAAGGCTCACGCCGCGAAGGGATTGACTGCGTTCGGCACTTCGCTTGCACGAAATTCGTTATTTTTGAGGGCCACTAGATTGATTCGAAGCGGCTGCAACGGCTGTGGTCAGCGGTTTCGTTGGCAGGATCTGACTTGCGGACAGGCTAAGCCAGTCTTCAAAGCGCGTCTCGCCGAGTGGCGCGGCATCGCCTGGAAGGAGTGTGTTCTCGCTAAGCTTCACGCCGTAGTAGAGCGCCTGCGGGTCCGGGACAACCTCGCGCGGATCCTTTCGTGCGGCTAGAAATTGCCGGACGAGTTCATCGAGACGAAACTTTTCCGGCCCTCCTACTTCCACGGCACCATTCACTGGTGCGCCCGTCGCGACCCGGCCTACCGCACTGGCGACATCGTCGGCCGCCATAGGCTGGATGAGCGCAGTTGGCAGGCGTATTTTGTTGCCTTCTGTGGAAAAATCGGCGATGCCCTTGACGAATTCGAAGAACTGCGTCGCGCGGATAATTGTGTAAGGAATCGAGGAGGCTTTGATCAGGTTCTCCTGAGCCATTTTTGCGCGGAAGAAACCGCTTGCGAGCAGGCGTTCCGTTCCCACGACCGACAACGCAACATGATGCTTTACGTCCGCGGCCGCTCCATAGGCGAGGAGGTTGCCGGTTGATGTCTCGAAAAACGTCATCACCGCCGCGTCCTCCCAGGAAGGAGAGTTCGTTACATCAACGACCACCGATGCACCCTTCAGCGCTTCGGCAAGTCCCTCGCAGGTGATGGAGTTGACGCCCGATTTGGGTGACGCCGCCACGGCCTCGTGTCCCTGCTCACGAAGCTTGCTGACGAGCTTTGATCCGATAAGTCCACTGCCGCCGATCACTACGATTTTCATAATTGCCCCTCCATTTTCGACCGAGCCATTTCACAACTGCCAGCCGTACCAGCTAAGACCGAACATCCCATCGTCTGGTGTCCTCCTCTCGAGTAGGTTTGTATTGCTCCAACGACGGACCTGGCGATCATTGTTGTCACATCCCTGGAAGGACCAGCTCCGACGGTGAGAGGAAAAGAGGCTATCACAAAAACGGACGCCGGGAGCATTAAGCCCCCGTAAGTCGGCATCTCATGAGGAAATCAACCACTGACGAGATGCGCGTTTCGGTACTAATGCGACTGACGAAGCGATAACTTCCGCCTTGCCCGTGATTCGCCCCAAATAGGACTGGTCCGCGATTGACGGCGCGAGCAGGGAGAGATATACGAAGAATGTGCTTCAAATGTGGGGTATCCCGACATCCGGCTCATCAGCTCCGGCGCGGGAGTAGCTTTCGTAAGAGGAGGTCATCGTGAAACGCGAACGCATGCTGCAAGTCGCCTTGGGACTCGTGGGCCTCGTTTATGTCGCCATGATTTATCCGCTCTACACCGACCTAGCGCACTCCAAGTGGCTTCTGGAAATGAAAGACGCATGCGAGCCGATGTTTCTTAGTTGGTTTATCGCGCTCGGCCCCTTTCTGCTGCTGGCTGCCAGAAAGCCGTCGTTGCACCGCTCGCTGATTACCTTCGCCGCGTGCCAGAGCTTGGCCCATGCTTCGGTAATGACCATCCAAACTGTGGAAGCATGGAAGCACGGCGTTCATCGGGATTTTACGGATGTTGTCCTGTTCGGCGTCATCGGGGGAATTTTGCTGGCACTCACACTGGAAAAACGAAAGCAGAGCGCACTCGTTACCCAATAACTGCCGAAACATCTCTATTCCACTCAAGACAGCGGCTTTTCGTCGTTCCTTGATGGATGGTCGGCAACTCTTCCCTTACCAGATTATGGAAGGGTTGCTCGTTATACGTCAACTAGGCGTCAAGAGCGGGAGTATGATATTCGCGTGCAACTTGAATCGCCGTTTAGCCTCCTTTGTCGTGCAATGGGAACGCAGGTCCCGCCCCGCGCAGTAGGAGATAACAGATGAGAATGCGCATAATCGTAACGGCACTCGCGCTGACAGCCTGCGCGGCCGCCCTCGGATACCAGGCCGAGACACCCGCAGTGAAGACGGGCGCCCCGCCGCCCCAGGCGACGGTTTCGAGCCGCGACGCCCTTATCGCGCGCGCCAAATCGCTTGAGCTCAACACTCCGTACGTGCCACCTCCGGGCGATCCTCTCGAGCATCGCACGTCTGGCTTCGCCAAGATCATGTGCTCAGCGGTATTTATTACGGGCCTCGATCCCGACTTCGCCGCCGAGAATGTCGGATACTTCACCAGTCCCTACGCCGAGCGTGCAAAGGTGGGAAAACCGGTGATCGATCGCATCAACAAGGCCGTGCACATAACGCTGCCGAACGGCGTCACGCGCACCGCCAAGTACCTGGGTGACCAAGGGTGTGTAACGCTTCCCGTCGGTAAGACCTCAGTAAATTTCACGCCGGTCAAACTCAAGAGCCATCTGCCAGACGCCTCTACACAGCCATGGCCCATGGGGGATGTTCTGCCCAAGGATCCACTGCCGCCGGAACTCGATGCCGTCAAGGTTAAGCAGGCAGTGGAGGCGGCCTTCGAGCCGGCCGCAGGGATGACTGCCGCCTTCGTGGTGACGTGGAGAGGACGCCTCATTGCGGAGCGGTACGGGGAGGGCATAACCGAGCACACGCCGCTCGAAAGCTGGTCGATGGGCAAGAGCCTGACGGCCACGTTGATGGGCGCCCTAGTCAAGCAAGGCATCTACGATCTCTGGCAGCCGGCGCCCATTCCTGAGTGGCAGAGTGCGGGCGATCCGCGCGCTAAGATCCGAATTGCCGACATCCTGCACATGTCGAGCGGGCTGCGAATCAACGCGCCCCAGGATCCAGACTACGATCCGTCGGGCACCTATCCTGATCACTTGTATCTCTACACAGGTAGTGTTGACTCCTTCCATTATGCCGCCACCCGCCCGCTACAGTGGCCGCCCAACACGGTGGGCCGTTATCGCAACACCGACCCTGTATTGATCAACTATCTCATTCGACTTGGCGTCGAGAAGCGGGGGGAGGAGTATTTGTCCTTCCCGCAGCGCGCTCTCTTCGACAAGATCGGCATCCGGACGATGGTGCTGGAAACGGACCCTTTTGGAAATTTTCTGACGCAAGGGTACGAGCTCGCGTCTGCGCGGGACTGGGCCCGGCTGGGGAATCTCTATCTTCAGGATGGAGTTTGGAACGGCGAGCGGATTCTGCCCGATGGGTACGTCAAATTTGTCAGTACGCTGGCGCCTGCCTGGGAAGCTGACAAGCGCCCAATTTATGGCGGCTTCTTCTGGATCAATGGCGACGGCGAGTATCCCGTGCCCAAGGAGGCATTCTATATGTCGGGTGCGGGCGGCCAGACCACCCTGATCATCCCGTCTTACGACCTCGTTGTGGTACGCCTGGGACACTACAAGGGCAGCAAAGCGGGAGACAAGAGCTTCAAGCAGGCTCTCGCGCTTCTTATGGAGGCGGTGCCAAAGAGGAAGTGAGGCGAATCGCTCGCGTAAGCTGCGGTCCACCGCCACAGACTTTAGAGCTGGGTGTCGCTTTACGTCGGGATTACCGGTGGGAATGTTTATTGGCTGCTTCAGTGTTGACCGACACTCATGCCACCTGGAGATATAGTCCGCTACCCGTAGAAGTGATGTCCTTCGCAACCGATTAGCGGTGCCTCCCGGGAATTGTGCTTGGATAACGGGCAATCCTCACCTTATCGGATTAGGGAAGGTTTGCCGACAATCCGTCCGCAATCTAGTTATTTTTCCTACGTGCGGATCCCTTGTTCCGAGTCTACTTGTCTGGTTATCCCAACTCATGGGCCACTTGAAAATCGGGGGCGATAAGAGCAGTTCAGATTCCAAGAGACTTTTGGTTGGTGGGAAACAGAAAGTGGATACCCCCCTGGGCCCAGAATCACCACGCAAAAATCAAGGCACTACCCTCCGGCCGACCGGACTACGTCAACACAGGTGAGCAATCAAATGCCCGCGAGTGCTCTTCCTATGTCGGGATCGCGAAAGATGCGGGGGTTGCTCCGCCGAAAGCACTCCGGGTGTATAGTAATGGGCCATCCAAGAGGGCAGTAGGGAGGCCCGCCTCTAAACCAACCACTCGACTAATTGGTGTCCACTGCTCAGAGCAGCGATCTACGCTGTTACGACCGCAACAGGTGCCGTGGCCTCATTCGCCGACAGGGATTTCGGGACGTCTTGCGGCAGGCTTGGCAAAGGGGGATGCGATGAGAATTTTCAAGAAAGGACCGGCAATTCCTGAGTTCTTCCCATATCAGGCCTTAGTCTTGCTATGTCTCTTTTCGCTTGCGTATACAGTCACTGCGCAAACCTTGACCACTGGGCAGGTGCTCGGTCGCCTCACCGATCCATCCGGGGCAACCGTCCCGCAAGCAAGGATCGAGCTGCGTGACACTGCTACAGGTTCTGTGCGCGCTACTACGACCGACGAAGCGGGACAATATACGTTTTCACAAGTCACACCTGGCAGCTACTCCGTGACAGCAATTGCCGCGGGGTTCGCGCACGCGGTGGTGTCCTCGGTGACGGTTGAGGTGGGCAAGAGCTCCACAATCAATATCGAACTGAGCCTTGGAAAAACCACTGAGACAATTGAGGTCCATTCTCCGCCGGGCGCCGACTTGCAGACACTGGATTCCACGGTAGGAAACACTGTGAGCAGTGAGGAGCTTCTCGCTTTGCCGACAATCGACCGCAGCACCACAAGCCTGCTGCTGCTGCAACCCCTCGCCATGCCGCAGCAATCCACTTCCACCTCGCAAGCCAGCCGCTTCGGCGGCCAGGTAGCGGGTGCGCGCAGCGACCAGAATTCTTTTCTGCTGGATGGCGGGGAAATCACCAACCCGACTTCGGGAAACACCGATTACTGGAAGGCCTTCAGCGGGAGCCCGGAAGGCTCCATTCCGACGCCAGTGGAAAGCATCCAGGAGTTCAACGTGGAGACCAATAACCCCAGCGGCCCATTAAGCCTGGGGGGCGGGGCACACGTGGTACTCGTCACCAAGCGCGGTACGGACGCATACCATGGCTCGCTTTATGAATACTACCGTGGGGCGGTCTTGAACGCTAATCGCTGGGACGCCAATCGGATCGGCCGGGCGAAGCCTAACATCGTGGACAACCGCTTTGGCCTCAGCTTCGGCGGCCACGCCCTATCCGGCATTTGGAAGTCCTACATTTACGCCCATTACGAGGGACGCCGCAGGAGCGATGCAGCCTTCATCACACGGTTGGTGCCCACCTCCACAATGCGACAAGGTATTCTGACTTTCAAAGACGGTACCGGGAATCCAATCCAGTATTTCCTGCAGCCTGGCAATGTTTCCAGCCTTTGCGGCCAAGATCCTGTAACCAAAGCCCCGCTCAATCTGCCATGTGATCCCCGTACGAACGGCTCGGGCCAAAGGCTCGGCATGGCGCCAGCCATCAGTACGTTGGCAGCTGGGGGCCTGTGGGGATTCATGCCGCCGGGAAATGACGCCACGCAGGGCGATGGTTTGAACACTATTGGTTTTTCTGGATTCGGGAGGTTCCCCGTCAGCACTAATCTGGGCGTGATCCGCCTCGACCACACCTTCAACCCAAAGTTGCAATGGACCGTGAGCTACCGCCATTACACCGAAGACGCCGGTATCCCTCGCCAGGTAGATATTGGCGGAATCGTCGGGAATGACGTGCGTGGGGTCCCGAAGATTCTCTCAACTATTCCGCGCCAACCTCGCTATCTGATAACTGGCGTGACATCAAACTTTACTCAGTACCTCACCAATGATGTCCATCTGAGCTGGCTCAGGGATTATTGGCAATGGATCGATCTACCTCCCTTTGCTCAGCTGCCCTCTATCACGCCGGCGGCGTTGGTGCCGGGGGGCGACAACGTGAACACACAGTTGGTCCCGGTGAACATCGATACCCAAGGGTCCCGCACCCGCATGTGGAACTCCCACGGCTTGGACCTGCGCGACGACGCCAGTTGGATCGTAGGGAAGCACCTGCTACGCTTTGGAGGTTCGCTTAAACACACGTGGGCGTACTTCCAGCGTGACGACGGACAGCAGAACAACCAGAAAACCCTGCAATATTTCATGGGGACTGTAAGCAACCTTGGAGGCCTTACCATTCCGGCATCGTCCCGGCCGCCGACCTGCTCAGCAACAGTGACGACGAATTGCCTGCCCTCCAGCCAGACCGCGAACTGGAACAACCTGTACGCGCAAGTGCTGGGCTTAGTGGATGGGGCCAGTATCCTGCGTGCGCGCGACGCCGGGCTCAACCTTCTCCCCGATGGGACTGATCTGAAGGAAACCGTGCGCTATAACCAGGCGACCCTTTACGCGCAGGACAGCTGGCGCCTTGGATCCACTTTTACTTTGACCTACGGACTAGCATGGGAGGCTAGCATTCCTCCCGTGGAGGACAACGGAAAATTTATGATGACAGTGGATTCCAGCGGTAACCTGATTTTCCCCCGGGCTTATCTGAAGCAGCGTGCCCAAGCTGCCCTGGCGGGACAGGTTTTCAATCCGCCCGTCGGTTTTGTCCCCATTGACAAGACCGGGAGGAAATATCCCTTCGATTTCGTTCATGGGAATTTTTCGCCTCGTGTTTCCGCGGCTTGGCAGCCCAGTTTCGATTCCGGGATGTTGGGAGCTCTCTTGGGCAAAGGCAAGACGGTATTTCGCGGCGGCTACTGGCACTTCTATGATCGCCTGAACGGCGTGCAGACCGCCATCGACCCGTTACAAGCTGTGGGTTTTGGCCAAGCTCTATTGTGTCAGGGACCAGGGCTGAACGCGGCGACGACCGTGGATTGTCGAGGGAGTGGCGGCGTCAACCCCTCTACCGCGTTCCGTATAGGCATCGACGGCAGCACGATTAGCTTGCCAGGGCTGGCCTCAACCCTTTCTACGCCAGTCGTCCCGGGTACTACGGGGAGCGTCCCTCCGGCCGGCGCCAACATACCCTTTGTGCCCAACTCCTTCTTGCAAGACCCCGAATGGCGGCCCGGCTCGCACGATCAGTGGGATTTCACCATTCAACGGGAAGTGCCGGGCAATGGGAGGATCGAGGTCGGCTATGTCGGCCATACTGCGAACAACATTTATATGGGCGTCGATCTTAACCAGGTGCCCTTCTTCATGACAGCCGGTGGGCAGACTTTCGCGCAGGCCTTCGATGGGGTGGCGCAAGCGCTGAGGGCGGGCTCTACAGTGACGCCGCAAGCCTTCTTTGAGACCGCGCTGGCCGGGAGCGCCAAGTTCTGCGGCGGGCTCTTCACAAGTTGTACTGCCGGCGTGGTGAACAGTTTCTCGTCTGCCTTTACGAACCAGCAGGTGAGGAACGTCTTCAACGGCATTCAATCGGCGTTCAAGCTCGGTCCGGCCACTCAGGCAGCGACGCAGTTCACGAACTTCTTCTACTGGTCGAGCTTGGCTCGGTCGAATTACAACGCTGGTTTTGTGTCCTACCGCGTCCGCGCGTACCACGGTCTGACATTGGACGCGAATCTTAGCTATGGACACAGCCTGGATAACACCGGCGTAAATCAGGATACCGATCGGGCATTCACAAATAGCTATAACCCGGATTACGACTACGGAACATCCGTGTTTGACCGCAAGTTCGTGTTCACCGTGCTCGGCGTTTGGCAAGTTCCTCTACATTCTCAGAGGGGATGGGTTAACCGCGTGGTCGGAGGATGGCAGTTCGCACCCATCGTCAGCACCAACAGTGGACTACCGGTGCGCGTTCTGGATGGCTCGGGACAGGAATTCGGTCAGACCAGCTTGGGCGAGGTCTCCGAAGCGATCCGCACCAGTTCGGGCAACACGGGCGCTGGCCGTCACAACGTGACAACTACCGCGGGCTGCGGCTCCAGCGGCAACCCGGCGACAGGTGGGACCGGTCTAAACATTTTCGCCGATCCGGGGGCTGTGTGCTCCCTCTTTCGGCCTATCCAACTCAGCACGGACGCCACCTCGCGTGGCGGCACGCTGCGGGGTTTGGGGTCTTGGAACGTGGACGTAAGTTTCGTGAAGAAAATCAAGCTGACCGAGAAGGCCAGGCTGACCTTCTCCTCGGAATTCTTCAACCTGTTTAACCACGTTAACTTCTTGGATCCGGCGATGAGCCTGCAGAGCCCGCAGACATTTGGCGTGCTTACTACCCAGGCGAACGATCCTCGTCAAGTCCAGCTGGGCCTGCGTTTCGATTTCTGAGCAAGGTTTAGTCCATGAACTAGGAGCCAGAGGTGGCGTCGGCGGAGCCATCTCGCGCCAAGTCCCACCGGCCCTCGTCGCCGATTCTGCCCGGGCTACCCGTAAAAGTGAATGAATTCGGCATTTCGATTTGAGCCACCACACGATAACTCCCGGTTGGTCGATTATTACCGGCCAATATTCTGGATCACACCCCTAAAAGCTGCAGGCGAGAAGGGTTATTCTCTTTCAGTTGGATTTTTGTTTCAGGAGGAAGGAGCTCCGCTTCCGGCTGCGATCTTGGCGGGTCAACGCCGGAGGGCAGAGCCCCGATACACTACGATTCTGTTTATCCCACTTTCCGCACCGCCGCACAAGCTCGAAACGGATTGGGCCACGAGTTGCGCCGAGGTTATTCTGCGACGATGTCCCGCTTGTGAAAGTGATTCGATCATCGGCCACGGACGCCGTCGCAAGCAAGCGCATGATGAACATCACGATTGGATTGGCATCCGTCGCGGTCGCTGCCCCGGTTGCGGGAAGACTTTCACCTTCCTGCCGTGTTTTTCATTCCCTTACACGCAGTACAGTTTGCTGACTCGCTGTCAGGCGTTGCGGCGGCGCTTTGTGGAGCACTGCTCCTGGGAAGAAGCGACTTCTACGCTCAAAGACCCTAACCGCGTGCCGGATTCCTCCACGCTTCGTCGCTGGTCGAGCGGCCTGGACCGCTCCCAACCTGCCCTTTCCTTTCTCCGCCAAACGCTCGCTCGCATGACTCCATGGCGGGCGCGCGGTGATCCGGCCGATCACCAAGCTGGGCCGTTGTCTTGGCTGAGTCCGGTTCTGCAAATCCTCTGGCCCTTGCGTATCTGAGAATTTTCCCTTGCCCACCATCCTTGCCTGGGAATGCTGGCGGCCTTCTCCTACGTTTGCCTCCAGAGGCAAAACTGCGTCGTGGGCGAGGACGTCGAAAAACTGAAACAGCGCCTTTCGCTGCTCGATTATCTGCGGCAGCAGCATTGGACCGCCCGGCCCGTCGCTCACGGCCCCGAGTTCGTCGGACTTTGTCCCCTGCATCCGGAAACCCGCCCTTCGTTCTATGTCAACGCCCGCAAAAATCTCTTTTACTGTCACGGTTGCGGTCAGGGCGGCGATCTCCTTCGCTTTGTCCAGTTGTCCCGTCATCTGTCCTTCCGCCAAAGTCTCGCTTACCTCGAGCAGCAGAGTTCTCTTACAGCTGACCCTGCCGCCGTGCTGGAGCAAGCCGCCACTTTCTATCAACAGCAACTCGATCGCTACCCCGAGGCACGGCGCTATCTCGAGCAACGCGGACTGCGCGATCCCGTCCTGATCAAAGAACTGCGGATCGGTTATGCCCCCGGCGGGAGCTTGCGCCGACATCTCGCGGCTCAGGGCTATTCTTGCGATCTCCTGCAACGTCTCGGTCTGCTCAACTCACAAGGCTGCGACGCCTTCTACCGGCGCGTCATCTTCCCGTGCTGCCAAGGCGGACGCGTCGTCAACCTCTACGGCCGCAGTATCGCTGCCGCCTTCGCCCATCGATTCCTTCCCGGCTCCAAGGGCGGCTTGTTCGCCTGGGAATCGGTTCGCCAATTTCCCACGGTGATTCTGGTGGAAGGCCTGTTCGATCTCGCCGTGTTGTGGCAAGTAGGTTTTCGCCATGTCACCTGCTCGTTGGGCACCCATCTCAACGCCGACCAGTTTCAACAGCTGTGCGACCGTCCGCGCACCGTTTATCTCACCTTCGATGTCGATGCTAATGGCAGCGGCCAGCAAGCCTCGCAGCAGCTAGCACAGCGTCTGTGCGCGCAAGGTATCGTCACTCACTACGTCCTCCTGCCGGATGGCCACGATCCCAACTCCTTCTTCGTCCAGGGCGGTGATGCGCGACAGTTCCACTCTCTTCTGGAGGCTGCTCAGCCATGAAGTTCTGCGTGATCCATCAGCAGACCTCCCACAACGCACATAGTCCGAGGCGTGTCGTCGAGCAGAGCACCGGCCAGGGAGTTGCCTGGATCAATCGTTACCTGGACCGCGAATATGTCCGCCGCATAGCGGACACGACCCTGCGCACTTACGCTCACAACCTGTTGCACTTTGTTCGCTGGTGGGAGAGCGTTCACCACACCTCGGACATGGTGGAAGGTGATCTGACCGAGTCGACGCTCCTTGAATATGTGCGGTTTCAGTCCAGCCAACAACCTCGGCCTTCCCCTTCCACCATTAATGACCGCGTGGCCGTCGCCGAGCGCGCCATCCGCAACGAGTTTCCCGATGCTCCCTGCCAAATCGCCCGCGGCTTTCATCAAGCTTTTTTGCGGCGAAGGCCGATGGGCCTTGGCCGGCCGCGAGTAGCGATGAGCCGGCTGCGCGTGAAAGTCCCCAAACGCAACATCGTGCCGCTCTCGGTGGATGAAGTCGCGCGCTTCTGGTCGAGCTTCCGCACTTCGCGCGACTTGGCCATCGTGGGCCTGATGCTCCTACAAGGGCTGCGGTCCGCCGAAGTATTGGCTTTGAATCGCGACGACGCGTTGCTTTCCGAAGCACAGCTTCGTGTTCCTGGCAAAGGCAACAAATTTCGCTTCCTGCCGTTGGCGCCAGAAACCGTGCAACTGCTCAATCACTATCTGCGACTGGAACGACCTAATCCCTGTTCCGCCGCGCTCTTCGTCTCACTCAAAGGACGCGCGCGCGGAACGCGCATGACCGCTGCGGGATTGCGTTCCTTATTCCGCTACCATCGCCAGGCCACCGGCATCCAGCTCGCCAACCCTCATCGATTTCGACACACCTTTGCCTCCGACATGATCCGCGCCGGTATGAGTCTTCCTGCGCTCATGCAGCTGATGGGTCACGCGGACATCCAGACCACGCTGCTCTATGTGTTGGTCACCCCACAAGACGTCTATCTTGAGTATGCACGTGCTGTGGCGCAGCACATTCGTCCTCTTCCGAGGACTCCCTCATGAACCGCGCGCGACGTCCTCCGCTCCAACATCCTCTGGCTGTGGTCTTCGACCGCGCAGTCGATTCCTTCAGCGTTGCACTCAGTCCCGAAACCACTCGTCAGCACCGCGGGACGGCACGCAACTTCCTAAGCTATCTCGGCGCTGATCATCCTGAGGTGCAGTGCCTGGACCAATTGCGCCGTGAACCCCACATCCTCGGCTGGATGTCCCGCCTGCACTCGCAAGCGCCGCCGCTGTCAACGGCGTCCTATATCAATCGGCTTATCGCTCTACGTTCCATCTGCAACGAACTGGCTTGGACCGAACAGCTTCCTGAACTCGCTCATCTGATCCGCCGCGAGGATATTCCGCGCCTCCCGCACAGACTTCCGCGTCCGCTCACGACAGAGCAGGATCAACTCCTGCAAAAGGAGTTCCTCCGCCGCAACGATCTGGGTGGCAATGCCTTTCTGTTGATTCGCCACACCGGCATGCGCATCGGTGAGTGTGCCGATCTGTCCTCCGACTGCCTTCGCTCGACCGCTCCGAATCAATGGGCGGTTCATGTGCCACTCGGCAAACTCAAAACAGAACGCATGGTCCCCGTAGATCCCTTTGTGTGTGAACTCGTCCAACGCCTCCGATTCTTTCGTTCGCTTGATCCCCTGCCTGCCGATGGGCGGCTCTTTGCCCGTCCGGGCGCGAAAGACACGCTCCTCCGTCACTTTCGTGATTATTTACATCAAGTCTGCCATTCGCTTGGCCTTTCCACCCGCATCGTCCCACATCAGCTTCGCCACACCTATGCCTCGGAGATGCTTCGAGCCGGTGTTGGCTTGGTCGCGGTGATGAAATTACTCGGTCACACCTCTCCCGAGATGACCATGCAATATCTTGATGTGACGTTGAATGATCTCGAGAGGGAATTTCAGCTGGCTCGCTCAAAACCTCGGCATCTTGTTCCGCAGCCGAGAGTGCCATCTGCCCTGCTTCGAGAAGGCCTCGGTGGAGTGATCGATTCTTTGCTCGCTGCTCAACATGTGCTCGAAATGTTCCGCCGTGAACTACCACACGGTTCTTCTCGCCTTCGCCTGGACCGTCTCTCCAACCGCCTCACCAAAATCCTCAGAGAAGCGCGCAAGCTCGCGACGCCCTGAGAATGGGCAGAGATTGGCCGGTAATGTCGGCAACCCGGACTGCTATCGTTCCGTACCACCTGGACCAATAGTCGGATTTTCGTAGATCTGCCCCCACACTTTGTAGTTAGCGAAATCCTCGAAGCCGTGTTGCGCGACAGAAAAGAACGGTTCCCTAGCTACTTTCCTGCGCAAAAATGAGGCCCGAAGTGGCCAGTTTGTCGAAGACTACCAGGCGATTTCAAGCCCAAACGTCACTTTTCCCTTGACATTCCCGGTAGTGCCTAACATGTGTACATGAGTAAGCACAAGACTTTGCCGCAACTTCGGCGCCGACTCCTCAAAGCCGCCGAGATCATGGTCCAGGGCGGGCTTTCGGAAACCACCCGTCGCTGTGGCAACCCGG
>Ga0209159_1001154_pt1 | contig 21076 bp, 17 predicted proteins | sample GraSoiAngelo_144_FD_185901 | JGI IMG/M metagenome (GOLD analysis project Ga0209159, IMG submission 185901) | Grasslands soil microbial communities from the Angelo Coastal Reserve, California, USA - 14_1009_02_40cm (SPAdes) (version 2) | ecosystem: Environmental > Terrestrial > Soil > Grasslands ...
GATGGTCGGGGTGGAGCTGGTTGGGAAGGGTGGCGCGCCGGACAAGGAGCTGCAGAAGAAGATCCGGCGGGTGTGCCTCGATTCCGGCCTCGTGGTGCTGAGCTGCGGGGCACACGATAACGTGCTGCGGCTCGTGCCGCCGCTGAATATTTCGCAAGCGGAGCTTGATGAAGGATGGGAGATTCTGAACGGCGCGTTTCAGGAGGTGGCAGCATGAGTCAGACGATGACGAGCGAGCGAGGTCAGCGGACCGAGGCGAAGACTTACAAGAACTACATCGGCGGTCGCTGGGTGGAATCGAAAAGCGGGCGAACCTTCACCTCGACCAACCCGGCGCACAAGGACGAGGTGCTGGGCGTGATGCAGGCCTCCACCGCCGAGGACGTGAACGCCGCCATCGCGGCCGCCCAGCATGCGTTTCCCGGCTGGCGGCACACCCCGGCACCGGCCCGTGGCGAGATCTGCCTGAAGGCGGGCCTGATCATCCAGGAGCGCAAGGAAGAACTGGCCCGCCTGATGACGCAAGAGATGGGCAAGGTCCTCAAGGAGGCGCGCGGGGACGTTCAGGAAGCGATCGACATGGCCAAGTATGCGGCCGGCCTTGGTCGCCACCCGCACGGGGAAACCGTGCCCTCGGAGCTTCGCAACAAGTGGTGCATGACGGAGCGCGTCCCGCTGGGGGTGGTCGCCTGCATCACTCCGTGGAACTTCCCGATGGCCATCCCGTCGTGGAAGATCTTCCCGGCGGTGATGGCCGGCAATGCCGTGGTGTTCAAGCCTGCGTCCGACACGCCGATCATCGCCACCAAGCTGGTGGAGATTTTCGAGGAAGCGGGCCTGCCCGGCGGCGTGCTCAACCTGGTCACCGGTAGCGGCAGCGATGTCGGGGACGTGCTGGTCAGGGATCCGCGGGTGCAGGGCATTTCGTTCACCGGGTCGACGGCCGCCGGCAAGCACATCGCGGAGATCGCCGGTCGCAACCTCAAACGGCTGGGTCTCGAGCTGGGCGGCAAGAACGCCATCGTCGTGCTCGATGACGCCGATTTGCCGCTGGCGGTCGACGGCGCGTTGTGGGCGGCCTTTGGGACCTCAGGCCAGCGCTGTACCGCCGCGTCCCGCCTGATCGTCGACAAGAAAGTCGAGAAGGACTTCACGGATCTGCTCCAGGAGCGGGCCGCCAAGATGAAGGTGGGCGACGGCCTGCAGCCGGACACCGACATGGGGCCGGTCATCAATGAGGCCGCGCTCAAGAAGGTGCACGAGTACACCGATATCGGGAAGAAGGAGCACGCCCGCCTGGTGCATGGTGGCGATTTCGCCGGATCCGATGGGTGGTTCTACCGGCCGACGATCTTTGCTGACGGTCGCAAGGACATGCGGATGGCGCAGGAGGAGATCTTCGGTCCCTCCACACTGGTGCTGCCCGTCGGCAATCTCGACGAGGCGCTCGACGTGGCGAACTCCACCCAGTACGGCCTTTCCATGTCGATCTATACCAACGACCTGCGCAAGGCCTTCCACGCCATGGAGGAGATGCAGTCGGGGATCGTTTATGTCAACGCGCCCACCATTGGCGCCGAGATCCAGCTGCCCTTCGGGGGTGTGAAGAACACCGGCAACGGCCATCGTGAGGCCGGAACCGTCGCGCTCGACGAGTTCACCGAATGGAAGACGATTTACGTGGACTACAGCGGTCGCCTGCAACGCGCGCAAATCGACACGGGAGAATAGCAAGCCGCGGTCACCGCTCAGAACATCCAGTTCATCGACGTCGGGCAGCGGAGGGTTCGGTACCTCGACGAGGGAGCGGGCCACCCGCTGCTTCTCTGTCACGGTTTCATCGGCTCCCTGGAGAACTTCCATAGTTGGAGTCCGGCGTTCGCCGGACACCGGCGGGTTCTGATCCCCGACCTGCCCGGATGCGGGGAGACGCCGGCCGGCGATCCGCCCTTCACGGTCGCCAGCCACGCGGAATTTCTCCACTCGTTCGCCGATCGACTGGGCCTGGGCAGACACGACGTCGGTGGCATATGCCTGGGGGCAACCGTGGCCCTCGAGTATGCGTCCCGCTTCAGCGAGCGGGTTTCGCGCCTGGTGCTGCACACGCCGATCTACTCGCCGCGAACCCTCCGGGCACGGTTCAAGCGCCAGGTCAGCGCCTTGACCGCCGGCCCGATCTTCTGGTGCGTCGACCGCCTGCGCCGCAATCGACTGGTATCAGATCTCTACAAGCGCTTCCTCGTCGAAGGCCCCGGCGTCGATCCCTACGATGCCCAGGTGAACTTCGACAATCAGCACCGGGCGGATGGGCGCGCCGCCCGCCAGTGGTTGCGCGACGGCATCACCCGGGATTACCAGGCGTTCCTCAGCAGTTGGCGCAAACCCGCCCTCGTGGTGGTCGCCGCGGAAGACCGGACGGTGGACGTGGGCGCCATCCGCAAGCTGCGGGAGCTGATGCCCCAGGCCCAGATCCGCGTGATCGAGTCGGCCGGGCACGGGTGGACCCCAACGTTGATCGCGGCCCAGGTGGAAGCGATCACCGGATTTCTCCAGACATGAGCGAGCACGAGTTCAATACCTCAGGGCTTTCGGCCTGGGCCGGGTTGAAACCGCCGGCGGCCGGCTCTCGGCCCGACGTTCGGATACTCGGTGTGCCGCTGGATCGTGGCTCACTGTATCGGCCCGGCGCGGCGAAGGCGCCGGCGCAGCTTCGACGGCTGTCGGCGATCTTCGCGCCGGTGAGCGAGCAGGCCGAGCTCTTCGACAGCGTCACGCTGCAGGACGACGGCGACGTGCCGCTGGTCGACGGTGACATGGGGGCGAACGTCGAGGCCGTGGCGGCCGAGATTGGCCGGACGCCGGCGGGCACTCTCCCCATCGTGCTGGGCGGCGACCACACCACGGTGAGCCCCACCCTGATCGCGCAGCAGCGCCGGCTCAATGGGCGGCTGAGCATCCTCTATATCGACGCCCACCCGGACCTGAATGACATCTCCAGAAACATGCGCTGGTCAAACGGCTGCGCCCTGCGGCGCGGCCTCGAGATGGGGGAAATCGACCCGCGCAAAGTCACCCTGCTCGGGTGCCGGGACTACGACTGGGAGGAAGTGGAGTTCATTCGAAAAATGGGCGTGACGCTGATTACCGCCGCGACGGCACACCGCTGGACCGGCACGCAGCTGGCGGACGAGGTCGGGTCGCGGATCGGCTCGGACGCGCTCCATATCTCGCTCGATATCGATTCCCTCGACCCGTCGTATGCGCCGGGAACCGGGGTGCCGTCGGCAGGCGGCTTGACGTCGCGCGAGTTGCTGGACTTCCTTCGCCAGCTCCGTGGAGTGCGTCTGGCCGGGCTCGACGTGGACGAAGTCGCACCGCCCCTCGACGTGGGGCACGTGACCAGCCTGGCAGCCTTGAAGTTCATCTTCGAGTACATCGGGATGGTGAAGCTCGGCGCCAACACCTGATCGTCCGCGGCACGCCGATGTCACTATCGTCGGCGCGGGGGTCATGGGGTGCAGCCTGGCGTTCTACCTGGCGCGCCAGGGCCGCAGCGTGATCGTGATCGACCGCGGCCGCATCGGTCAGGGCGCTACGGCGGCCTGCGCCGGCGGCATTCGAGCCCAGTTCTCGACCGAGGTCAATATCCGGATGGGGATGGAGGCCAAGCGCGTGCTGTCTCGCTTTACCGATGAGACCGGCCATACGGCTGACTTCCGACAGGTCGGATACCTCTTTCTGCTGACTACGGATGACGAGCGCGCGAGCTTTGCCGAGGCGGTTCGGCTCCAGCGACGGCTCGGCGTCGATGACGTAGTCGAATTGAGTCCATCTGATGCGCGGGCACTCGTTCCGGGACTTGAAACCGGGGACCTGGCAGGAGCCACCTTCTGTCCGAGCGACGGGCTGGCGGGACCGAACGAGGTCACCTATGGATTCGCCAACGCGGCCCGGCGCCGCGGCGCCGTCATCCTGGAAGACACACCGCTCGACGCCTTTCTCACGCAGGGCGATCGCGTGACGGGCGTCGTCACGGCCCATGGCCAGATCATGTCTGACGACACCGTGATCTGCGCCGGTCCCTGGTCGGCCGCCGTGGGCGCGAGGCTCGGCCTGGCACTGCCCATCGCGCCGTCCCGCCGGCAGGTGTTCGTCTCCGAGCCCTTCAGCGGCATCGAGCGCCGCAATCCGATGACTATCGACTTTCACACCTCCTTCTACTTTCACCCCGAGGGGGACGGCGTGCTCTTCGGCATGAGCGATCCCTCGACACCGCCCGGCGAGGACACGACGGTAGATTGGTCATTCCTCGAGCGGATTACGGCGGTCGCCCAGCGGCGCTGGCCCCCGTTGCTGGACGCGCGGGTCAAAACGGCGTGGGCGGGACTGTACGAGATGACGCCGGACTATCAACCGCTGATCGGCCCGCTCCGGCCGGGCCTCTGGGTGGCCGCCGGTTTTTCGGGCCACGGCTTCATGATGGCGCCCGCCATCGGCCGCTGGCTGGCCGGATGGATGGTCGACGGCGCCCCGCCCAACGACCTCGCCGCCTTCGCTCCTAACCGCTTTGCTACGGGCGCTCTCCAGCCCGAGCACAACGTGGTGTGATGAGGCTCGCCTTGCAGCGCGGGATCGTGCTCCTGGTTGTGATCCTCGCGCTGAGTGCGTGCACCACGCCGGGGGTCTCGCTGCCGTTTTCCGAGCCCGCGGCCGCCGTCGTGGATGGCCACAGCATTCCGATGAAGGCCTATCAGGCCCGGCTGCAGGTCAGCCGCCATCGCGACCCATTCGCCGGGATCCCCGAGGCGATCCCCAGCCCTGCTCCCGCCCAGCGGCTCGAAGATTTCACCATCGAGCAGTTGGTACACGAAGAAATCGTCCGCCAGGAGGCCGAGAAGCGGGGCATCACGGTCGCCGACAAGGCGGTGCAGGCGAGGCTCGCGGCCCTGCGCTCGAAGGCCGGCGCGTCGACATTCGACGCGGCGCTGAGCCGCAACGGCTTCACGGCCGCGAGCTTTTCCGCGTACCAGCGGGCGCTTCTGACCGAGGTGGCGCTGATGCGGGCGATGGCCAGCGACCGCGCCCGCTCCGCCGCCGGCGAGCTCAAATCGGGCGCGACGTTCGCCTCGGTGGCGGCGCGCTGGAGCGACGATACGGGGACCTTTGCTCGCGGCGGGGACGCCGGGTGGCTGCGTCCGGCTGATATTCCGGAGCGGCCGCTTAGCGCGGCGGTCGAGGCGCTGGCCACCGGCGCGGTGAGCGGCATCATCCCGACGAATCGCGGCTTCACCATCGCTACCGTGCTCGAGCGACGCGAGGACCAGGTGCACCTGGCCGTCATCCTGGTCCTGGCGCCCTCGGTCGAGCTGGACAGTCCACAGGCCACCGCGGCGTGGTTCACGAAGTTTGTCGACGACCGCGAGTCATCCCTGCGGCGCGACGGCGCGATCGCCATCAAGGTCGGCAGCCATGCCGGAGGCTGAGGGCGAGCGCTGGCGTGTCTTCCTGGCGATCGAGATCTCACCGGCGCTCCAGGCAAGTCTCCAACGACCGCTCGACGGGCTGGCGTCGCTGGGCGAATCGATCCGGGTCAACCCGGTGGAGCGAATGCATCTCACGCTGCATTTCCTCGGCCACCTTCCCGTTCCACGGGTCGAGGACCTCAGCTCCCGGCTCGCCCCCATCGTCGAAACCCATCATCCGATTCGGCTTGTCGCGCGGGGGGTTGGCGCGTTCCCGAGCGTCAGCCGCGCGCAGGTGGTGTGGGCCGGAATCAGCGGCACGGAGCTGCCTCGATTGGTTGCGCTCCAGGGCGATCTGAGTGACAGGCTTCGCCAGGCGGGGGTGCCGGTCGAAGATCGCCGCTTCCGCCCGCACCTGACGCTCGCCCGGGTTCAGCGACCATTGCGCGCACCGGAGCGCCGCCGGCTGCAGGAGTGGTCCTCGGCCTGGGGCGACATCGACCTGGGCGAGCTTCCCGTCACCGAGGTCCGCCTGATGCGCAGCCAGCTGGGCGGCGGTCCCCCTCGGTACAGCACGCTGGCGTCGTTCGCACTAAAATAGGCTTCCGCGATGCGCCCATAGCTCAGCCTGGATAGAGCACCGGGCTACGGACCCGGGCGCGGGGGTTCAAATCCTCCTGGGCGCATTCTCTTCCCCGACCGTCTCGGGGCGCTGATCTGCTGACCTATGATGTGGCGCGATGTCGCGCCCGCTCCGCACGGAGATCGTCCAGCCGGACGGGCGTCGCGTGTACCTGTACGGTGATCTCGCGCCAGCGCCCGAGGGTTACGAGGCGCCGTCGATGCCGACCGGCGTCTACCAACGCCGCTGGAATCCATTGCGCCGCGAGTGGGTGCTGGTGGCCGCGTCGCGGCAGGGCCGCACGTTTCTGCCGGAGCGGGCCGACTGCCCGCTCTGCGCATCGCGGCCGGGTCACTCAACCGAAATTCCGGCGTCGCGATTCGACGCCGCGGTCTTTGAAAATCGCTTTCCCGCCATGGTGCCGGCGCGGCCGGCTGGCGGGTCATGCGAGGTGGTGGTCTACACCGATGAGCATGAGGGCACCTTTGCCACCCTTCCCGCCGATCGCCTCGAGCGGCTGGCGGAGGTCTGGACCGATCGCTATCGCGACCTGTCGGCGCGGGGTGGGATCCGCTATGTGTTCATCTTCGAGAACCGTGGGGAACAGGTGGGCGTCACACTGCATCACCCTCATGGACAGATTTATGCCTACCCGTTCGTCCCGCCGGTGGCGGCGACCGAACTCCGGCGGCGGTCTGCGGGATGTTTGCTCTGCCGGCTGATCGACGACGAGCGGAAGGGCCGGCGTCGCGTCTTGATCGACGACGGCGGCATCGTCGCCTATGTCCCCGGCTATGCCCGCTGGGCCTATGAGGTTCACGTCACCACAAAGAGCCACCGGCCCGCACTGACGGCGCTCACCCCCTCGGCCCGGCAGGCCCTGCTGGCGGCTATGCAGCGGATTGCCCGCGCCTACGACCGCCTGTTCGACGCGCCGATGCCGTACATGATGGCGATGCACCAGGCGCCCGCCGGCCAGCCATCCCCGCAACAGGCGCACCTCCATGTCGAGTTCTATCCGATTCTGCGAGACCGCGGCAAGCTGAAATACCTGGCCGGCTCCGAGTCGGGGGCGGGGGTTTTCATCAACGACACGCTGGCCGAGGAATCGGCGGACCGGCTGCGGGCCGCGCTCGCGTAACAACCCCGCAGAGGGCTGATGGCGCGCGTAGGGAAGCCCGGAGGGTGCCGTTGCTCTGCTGTGGACCTGTTGCGGGCGATGCTCAGCGTGTTCGCCATGTTGAATGCGGCCGGCTGGGCAGCCCTGGCGCTCGCCTGGGCTTTCCGGCCGGACTGGGCCGAGCGGCTGCCGCTGCAGCTGGGCACCCACCAGCGGTATCTCAAGGCCGCCCCGGTCTGGGCGCGGCTCGCGGCGGCGCTCACCGGATTCTGGACCCTGGCGGCGATGCTTTATCTGACCGCCGGGCACAATACGGCCCCGCTGATCGTCATCGCCCTGTTCACCACCGCCGCGGCCTTCTTGATCATTGCGATCGCGGCCGCCACCGCCGTGTTTCGGGCGCTCCAGCCGGATCCGCTACCGCTCGCGCCGGAGAGTGGCCAGCAGGCGTTCTAGCCTCCCGGCCGCATCTTCGAGCTCGCGGGTGATCGACGCCAGCTCCGTCGCTTCGCCCGGATGGAGCTCATAAGACCGGGCGATCTGAGAGAGCCGGTGACCGGCGCCCATCACCGTGTTCTTCAGGCGCCGAAGCTGCTCCTCGGTCGCAGGGGAATCAGGCACGAGCGGCCTCCGCGGCGGGATGCAGCCGGCCCAGCGCGATGGCCAGCGAGCTGGCAAGCGCGGCGTTCTGCTCGAGGAGGGCGACATTGGCTCGGATGACCCGTTCGCCCAGGCGAGCCTGCAACTGCGCCAGCTCGGCCGGCGTCCGCTCCGGACCGTGGGCCGCCGTGTCGTCAACAGCCAGCTCGCGCAGGGGGATCGCCAGGGCGATGGGGAGCGGCTGGCTCACCACCGCGCCGGCGCCGCCCAGGTCCCAGTGATGCTGAAGCATCGTTGCGAGCTCGTCCACGCTGTCGGCTCGCGCGGGCAATCGCCGGCCGGCTGCCGTCGCCAGGAAGCCGGCGAGCACCGATGAGCGCCAACCGATCACCGGCACGCCCAGCGTCTCGAGTCGTTCTAGCGTAGCGGCGGCATCCAGGGTTGATTTCGGTCCGGCGCAGACGACGCAGACGGGTTGCCGGCTGAGCTCGGTCAGGTCCGCGGAGACGTCCTGGCCATCGCCGGGATGAACGCCGCCGATCCCTCCAGTGCTGACGACCCGGATGCCGGCTTTCGCCGCAGCCGCGATGGTGGCCGCCACCGTGGTCCCGCCGAATCTCGGCGAGATGAGTGCGGCACCGAGATTCCAGGGCGAGACTTTGGCGGCGTCGGCGCGGTCCGCCAGGGTGGCGCAGTCCTCCAGCGAAAGGCCCACCCGAAGGCGGCCATCGAACACCGCGACCACCGCCGGCGTGGCGCCCCGCTTGGTACAGGCGTCCCACTGTCGCGCAACGGCCTCCATCGCGGCGGCCTTCGGCAGGCCATGCGTGATCACGGCGGACTCCAGGGCGACGACGGCGCCACCGGCCGCTAATGCGTCGTGGATGGTGGGTGCGACGTCCAGACTGCTTACGGCCAGCATCTTACGTGGGTATATTCTCTTTGCCCTGCGGGCGTAGCCGAACTGGTACAGGCGCACGGCTTAGGACCGTGTGGCGCAAGCCATGGAGGTTCGAGTCCTCTCGCCCGCACAGTTCCTTGACTCGTTGGTTTGCCGCGGCGTACATTCGACCCAGTGGGAGTGGGCAATATCGTTCTCTTCTCATTGTTCAGCGCCGGGTCTGGCGCTTTGATTGCGCTTGGCATGATGCAGGCCATATCGGGACGATTCATTTTCAGCAGATTCGCTTCGCGCGGCTCCTCATGGACAGCGGGCGCCATCAAGCTGTCCGGTTGGAGCTGGGCAATCTGCGGCCTGTCGGGACTTTGCATGGCGGTCCTTGGGGCCCTTGAATTTAGTGGCATCATCCCGATGTACTGGGTTGGTTCGCCCTGGGGAATCATTACGGCCAACCCCTGGCCGCTTGTCTGGATGGCCACCCTGCTGTTCGAGGTGTTAATCGACCGACATCAAAAGAAGCGTCTCAAGGGATAAGGCCGACCGGCAGAGATCCGTCAAGCGGGTCGAATCACGGGCTCCCAGCTTCGACATGGCACGGCTCACATGGGTAAAGCTCGGCGGCAATCTCGTCGTTGTTTGTCACGTAGCTATGGGGAGGGAAACCCCCCACCTCCCCAAGGGGTCGAAGTGTAACGGCGGTGACCCATTTGGACGTGGTCGAGATCAACTCGAACTGGTAGCGTAAGGCACCGTGGCCGCGGTGAAGGTCGATACCGAGCGGAAACCTGGCTCGCAGGTCGTGCTGTCGGTCGAAGTCGATGCCGACCAGGTTTCGAAATCGATCGATCAGGCCTACTCTCGGCTCGCTCCGCGGGTGCGGATCGCTGGATTCCGCCCGGGAAAGGCGCCCCGGCCGATGATCGAGCGGGAAATCGGCTGGCCGGCACTCCGCCAGGAAGCGCTCGATCTCTTGCTGCCCACCGCCTACAACTCGGCGCTCGATGAAGCCGGCCTCGACCCGATCGACGTTCCCCGGGTCGAGGTCCAGCAGTTCGACCGAGGCCAGCCGATGCGGTTTACCGCCACGGTCTCGGTCAAGCCGGAGATCACCCTCAAGGAGTACAAGGACATCCGGGTGCCAAGGCCCCGCACCGAGATCGGGGACGTCGACGTCGACGAGGCCGTCAAGCGCCTGCGCGGACGATTCGCCGAGCTGCACGCCGTCGAGCGGCCGGTGCAGGCCGGGGATTTCCTGACGGTTGACACCCACATCCTGAAATCCGGCGCGGTACTGATCGGCGAAAGCCAGACCGACGCCCAGCTCGAGGTGGACAAGGAGCGCCTGATCCCCGGGCTGGCCGAAGGCCTTATCGGGCAGGCGATCGGGGAAAGCCGCGACATCCGGCTGGCCTTGCCGGCCGACTACCCGAAGAAAGACCTCGCGGGCTCGGACGTGGTCTTCCGGGTCACCGTGAAAGCGATCAAGGAACGCCGGCTGCCGGCCCTTGACGACGAGCTGGCGCGACAGGTGGGACGGGGCCAGACGCTGGCGGAGCTGCAGCAGGAAGTGCACGACGAACTGCAAGAGGCGGCGCACCAGGCGGACGAGCAACGCTTCGAGAATGACGTGCTGAAGGCGCTCGACGAGCGGATGGAAGCCGAAATCCCGGAGGCGCTCATCGACCGCGAGGTCAACCGCCGGGTGCGCGAGCTGGAGCTGCGCCTGCAGGAGCAGGGCGTCAAGCTCGAGCGATACCTCGGGTACACGAACACCTCGCTCGACGTGCTGAAGGCGGAGCAACGCCCGCAGGCTGTGCAAAAGGTGCGGCTCGAGCTTGCGCTGGAAACCGTCGCCGAGCGAGAGGGTCTCACCGTTTCTGACGCCGAGATCGAACAGGCCGTCCAAAACGCCCTGGCGGAGGAAGACCACGCCGGCCATCGACACCGGGACCTCCGTACTGCCGACCCGGTACGCGCGTACTTCCGGCACCAGCTTTTGATGCGAAAGACCATTGACTATTTGAGCGCAATGGCTGCGCCAGAATCTTCGGATACAATGGAGCCGCCTGCGGAAGCCAAAGAGCTCGAGCACGCGGGGAAGTCGGCGTCGGGGAGAGAGCGGAAAACGCGGGGAAGGAAAGAACGCTGATCCAAATGCGTATTCAAAAGTGAGTACGCGGAAGACTGGATTGTAAGAATTGAACCCTATAATGGCGAGACAGGAGAGCCCCATGAATTTCGAACGGCTCAGCCGGCGTCCCGAAGCCCTTATTCCCATGGTCATCGAGACCACGAACCGGGGCGAGCGCGCCTTCGATATTTACTCCCGGCTGCTCAAGGACCGGATCATCTTCATCGGCACCCCGATCGATGACCAGGTGGCCAACGTGGTGATGGCGCAACTGCTGTTCCTGGCCAGCGAGGATCCGGACAAGGACATCAACATCTATATCAACAGCCCGGGTGGCGTCGTCACCGCCGGGCTCGCCATCTACGACACGATGCGCTACGTCAGCCCGCGGGTCTCGACCGTCTGCATGGGGCTGGCGGCCAGCATGGCGACCGTGCTGCTGGCGGGTGGCACCAAGGGGATGCGGTTTGCTCTCCCCAACACCCGGATCCTGATCCACCAGCCGTCGGGCGGCTTCCAGGGCCAGGCGACCGACATCCAGATCCATGCCATGGAGATCCTGCGCATCCGCAAGACCCTGAACGACATCCTGGCGACCCATACGGGCCAGCCGATCGAAAAGATCGAGCGGGACACCGAGCGCGACTTTTTCATGAGCGCCGATGAAGCCAAGAGCTACGGCATCATCGATGACATCATCGTCAGCACCGCCCGCGACGGCGATGGCGCGGTCGCCAAGGATGGCCGTCTCGAGCTGAGCACCGCCGGCAGCAGCACCGCCCGGCCCGAGCCTCGACCCGAACCCGAACGGGAAGGTCCGAAGACCTCGCGATGAACGAACGCGAGGATCGCCGCCGCCACACCCGCTGTTCGTTCTGCGGGAAGGACCAGTCCCAGGTCCGCAAGCTGGTGGCCGGTCCCGGGGTCTACATCTGTGATCAATGCATCGACCTCTGCCAGGAAGTGCTGGAAGAGGACACCAAGACCACCTCGCAGAAGCGCACCAAGGGCGGGCTGATCCCGAACCCGAAGACGATCTGCGCGGCGCTCGACCAATACGTCGTCGGCCAGGACCACGCCAAGCGCGTCCTCTCGGTCGCCGTCTACAACCACTACAAGCGGATCGCCCACAGCAAGATGGCGGGCGACGTCGAGCTGCAGAAGTCCAACGTGCTGCTCGTCGGCCCCACCGGCTGCGGCAAGACGCTGCTGGCCCAGACCCTGGCGAAGATCATCGACGTGCCGTTCTCGATCGCCGACGCCACCTCCCTGACCGAGGCCGGCTACGTCGGCGAGGACGTGGAGAACATCCTGTTGCGGCTGATCCAGGCCGCGGACTTTGATATCGCGCGGGCGGAGCGCGGCATCATCTACATCGACGAGATCGACAAGATCGCCCGCAAATCGGACAACCCGTCGATCACGCGGGACGTCTCTGGTGAGGGCGTACAGCAGGCGCTGTTGAAGATTCTGGAAGGCACGATCGCCAACGTCCCGCCCCAGGGCGGCCGCAAGCATCCGCACCAGGACTTCATCCAGATCAACACCACGAACATCCTGTTTGTCTGCGGCGGCGCCTTCGACGGCCTCGAACGGCTGATCGAGCATCGCATCGGCCACAAGCAGATCGGCTTTGGCTCGGAAGTCCACGCGAACCGCAGCAAGGAGACGACGAAGATCCTCAAGCAGCTCCAGCCCATGGATCTATTGAAGTACGGGCTGATCCCCGAGTTCGTTGGCCGCTTGCCGATCGCCGTCACCCTCGACTACCTCGACGAGTCGGACATCATCCGAATCCTCACCGAGCCGAAGAACGCGTTCGTCAAGCAGTACCAGAAGTTTTTCGCCCTGGACGATGTCCAGCTGGTCTTCGAACCGGCCGCCCTGACCGCAATCGCCAAGAAGGCGCTGCAGCGGGGAACCGGGGCGCGCGGGCTGAAGAGCATCATCGAAGACATCTTGCTGAACTCCATGTTCGAAGTTCCGTCACGCCCGGAGGTCAAGCGATGCGTTATCACGGAGAAGTCGGTCAACTTCAGCAACGAGCCCGAGATGTACTCGGAAGAAGAGCTCGAGGAGATCGCGCCCGAGCAGACCGCCTAGGACATCCTTGGCGTCGGTGACCGGCGCGTCGGCCACGACTCTTCAACTTCCTCTTCTCCCCTTAAAGAACGTCGTTCTCTTCCCCCACATGATCGTCCCGCTCTACGTCGGCCGGGAGCGCTCGATTGCGGCACTCGAGGACGCGATGATGCACGGCAAGCAGGTCTTTCTCTGCACCCAGCGGCGGGCCGACTGCGAGGATCCGCAAGAGGCCGACCTCTACCGGGTCGGCGTGCTCGGCGAAGTCGTGCAAATGCTGAAGTTGCCCGATAACACCATCAAGGTCTTGATCGAGGGCTCCTCCAGGGCCCTGATCGAGCGCTTCGTCGAGGTTAAACCGCACCTCAAGGTTGAGGTGGCGCTACTCGACGAGGAGGTCCAGCCGTCGTCGGAGCTGGAGGCCCTGATGCGTGGAGTCGTCGGCCTGTTCGACCGCTATGTGGAGCTCGACAAAAAGGTCCCGCCGGAGGTCAACTTGACCGTTCGTGGCGTCGAAGATGCGGGGCGGCTGGCGGACATCGTGGCCTGCAACCTGAACATCGGCGTCACCGATAAGCAGGACGTGCTGGAAACGTTCCAGATGGACGCCCGGCTGGAAAAGCTGTCCAGCGTGCTGCAGCGCGAGATCGAGATCCTCGACATGGATCGCAGCATCCGTCAACGGGTGCGTCAGCAGATCGACCGGCGGCAGAAGGAGTTCTACCTCAAAGAGCAAATGCGTGTCATCCAGGAAGAGCTCGGTGGGGAGGAGGCGCAGCTCAGCGAGCTCGACGAGCTCCGCGAGAAGCTCAGGGCGCTGGAACTGGCCGAGGCGCTGGAAGACCGGCTGCTCAAGGACGTCGACCGGCTCGAGCGGATGCCGCCCGGCTCCCCCGAGATCTCGGTCCTGCACAACTACCTGGACCTGGTCGCGTCGCTTCCCTGGCACGAGCGCAGCGAGGACGTCACCGACCTGCGGGCGGCCGAGGCGGTCCTGGACGAGGATCACCACGGGTTGAAAAAGGTCAAGGAGCGCATCCTCGAGTTTCTGGCCGTTCGGCAGCTGACCAAGTCGCCGAAAGGGCCGATCCTCTGCTTCATCGCGGGCGTTGGGCCGCAAATTCGTGCGGGTCTCGCTCGGCGGTGTGTCGGATGAGGCGGAGATCCGTGGTCACCGCCGAACCTACGTCGGCTCCATGCCCGGCCGGATCATCAAGGGCCTGCGCGAGGCCGGCACCCGCAACCCGGTGTTCCTGCTGGACGAGGTCGACAAGATGTCGTCAGATTTCCGCGGTGATCCTGCGTCGGCCATGCTCGAGGTGCTCGATCCGGAGCAGAACAAGCACTTTTCGGATCACTACCTGGAGATCCCCTTCGATCTTTCCGAGGTGCTCTTCATCACGACCGCCAATGTCTACTACGCGATCCCGCGGGCGTTGCTCGACCGCATGGAGGTGATCAACCTGCCCGGGTACACGACCGAAGAGAAGATGGTGATCGCCCGCGAGTTCCTGATCCCAAAGCAGCTCACCGATCACGGGCTCACGGACAAGAACATCGAGATCACCAGGACGGCGGTCTCCAGCATGATCAACCGCTACACCAGTGAGGCCGGCGTTCGTAACCTGGAGCGGTCGATCGCGGGTGTCTGTCGCAAGGTCGCGCGCGAAGTGGTCTCCGGGAGAACGCGACGGATGACGATCGCGCCCAATCGCCTCGACGATCTCCTCGGTCCGCCGAAATACAAGCCCGATGAGGGGCACAAGGAATCGCTGATCGGGGTGGCCAACGGGCTTGCCTGGACCGAGGTGGGTGGCGTGCTGCTCACGATCGAGGTGATCACGATGCCGGGCAAGGGCAACCTCAACCTGACCGGTCAGCTGGGCGATGTGATGCAGGAGTCCGCCCGAGCCGCGCTCTCCTACGCACGCTCGAACGCCGAGGCGCTCGGCATCCCGGTCGATTTCCGCGACAGGCTCGACCTGCATATCCACATTCCCAAGGGCGCCATCCCCAAGGACGGTCCGTCCGCGGGCATCTCGATGGCGCTGGCGATCGTGTCGGCGCTGGCGCAGCGGCCCATCCGCTCGGACGTCGCCCTGACCGGCGAGATCACGCTGCGCGGCCGGGTGCTGCCCATCGGCGGATTGAAGGAGAAGGTGCTGGCGGCGCACCGGATCGGCATCCAAACGATCGTCTTGCCGGCGGACAACCAGCCCGACGTGGTCGACATTCCGGTCGATATCCGCAAACGCATCACCTTCAAGTTCGTGAACAGCATGGACGAGGTGATCGCCGAAGCGCTGCTGCCCAAGTCCGAAGCTGCCGTCAGCGCCGAGCTCACGGAGCCCGCGGCGATCCAGCAGCCCGCTGCGGCCGACGGGAACTAAACCGCGCCAAAGCGCGGCGGCCTGAAGGCCGCTGTGCCCGTAAACTAGGTTCCCACGATGGAGACCCGCTATGACCCCAAGGCCGTCGAACAACGCTGGTACGACACCTGGGAGCAGCGTGGCTACTTCAAACCGCGCGAGAGCCTGACCGGCAAGACCTTCACCATCTCCATGCCGCCGCCCAACATCACGGGCGATCTGCACATGGGCCACGCCATGTACACCCTGCAGGACGTGCTGGTCCGCTGGCATCGCATGCTGGGGGACGCGGCGCTCTGGGTACCGGGAACCGACCACGCCGCGATCGCGACTCAGAATGTCCTCGAGAAGCAGCTGGCGAAAAAGGGCTCGTCGAAAGAGGCGATCGGCCGGGAAGCCTGGGATCGACTGGTCAAGGACTGGTACGAGACCACCGGTCAAACCATCCTGAAACAGATGCGCCGGCTTGGCTTCTCGGCGGATTGGTCGCGCAATCGATTCACCATGGACCCAAGCTACGTCGACGCGATCCGCTACGCCTTCGTCCAGCTCTGGCGCGAGGGGCTCATCTACCGGGGTCCGAGGATCGTCAACTGGTGCCCACGCGATCAGAGTGCCATCTCGGACCTGGAAGTTCAGTACGAGGAAACCGACGACGAGCTCTACTACCTCGACTACCCGGTCGAAGGCGGCGGCATCATCTCGGTCGCGACCGCCCGTCCGGAGACCATGGTCGGCGACACCGGGGTCGCCGTCCATCCCGACGATTGGCGCTACAAGGACCTGATCGGAAAGTCGGTCATGCTACCCGTCGTGCATCGCCTCGTGCCGATCGTCGCCGATGAGGCCGTCGATCCGGAGTTTGGGACCGGAGCGGTCAAGGTCACGCCGGGCCACGATGTCACCGACTACGACATCGGCGAGCGACACCACCTTCCGATCTTGAGCATCCTGCATCTGGACGGCCGGATGAATATCCCGGAGGTCCGCCAACTGAACGGGCTGCCCGTGGCAAAGGCGCGGGCGCGGATCGTCGAGATGTTGCGGGCGGAGGGCGCGCTGCAAAAGGTCGAGCCCTACCACCACTCCGTTGGCCACTGCGATCGCTGCGGAGCCGTGATCGAACCGATGGTGTCGGCACAGTGGTGGATGAAGATGAAGCCGCTGGCGGCGCCCGCCATCGCGGTGGCCGAAAACGATGACATGCGCTTCCATCCCGAACGCTGGCGCGAGCAGTACCTGCGCTGGATGCGCAACATCCGCGACTGGTGCATCTCGCGGCAGCTCTGGCTCGGCCACCGTATCCCGGTGTGGACCTGCGCCAACGGCCACGCCGTCGCCTATCTCAAAGACCCGCACGAGTGCGAACAGTGCGGCGACCGGCAGTTGATCCAGGACCCGGACGTGCTCGACACCTGGTTTTCCTCGGCGCTCTGGCCCTACGCGACGCTGGGCTGGCCGGCGGATACCGAGGACTTGCGCCGGTACTACCCGACGCAGGTGCTCGATACCGCCCGCGAGATCCTCTACCTGTGGGTGGCGCGGATGGTTTTCACCAGCCTGCACTTCCTGAACGCCATCCCCTTTTCCGACGTGCTCATCCACGGCACCGTGCTGGCCGCCGACGGGCGTCGGATGAGTAAGTCACTGGGCACCGGCGTCGATCCCCTGGACATGATCGGGCGTTACGGCGCGGACGCTACCCGGGCCTGGTGCGCCTACTTCGGCACGAGCGGACAGGACATCCGTTTCTCCGAGGAAAAGATCAAGTCGTACCAACTTTTCGCCAACAAGCTCTGGAACGCGACTCGCTTGCTGGTATTGAAGCTTCCGGCGGGCGCCCCGCCGATGCCCATCGATGAATCAACCCTGGAGCCGGCCGACACCTGGATTCTCGGCCGGCTGAGTGCGGTGACGCGCCTGGTGACGGAATCCTTCCAGCGCTTCGACTTCGGGCCGGCAATCGATGCCCTGTATGAATTCGCCTGGCACGAGTTCGCCGACGACTATCTCGAGCTGATCAAGCCCCGGCTGCAAGCCGGTGATGCCTCGACCGCGACCGCCCAGGCGGTGGCCATCGACGTGCTCGAGACGACCCTGCGGCTGCTGCATCCAATCATGCCGTTCGTCAGCGAGGAGCTCTGGCAGAGGCTGCCGCATGAAGGCGAAACCATCATGTACGCGTCCTGGCCGTTGCCGGACGAGACGATCGAAGACCGCCATCTGATGGACGAGATGGGCCACCTGCTCGACGTGGTGCGGGCGGTCCGCAACTTGCGGCACACCTCGGATCCGCGGGCGCGGCGCCAGCCGGCCCAGGTGATCTCGCCGCGAAAGCTCCTGGCGGAGCCGGTCGGACGGCGCTACCTGGCCACCCTCGCGCAGCTCGAGCTCAACGGCGAACTCCCCGAGGGGATGCCGCAAGCGGTGGTGGTCGTCGGTCCGACCACGGTGCGCCTGGGCCTCCCGGCGGACGGCGGCAGCGAGACCGAGCGGCTCCGCGGTGAGTTGCAAAAACGACAGCGTGAGATCGACACGATCCAGGCAAAGCTGAGCAATGCCCAGTTCACCGACAAAGCGCCGACCGCGGTCGTCGATCGGGAGCGAGCCCGACTCGCCCACGCCCAGGAGGCCGCGCAGCGGCTCCGGGGGCTGTTGGGTGAAAAGGCCGAATTAGGGTAAGGTATCGGAGACAAAATTCCTGTTTGGTGAGGAGGCGTATTGCCGAACCTGACGTCGTTGAAGCCGCTGCTCTTCATCGTCGTGTTTTACTTGCTGGCCTTCTGGCTCAGCCTCTCCTACTGGGCATTCCGCGATGCCCGCGAGCGCTCGAACAGCGTGCTGTTCCATGTTTTTGCCACCGGACTTTCCCTGGTGCTGCCAATCTTCGGCCTCTTCATCTACATGATCATCCGGCCGCCGCTCACGATGGCGGAGCGCCGCGCCCTGGAGCTCGAGACCCAGGCGCTCGCCGAGCCGGGTGGGCCGGCGCGCGAGCTGCGACCATGCCCCAGCTGCGGCGAACCGATCGACTCGCAGTACGTCCTCTGCCCGCACTGCAAAACCCAGTTCAGTAAACTCTGCCCACGGTGCAACAAGCAGCTCAAACTGGGATGGAGCGTGTGCCCCTACTGCGCCGAAGAAGTTCCCCTGCAGGGCGCGGTCCCCACGCCCCGAATCGCCCGCTAGCACGCCCCGAGGGGCGCTGATCTACTAAGTCAGCGAGCATGCCGCTGGCGGCACAGGCGCTGCTGCCTTTTGTCGCGCTGCTGGTCGCGGCGGTCTTCGTACGCTGGCGCCCACGGCGTCGCATCAACGGCTGGATCGCTTCGGCCGCGACCGGAATTGCCGGGATCATCGCGCTCGTCGAGCTGTTGCGACTCGCGCCTGGTGAGCACGTCGACGTTCCCTATCTCACGACCTTCCCCTACGCTGACCTGGCGGTCCGGCTGGATGGGCTCTCGCTGGCCTTCGCCGCCGCCACCCTGATCACCGCGGCCGCGCTGATGGTGACCCGGCAACTGGTGCGCGGTGACCGGCGCGATCCATGGTTCGGCTGGCTCCTCACCAGTGCCGCGGTCCTGGCGGTCATCCTCGCCGACAACCTGCTGTTGCTGTTCATCGCGCTCCAACTGCTGACCCTGGCCTGGAGTGGGGCGCTTGATGAGACCGCGAGACGCCGGCGTGGCCTTCGTCTCGCTGTTCAGATCGCGGATATCGGGTTGCTGCTGGCTGCCGCCAGCGCCATCCAGTCGGTCGGCACGAGCGCATTTTCCGGAGTGCCCTCGGACACGTTCGGTCTGGCCACCTTCCTCCTCGTGCTCCTGCCGGTCGCGGTGCGGGTCGGCGCCCTGGCTGCTTGCTTTGATGGGGGGCCGGCTGCCGGATCGGCCGACGGCCGTCGCATTGTTCGGCGGCGGCGCGCTGGTTGCCATCGGGTTCGCGACACTGGCCCTCGGCCGACCCGCCGGCCTGCGCCTGGCGCCGCCGCTGCTGGCCGCGCAGGCCGCCCTCGCGCTGAGCCTGTCGGCGGGCAGCGAGCCGCTCATGACCGCGGCCAGCACCTGGCTGTGGCTGTTGCTCATCCCGCTCGCCGGGCTGGTCAGCGTTCGGGTTGCCGGCGGATCCCTGGCCGAGACGCTGACGCTCGTGAACCTGGCCATGATTCCCGGCACTATTGGCTTCCTCGCCCTGTGGCTGGGAGGCCTGGCCCTTGGGGCGCGCGGGCTCCTCTTCGGCATGATTCCGGTGGCGCTGGCCGTGGTTCTTCTGGCGGTGGCGGCGCTCGGACGGGCCGGGGGCGTCCGCTCCATCAATATGGAACCCGCCAGCATCTGGGGGGCCGTGCTCCTGGTCATTGCCGCCTTCCCCATCATCGCCATGAACCCGATGGTGCTGCCCGCTGCGGCGACCGTCCGCCTCGTTCCTCGGGGGACCATCTCGGTAAGCCCCCTGGGGATTGCGACGGGTCAGGGCGCCTGGCCGGCGTTGCTGGTGTCGCTTGTCACCGCGGTCCTGCTGGGCGTCGCCGCCTGGCAGCTCCGCGAGCGGTTACCCCTGCGTCGCAGCCGCCCCATCATCCGCTGGCGGATCGGCGTGCCATCATGGTTGGGGGTCCGGCCGCCGGCGATCCCGGCCCGGAGCCGATACCTCCTCTGGGGCGCGTTCCTCCTCGTGGTCGCGCTGGCGGTGGTGCGACCGTGATCGTTTATTTCCCGTTCGTCCTCTTCGCGGCTGGATTGTTGATCGCCTATGGCAGCGCGGGCGTCCCGCGCCAGCTGGCGACGATCGCCATGGTGGCCGCGGGCAGCTGGTCGCTCGTACTGCTGGTGGATCCAGCCTCCGCGACCTGGGCCATCGGTCCGATCATCGCAACCCTGTTATTGCCGCGCGCTGGTCAGCGAGTCCGGTCCAGTTTCGAGGGCCTGACCCGGCGAGCCCTGACGCTGACCGTCGCCATGCTGGTGGCGCTCTTTCTGGCGACGCGACTGCCAGTTGGGGAGAACCCGATCCTGCTCAGCGCGGTGCCCTGGCTCCTGGCTGCGGTCGGCACCGCCTGGTTTACGAGCCCGATCGATGAACCGGAACGCTTGCAGGGCCAGGCCCTGATGGTCGCCGCGGTCGCGGTCGTGATCCTCGTCGCCGTTCCGGCGGGCCAGCTCACGGCGGGGGTTGCCGGCGCGATGGCGTTGATGCCGATTGCCGGTCAACGAGGGCGAATACCGGGTCGGCTTCGCCCGGTGTTCAGCCGCGTACTGTTGCTGGCGGCCGCGGCCGCGGCAGTGCTGGCCGCAACCAGTCTCTCGGTCAGGCCCTTCAGCCTGGGCGACCTTTCTCTCGACGCCGGCGGACCGGTGTTGCTGGCCACTGCCATCGTGCTCGTCGCCGGGTCCGCCGTCGGCTCGGTCGGCACGGACTGGGCCGCCCTGCTCGCCGTCCTGGCGCTGGTCGCGTCAGCGTCCGGCCTGCGCTGGCCGGCACTGGCCGCGCTGGTCGCCGTGGCCACCGCGCTGGAGCGAGGCGCGCAGCGGCCCGCCTGGATCGCGGTCGGGGTGCTGAGCCTGACGCCCGTCCTGCAGGCGCTGGCGTCGCCGACCTGGAGTGCGCGGGTCCAGGCGGGCGCCCTGGGACTCGGACTGGTGATGACCCTGTACGCGGCGAAGGCGGGGATGTTGCGCGTGCTCGCCCTGCCCGCGACCACCTTGCTGGTCATGCTGTCACTCCCGTCGCTCAGCCCCGGCAACCTGGTCCGCTTCCAGTGGATTGCGGCCCTGGGTGCATCGCTGCTG
>Ga0209159_1001158_pt1 | contig 21018 bp, 22 predicted proteins | sample GraSoiAngelo_144_FD_185901 | JGI IMG/M metagenome (GOLD analysis project Ga0209159, IMG submission 185901) | Grasslands soil microbial communities from the Angelo Coastal Reserve, California, USA - 14_1009_02_40cm (SPAdes) (version 2) | ecosystem: Environmental > Terrestrial > Soil > Grasslands ...
CGGAACAGGAGCCGCAGCGAAATGAGATGTGCGGTTTGGTGCGCAGCCGCAGTTGTCCTTCTCTCGAGTGCTCGCCTCCAGGCACACGAGATCGGCACAACGCGAGTGGCGGTTGTCCTTCAGCAGAGGTCTTCGTACGAAATCGAAATCGTTACCGACGCTGCCGCGCTCGTGGAAAAGCTGGAGGCTTTGACCGGCCAGCCACCGCAATCCGAACCGTTACCGCGCGGCGCTGCCATATTGCAGGCTCAATTGCACGCCTACGACGAGGTGTTTCGCAGGCGCGTGGTGGTGTCTTTCGATGAAACTGCCGTCCAATCTGCAATTGATTACAAAGTCTCCGGCGTTACGGCCGCCACATCACCCCCCGTTGCCACCATTAGAATGCGAGGTTCGGTTCCGGAAGGCGCGCGCCGATTGGCTTGGACTTACTCGTGGACGTTTGCGACGTATTCGCTGACTGTGCGGAAGGACGGCGAAGAGACGACCGAATGGCTCGAAGGCGGCCAGACGAGCACTCCCATCTTGTTGGAGTTGCCCAACCGGCCGCTGAGCCGAACTGCGATCGCGCTTCGATACCTGGCGCTCGGCTTCACGCATATCGTTCCCAAAGGACTCGATCACATGCTTTTTGTGCTCGGGATCTTCTTGCTCAGCCGCCGGTTCCGGCAAGTTCTCGCTCAGGTGAGTGCATTCACCATTGCGCACTCCATCACGCTCGCATTAAGCATCTACGGTGTCGTTTCCGTCTCTCCCAATATCGTCGAGCCGCTGATCGCCGTCTCCATCGCTTACGTTGCGGTTGAAAACATTTTCATGTGCGAGCTCAGACCATGGCGGCTGGCATTTGTCTTCGGTTTCGGCCTTTTGCATGGAATGGGTTTCGCCGGCGCCTTGAAAGAACTGGGACTGCCGCGTTCGGAATTCGTGACGGCGCTGGTTACCTTCAATTTTGGCGTGGAAGCCGGCCAACTCGCTGTGATTTGCGCAGCGTTCTTGCTCGTGGGTTGGTATTGCGGAAACCGCCCGTGGTACCGGCGGCTCGTCGTCGTGCCGGCCTCCGCGATGATCGCTTGCACAGCCGTGTATTGGACGCTCGAGCGGCTGCGGTTGTGAAGCCTCAGGGAAAGGTAAGGGGTCACAGGTCTTGCCAAATCCTGAGACTCTCACCTTTTCTTGAGGCTTCGCCCTATCGGGCTCGCGCTTCGCGCCCTCTCCCAGAGGGAGGTGATTTCTGCCCGATTACAACCAGGGCCCGGCGCGAATAGCGAACGGTGTCGCCAAAACGGGCGCGAAGGATGTTGATGGCGCCGTCACGAAAATTCAACCATTTGTCATTTCCAAGAAGGTGCCGGCCCAGCCGGCCTCCGGAATTGATCTCCCGGTCTTCCACGAATTGTTCAACACTCAAGTGAACGTCGAGGTCGACGGCCCCGGCATGGACCACCGAAAATCCTGATTCCGTGAACGCGGCTTCCAGATTACCTTCCTGTGAAAAGTAATTCTCGAGCGGAGCAACTTCGTTTAAAGCTCGTTCGGCTTCTGCCTTCGAGATGGCCTCTGCCAGACAGCCGCTCCATGCCTGGCTGTACTCGTCAACTGTGGAGGTCCAACTGGATGCGGCGATCAAACGATTGGCCCTTAAAACACGATGTACTTCGTTGAGCGCTCTTCGATATTCGCGAATATGCGATAAAACAAAACCGGCCGTGACCACATCGAACGTTTCGCTTTTGAACGGCACTGCTGCGGCATAACGAGAGATAGATCGCAGCCGGCAAAAGCGTCCAGCGTTTTGAAAATCCCGGCAAACGTAGACGGAACGATTCCGGTGCCGGTCCCTATATCCAGCAGCGCTCGCGGCGCGCAGCCGGCGGGCATCATGCCAGCCATGCCTCGCGCAACTCGTGCGAAGCGAGTTGCCCAGACGCGATCGTAGTCCTTGGCTATTCGGTCGTACGAGCGCCAGTCACTGCTACGGATTGACATCGAGCGGTATTGAAACCCTCTCCCAAAGGGAGAGGGTGGATCTTCGCCGCACCGCATTTACCGCGCTGCCGCCGGAGCAGGAGCATTGATCCGAGCCTCGTCCCAGTGCTCCTTAATGAGGTTATTCTCGATTCGCACAACATCGAAGTGGTTCCACTTGTAGTCGCGGTTGGGATCCTCGGGGTCTTTTGCCGTGCGGTCCCACATCATGAATGAATACGGTCCATTGATCAGCGTCAGAACGGGAGCATTCACCCATTCCGGCTTAATTTCGCGCGGAGTTCGGCCCGGAATGCGGCTCATGAACTGCTTGAAACCGTCACGGCCCTGGGGAACGTTCGGGTTGTGCTGGATGTAGCCAGCGTCCATGCTCTTGTCGGCCAACTCCAGGTGCCCGTATTGGAGCATGTCCTTCAGCTCCTCGGTGGCCATGGCGAGGGTCTTCTCTTCCTCCTTGGAAAGCTTCCCGGTGTTCCATTGCATCGGGGCTTTGGGAGAAACGCCCGTTTTCACAGCGCCGGTCCCCGCCATTTTTTGGGCGCTGTCCCAGTGTTCCTGCACCTTTCCGTTTTCGATTCGCAGCACATCGAACGAATTGTAGTGATACGTGTTCGCAGGATTTCGAGGATCTTTGGCTTCATGTTCGAAGATGAGCCAAACGAAGTCTCCCTTGGCGCCCGAAACGACGGGCATTTGGTCTGCCGGCATGGCTTTGGGAATGGGATTGATCGGTTTACGGCCGAGCTTCGTGAAGAATTCGACGAAGCCTGCGCGCCCAGTATTCGCATTAGGATTGTGTTGGATATAATCCTCGGCCTGATATTTGGGCGCAACCTCGAAGTGGCCCGCGTAGAGCACTTCGCGCCACCAGTTCATCACCATGTCGAGGTTCTTTTTTTCCTGAGCCGTCATGGGCGCGATTTGCGGCTTGGTGGGCGGATTGATGGATTCCGCGGCCGCTCGAAAAGCAAATGCAAGCAACAGAATGCCGGCAGACCAATAAATCGCTCTCATTGTCGGATCCCCGCTCGCATCAGTGTTGCATCGGTTCGTCAGCGCTGCCGCCATAGATGGACGGCACCTTCGAACCCATCGGCCGCAGATAGGTTGAGAGTTGGCCGCGATGATGCGCTGAATGCAGGTTCAGAAAATTCAGATAAGCGACAGCCGGTAACTCCATCATGCCGAAGAGCGGAACAGGCTTGGCCAACTTGTCCGCAGCGAGCGCCTTCACTCTGTTGAGGCGATCGCGGTGATTGGTCTCATACCAGCTCACAATGGCGCTGATTGTAGGCGGAGCCGCCGGTTGCTCGTCGCTCATGGTGAATTGTCCGGCCAGCACGCTATCCAGGAACCACACTTCGGACGTAGCGATGTGCCATGCCAGCTCATGTGCCGACATTGATTTGGCCTCCGGCTTATAACTTTTCTTATCTTCGGGTATTGCGCGCATGACCTTCTTCGTCGTTTCGGTCTCTTGCTGGATCGTGTCGACGAAAATTTTGCACAGTAGTTTGGCTTCTTCGTTTGTCATTGGGTTCTCCTTGTTAATGATGACTGCACGAAAAGGCTCCGTGAAGTCGAAGTTATCCGTAGCGGGACTTAATATTGATCGAAAATGCGTTGAATCTCGTGAACGTCCTGTGTCTTTGTGAGCGCCAACATCATCAGAATCCTCGCGTGCGTCGGTAGCAACCGCTCCACCGCAACCATAGGCTGCGCTTCCCGCGCTGAACTCGGCGAAGCTACGTGATCGCCCGAAGGAAACGTGGTGGCAATGATGACGCCCTTCCGCTGTAAGGCTTCGTAGTAGTTGCGCTCCGCGGCGCTCAAACCCGTGGTTGCAACAATGATCGCTTTAGCCTCGGTCTTGCCGCCCCCATCCGAGCCTGCGTAGGAGTACTGAATGTCGACGCGAGAGAAAACCATAACATCGCGCACATCAAACTCCGATCCCGCTGTGTGGCGGCGGGTCGGCGCGTAGAAAAACTCGACACCGTGGCGCGCCACGATACCGATGTTGCCCATCTCGCGTCCTGAAAAACCACCGGACCGGGCATATACCTTCTCCGCATCACGAGCCGAGATGATGCGATCGTCCATCACCACCAGTACACCCTTGCCCCGCGAACCGTGGGCGACAGCAACTCGGACGGCGGAAAGCAAATTGATAGGGCCATCCGGACTGATGCCGGTCGCCGGCCGCTGAGCCCCAACGATCACCACCGGCTTCTCAGACTTTACCGTAAGGTGAAGAAAAAATGCCGTTTCCTCGAGACGGTCCGTCCCATGCGTCACAACGATTCCGGCGATCTCCGGACGCTTCTCAAACACGGAATTGACATTTCGAGCAAGCTGCAGCCATTGATCGGGTGTGATGTACGCGCTCGGAATATTCGCGAATTGTGTCGTCTCCACTTGGGCGTGTCTTCGGATCTCCGGGACTTCGGCAACAATTTCGCCAATAGGTTTTCGAATGTCGTAACCGCCAAGTGTCCCCGGCTCACCTTGCTCGCCGGCAATCGTGCCGCCTGTGGCAATAATGAGCACTCGTGGCAATTCCAGCGGGGTCTGGGCCCGGGCACGATTTGGGATGGAACCCAAAATAACGCTGATACCCAGGAGCAAAACGGAAATACTGAGTCTTTTCAACATCGTTGGCAGCAGTCAAGCTTTAGATTTTTTGGCCATCCACTATCGATTTTAGTCTTATCGACGCTCGAACGTCTAAACACTTTTGAGGAGGAATCATGAAATTTGCAATTCGTTTGCTACTCAGCGGTGCGCCCTGGCCCCATGGAGTTGCAACAGGGGAAATGCGCCAGATGAGTCGGTGAGCGCCAATAGCGATCAGACGCAGCGTTCCGAGCAAACCGAACGGAATCAAACCACGAAATCCGCCCAACCGCCCAATACCAACCGGGAGCCCGAGAAGCAGGCCCCCGCCGTCGAGTCCCGTCGGGCGCCCGCGGCGGCCCCAACTCCATCGGCCCCAACGCCGGCACCCCGACGGCCCCAACGCCGGCACCCGAGCGCGAACTACGGAAACGGTACCCAGCGGTACGGCCCTGACAGTAACTCTTGCCGTAACGCCAACACCTAAAGCCGTTGGAGATTGCATCATTGGAGGTTTCTGCAGTTCCAAAATTTGAAATACAGCAACTTCCAATGTGCAATTTCAAATTTTTGCATTTTAAAACCATTCTTCATCTTCAGCCTCCGGTGTCTTCAATCCCTCAAAGAATCGCTCCAAGAGAGCACCAACTCCGCCACCAATCAGAAACCACTGAACTGTCCCGACAACGTACGTCAAGACCAGAGTCCAGATCAGCAAACCGGGCGGATTGATTCCCGCCCGATCAAACCCGGAGAACACAGCGATGATCACCAGCATTGGTGCGGTGTCAAAGATCGTCATGAGCCTCCAGAAATCGGATCGATCGAAAAGATAAACGCCGAATTTCGCGTCCCCGGGCTCCAAACGCACATGAGCTTGAAAATCGAAATATGCAAAAACGAAGAACCCGGATGCCAACAACACATGGCAAATCCCCGACGTCAACGCCACCCGTTTCCAGAAAGCCCGTTCGTTGATGCCGAAACCGTCAAACCACGTTAACAGGTGGTAAACGCCAAAAACCAACAAAGGGGGGAGACACAGCGAAGCGAACGTAAACAGCATAAATCTCTCAAAAATATCCTGGACACCGGGCCGGATCTGACCGCCGAACAGAGGCGGGCGATTCCCACGAAAATGGTCCGCATGGAAATAGTTTTAGCGCGCGCCGGAGCCGGCCGGATACGAGCTATTTCCCAGCCAGTCCTTCGGTCAGCTCAATTCGCGTCCCAATTGGATCGAGAATGAAGGCGATCTTCAGGCCAAAATTCGGCATTTCACGATAAGGCGCATCGAACTTCACACCCCCGGCTTCGAGCTTCTTGCAAAATGCCTCGAGGTTTTTAACTTCAAATCCGATGTGATCCAACGTGCGGCCCTTCGTCGGAACAGCCGGCATTTGCGCCGGCAAGAAATCCAGCTCGCTTCCGTTGAACATGGCCGCAGGCAAATCCCGCCGCGTTCCGGCAACGGCGCCAAAGGTCTTCACATACCACTGCTTTACCACCTCCATGCCGGGCGCGGTTAGGTGGACGTGATGCATCACCAACGGCAACGTCTGATTCTTCTCTTCAAGCAATTCCACTCTGAGGTTGTCTGGAAAAGTGGCGAAAGGGCCATTCACTGGAACGCTCATGTCCGCCAATTTCGCTTTCATCGCGGCCGTATCCTTCACGGAAAATGCAATGTGATCTACCGTCGATCCAACGGAACCGCCGCTAGGCTCCGCGTTATTGATTATGATGAAGATGCCGGGCAGCCGCAGTAGCTCCAGACTTCCCGTCTTGGTCAATTGCGCTCCGAATGCTTCGACCCATATTTTCTTTTGAGCTTCCGGATCTTTTGACAGCAGATGGAGATGCCCCAGCGAAATACCGCTTTCATTGGGAGCAGCGAGTTGAGCGAAGGCCGCAAGCGCCGCGAACAGAGGAAGAATCACAGCCGTGAGAAGAATCCCATTACGCATGGCGCGTAACCTACCACGGTTCGATCAGGAATCCACCCAAAATTCTTCGGTGCGTTCGAGATCCGGCGAGTCTTCTCCAAATAACGTGTACAGATTCACATTGCTCAGGGCGGCGATTATGGAATCGGAGATCCCGGGGTGGCGCGATCTCATCAAATCGAGAAACTTGCGGATCTCGAGGCGCGCGCTTTCTTTTTCGCTGCACACGCACGCGATCGGCAAAAAGCCCTGCGTGCGGGCGTACTCTCGGGAGAGCGCTTCGTTCACATAGACAAGCGGCCGGATCAAACGGAGGTTTCCCTTTTGCGACTGCGCGGTGGGGGGAAGCGACGCAATGCGTCCGTTAAACAAGATGTTCCTCAGCAGCGCCTCAGCGCAATCGTCAGCCGTGTGGCCGAGTGCAAGAACCGAACATTGAAGCTCAGCGGCAATCTTGTAGAGATGATACCGGCGATGCCTGCTGCATACATCGCAACCGTGGGGTACGTTCTCGGCAATCAGCCGCAGCATTGCCTTATCTTCGCGCAATACCCATTCGACGCCAAGGTCCCGGATCTTTTCCTCGAGTGCGGAGACAGGAAGCTTGAACTTGCCCTGATCCAGCGTGACCGCGATCAGCTCGTATCGAAATGGCACACGCTTCTTATATGCGACGAGCGCGTGGAGAAGCGTCAGGCTATCCTTGCCTCCGGAGACGCCGACGGCGATGCGGTCGCCGGAACGCAGCATGGAAAAACGTCCCATGGCGCGCCCCATCGCGTCGAGGACCTTTTGGCGGGCATCGATCATTACAAACTATGATACTCGAACCTGTGCCCTGGGAGAGGCAGGGTGCGGGGGATTTTGAAATCGGACAAAAGCCCATCTCAAATGCAGGAATCGTCCGATTTCAAAATCCCCCCGTGGGGCTGTCTATTTTAGAATCCCCTTGATAGGTGCGACCCCCGGAATCTCCCACTCTTCCCACATTTCATCGACTCTTTTCTGGATGTAGTCAATGTCTTCGGGAATGAGATGGGCGAAGCGGCCCTGCGCCTCCAGAAATTCCTTAACAGGAGTTCGGCCTTTGGCTGTCTTGCGGCAATCGTAGCTGTAGACGACCTGACCTTCGATGACCTCGAAGAGCGGATAAAGTCCCGACTTGATTCCAAACTCACCGATCTCATGCGAATAGCGGGGATGGAAATCCCACCCCTTCGGACAAGGATCGTACGTGTGGATGAACGTGGGACCTCCAACGGCCAGAGCCTTGCGGACCTTGTTCATGTAGTCCATCGGCGGGAAGGTGGCACAGGCTGTCGCAACATACTTACATGTGGGATGCCCGACCGCCAACATTCCGGCGACGTTCTTCTTCCACCGGCGTTGCATGATGCGATGCTTCGAGCCTGGAGGGGTAAATGTGGTTTGCGCGCCGTAGGTGGACAGACCGGTCGCCTGGATGTCCGTGTTGGCAGCCGACTCATTGTCGTACATGATGATGAGCAGATCATAGTCGGTTTGAAGTGCGCCGGAGATTCCGGAAAGCCCCATGTCGCCGCCACCCAGATCGCCGCAGAACGCGATCGCATTGATCGGCTCGTCCTTGATCTTGCCTTTCCGCTTCAATGCGCGCAGGCCCGCCGCCATTCCGATCGCGGAGGAGCCGCCGGCGCCGAGCTGCGTGTGCATCCAGGGCACAATCCACGGCGTGGTCATGTAGCTGGTATTCGCCACGTACATGCAGCCGGTCGAGCCCGTGACGACCGTCCGGGGACCTGCCACCTTGATGAACGCGCGCATTGTTGTAGCCGACTCGCATCCCTGACAGGTGCGATGACCCGATGTATAGAATTCTTCCAACGGGATTTTGTGAACGCCTTTGATCTTGTCGTAAACAATCGTTTCGGTAGCCATACGTCTCCTATTCCTTAGCGTCGGGCCCACCGGCCAGCCATAGTTGGTACACCGTCGCTGCGCGACGGCCTCCGCGAAGGGCTATTGGCCGTTCCCCCCACGCTCATTCTCTTACTCCGATCCAGGTGACAAAATTATCCAGTTTGTCCTCGGTTTTCGATCTCTGAGCGATCTCGTACATGCGCGCGCAGTCTTCAATGGACACATCGCGCCCGCCGAGACCCGTAATGACGTTTGTAATTGCCGGCCGATTCTTCAGAGGATACAGGGCTGACCGGACTTCATGCAGCAGAATTCCGCCGTCATCCGGTGAGCCATGCGCAAAGTCGCGATCGATCACACCCACGGCTTTGAAGCGTTTGAGAGACTCGCGTAGTTCGATTGTCGGGAACGGCCGGAACCAGCGCAGACTGACAAAACCGACTTTGTGGCCTTTCTCCCTCAAACGCTTGCACGCCGTGCGGCCCGGCGCGCATACGGTGCCGAGTCCGATCAGGACGGTGTCCGCGTCATCGGTCATAAACTCGGTGAAGTACGGACTCGAGTAGCGTTCACCGAACACGGCATTGAATTCCTTGTAAGCTTCCTTGATGACTCCCCGCGCGCGGCGGGCGGCGTCCCAGTTTTGGCGGCGCAACTCCATGACCCAGTCTTCATTGACTTGCGGCGCAATCGAGATTGGATTATCGGGATGCAATCTGCCGTCACCGAGATCATACCGCGGCAAAAACTGCCGCACAGCCTCCGAGGTTGGAATTTTCACCATATGCTGCGAGTGAGTCAGGAACGCGCCATCCATGGCGAGGGCCATCGGCATTCGCACGCGCTTGTCTTCGGCAATACGATATCCGATCAGCACATGCTCGAGCGCTTCTTGAGGCGTAGTTACCCAGGCAAGCAGCCACCCCATATCGCGCACAGCCATCGCGTCATTGTGCTCGACTCCGAACGCTCCGGGATCATCCAGCGCGCGGTTGCCGACAAGAAAAAGCACAGGCAAGCGGTCCGTGGCGGTCACGACCAATGCCTCGAAACCGTAGCACCAACCTGTGCCGCTCGATCCTGCGAACGCGCGGGCATTGACCGAGCTGGCATGTTTCACAATTTCGAATTGAGAATGTTCGCTGTCGGCAATGATGTACTCGGCATCCAATTGGCCGTCCGCAATGATCTTTGAAAGCGCGTCCATGACTTCCGTGTATGGACGAATCGGATAAGCAGCGATGACGTCAACATCCGCCAGCCGAACAGCCTGTGCAACCGCCTGGCAGCCGGTCAGGAGCTCTTCGCTTTCGTATATGTTTTTGACTTTGGGTTCTTCAGCAATCATCGGATTAAACCTCCTAACCTTTCTGGCCCGCGCGTGGTTTTCCGCCGAATGGTACGAGTTCGCCTTCCACAAATTCTAGACCCGTTCCCGTCACCATTGGATGAATATAACGGCCCTTGCGTTTTTTCTCCTCCGCCCAGTCGGTGTATTTGTGCGGATCGGCTTTGTAAGCATCCCACGGGCTGCTGTCCTCTGTAAATTGCAGCTCATCGACCATGACGATGCACTCATTGACGGGACAGGCCTGCGCGCATTTGTTGCAACCGGTGCAGTACTCGTATGCGATATCGTAGAGCCCATCGGAAGTCTGATCAAAGCACTGATCGGGACATTCCAGCCAACAGAGCGTACACTTGGTGCAGAGGTCAAAACGGACCACGGGGCGTTGATTCTTCGTCGTGCCGCGTTTGAAGGTCTCGTTGCGCGACTGGCCCTTCGGCCCCAACTCGAAATGGCGTTTGACAGCAGGAACTGCGGCGCCTTCCATGAATTGGAACCATTTTGGGAGAACAGGAATCTCATGCTTCCATTCAACCCCCTCACCAGGCTTCACTGTCCTTACGTTTTTCCGTACTTCATCATACGCTTGGCGCGCAGCCTCAGCGCGGGCCGGCTCTTTCGGGTTCTTATATTTTAGATATTTTTCGACGGCCTCAATCCCGATGATGTCCGGATCGATGCCGGCGACGGCGCCAAGGGTTTTCTCGTGCGTGAGGTCATCCCGGAAAACCCAAAGACCGCCGAAACTAAGATCGCCTGAATAAGTGGCGAGCTTCCAGCTATAAGGTTTTTTGGCGATGAACTGCAGAAGCTCGTCCTGGCTCTTCTTGGTAACGACCAGCAAGGTTCCACCTGGCTGCACTTTTTCATTGATGGGCCGAACGCCGTGCCAACCCCAGGGCTCGACGCCTTTGATCATCGTGTCGTCGAGCACGACGGAAATGTCGCACTGATCGATATCGAGCTTGGCGCCGCATTCCGCCTCCAGTTCCTCCTCGGACAGATCGTGCGAGACGAACGCAAAGTACTTGCACGGGATGCCATTGCGCTCCGGAGAATCGCTGTAGCGCCCGTTGGAAAAACCGATCCGTCCCATCCCGCTGGCGATGATGACGATGTCGCTGCCGATCTTCTTGCCGAGATTTTTCTGAAAAATACCGCGATAGTTGATTTCAACGCGTTTAATCAATGGATACCTCCTACGGTCCGAATTTCTTGAATACCAGGCACCGTCGTAAACCGGTCCACGCCCCGCAGCCCGAAGACTTTGGGATCTATCGAACGAATGTGTTCTTCCATCGCCCGGCGCGCCTCGACGGAATCGCGTGCCTGGATCGCGGTCACAATGCGCCGATGTGAAGCCAGCGACAAACGGGCACGCTCAGCTGTTTGAAAACTTTCGTTTCTGCTCGGGGAAATCACATTCATTACCGTCGCGCCGACCTGCATCAGCGCGCGATTGTGGGTCGCTTCGGCAAGAGTGGAATGAAAAGCGGCGTCTGTCGGGCCAGCCATGCGCTTTTCCTTCATTTCACTTTCCTGCTGTTGAAGAATCGATTCCAGGCGAACCAGATCCTGGCGAGTCGCGCGTTCCGCCGCCAAAGCCGCGATCGACGGTTCGATAAGCAAGCGGAGCTCGAAAATGTCATGAAGCGCGAGGTGGTGCAGCGCGTTTGCCAGTTCCTCCGGCCTGCCGCCGGCAATGAAGCTTCCCGAGCCGTGGCGGCTCACGATCAGCCCCTTCAGTTGCATCGCCCGAAGAGCCTCGCGAATCGTCGCCCGGCTGACACGCAGACGTCCGGCCAGAGCACGCTCCGAGGGCAGGCGGTCACCTGGTTTCAACCGGCCTTGCTGCAGCAAACCCGCCAGACGAACCATCACTTCTTCGTATACAGGCGCCTTTTTGGCCTTGCCCAAGGAGAACCCCCAAGATAAAAGTGGTCAGACCACTTGACACTATGGTATAACTGGTCAGACCACTTTTGTGGGCTGAATTATATTGGGGACGCACGCCGGTGTCCAGGGAAATCCGGCATCGTAAGCGCAAGATCATTTTTAAGGAAGGCAATCATGGAAAAAGCATTGGAAGGAATTCGAGTTCTCGACATGACACACGTGCAGTCGGGCCCGGCCTGCACTCAGCTTTTGGCGTGGTTCGGCGCCGACGTTATCAAGATTGAACGGCCTGGCGAGGGCGACCCCACGCGCAGCCAGCTGCGCGACACTCCCGATGCCGACAGCCTCTACTTCACCATGCTGAATTCGAACAAGCGCAGTATCACTCTGAATCCCAAAACCCCGGAGGGCAAGCGGATCCTCACAAAGCTGATCGAACTGTGCGACGTGATGGTCGAGAATTTCGCACCGGGCGCCATCGATCGCATGGGCTTTTCTTGGGAAACAATACAACAGATCAATCCTCGCATGATCTATGCCTCACTGAAGGGATTCGGTCCTGGACCATATGAAGATTGCAAGGTATACGAGAACGTCGCCCAGTGCTGCGGCGGAGCGGCTTCCACTACCGGCGAGCCCCATGGTGCTCCAATGATGAGTGGCGCTCAAATCGGCGACTCCGGCACTGGCATCCACCTGGTAGCAGGAATCCTGGCTGCCCTGTTACAACGCGAGAAGACCGGCCGCGGCCAGCGCGTCACGTGCGCGATGCAGGACGCGGTTCTGAATCTCTGCCGCGTGAAACTGCGCGACCAGCAGCGGCTGGCTCACGGCCCGCTCAAAGAGTATCCGCAATATCTCAACGGAGGTTTCAACGGAACCGTGCCTCGCGCCGGAAACGCTTCCGGCGGAGGCCACCCCGGCTGGCTTATGCGCTGTAAGGGCTGGGAAACGGACCAGGACGCCTACATTTACGTAGTTGCTCAGTGGCAGGCATTCGCTGCCCTGGCCAAACTCATTGGTCATGAAGATTGGCTCACCGATCCCGAATACAACACCCCGGAGGCGCGCCTGAACAAACTCGATAAGGTATTTGCGGAAATCGAGAAGTGGACCATGACGATGACAAAGATGGACGTGATGGCCACACTCAATCCGCTCGATGTGCCGTGCGGTCCGATTCTCTCTATGAAGGAAATCGCCGAGGAGCCGGCCCTTCGCAAGACTGGAACCGTGGTGGAAGTCGATCATCCCGAGCGCGGAAAATATCTGACCGTCGGGAACCCGATCAAACTGTCGGACTCACCCGTCGAGGTCCGCCGTTCGCCTCTGTTGGGCGAGCACACAGAGGAGATTCTCCGCAACCTGGTCGGTATGAACGAGAATGACATCCACGCGGCGCGACAGCAAGGGGCGATCTGAGCTTAACCGGTTGCCACGCCTGAGGGCGAGCGCTCCACACGTCCAACAGGTTCAGACGGGATATGCCGCGATTCCAACATCTTCGGCCATCAGTTCTTTGCCACGAACCATCATCGTTAAGCCTGGCCGAGACCGAGGCAGTTCCTTGGTCAGTCTCGCGCCCAATTGCTGGTGCTTCTGAACGACCCAGTAGCGGTTGTCGGAAAGAAAAAGCGGACTGTAGGTCAGCATGACGCCGGACGGCGACTCAAAATTGTTCCTCGCGTAATCGGTTACGGCTTCGAAAAGTCCACGTCCATGATGGTCGGGTGCGATCGTGAGGTCGACGAGCATCACGGTGTCGCCGGAATGGCTGTGAGTTTTCCAGGTGCCATCGGCAGTCAGTTCCTGAAATGTTTTCGGCACCCGATTGGGATCACCCTCGAGGTCCAGCCTCATCGCTTCCAGGACAGCCGCGATAACATCGCCAACGTAAGCTGCAACTATATAACTGCCGGAATTTGCAATCCTTTCACTCCATTCGTGGACACTACGCGGCGCGAACGCTTTCCAGTACGTCTTCAGAATGCTTACGCAAGCTTCACGCTGTTCGATCTCCACGCCACGCCGAAATGTCACATCCATCGCCGTTTCCCGCTAATCGGCACACTGCAACACGGTTGAACATACGTCAAGTTTTTTAAAAAGCCGGCGTGACGACCTGTTTGGCAACGAGTTGACGACCATGCTAAAAAGCTTGTCCTCTGGCCTCTGCCACCGGCAGCGCATGGTCCTTTGAGCTACTACTTTGAAAGGGTGGTCAATGAAATATAGCGTCTTAATTTTGGGGGCTTCTTACGGTTCCCTGTTCAGCACGAAATTATTGATGGCGGGACACGGCGTTTCTCTAGTTTGCACCAAGCCAACGGCCGAGCTCATCAACCGCGAGGGCACCGTGGTACGGTTTCCGATTCGTGGGCGCCAATCGCCGGTCGATATTTCATCGAAAAAACTTCCAGGTGCGCTTCGAGCGACAACACCTGACGAGATAGATCCCCGTAAATTCGATCTGATCGTGCTCGGCATGCAGGAGGCTCAGTACGGGACCTCTGGTGTCCGGGAACTCATGGGCTTCATTGCCGAATCGCGCGTTCCCTGCCTGGCGATCATGAACATGCCACCTTTAGCGTATTTGAACCGCATTCGCGGAGTTCAGACCAATACATTGAAGGAATGTTATGCCGATCCGGACGTTTGGAAGAGTTTCGTTCCGGGATTGATTACCCTCTCCAGCCCCGATCCCCAGGCATTTCGCCCGCCCGATCAGCCGAAGAATGTCTTGCACGTTGGATTGCCCACGAATTTCAAGGCAGCCCCCTTCGACGCTGACGAGCCGACGAAACTGCTTCGGAACCTCGAGGTCGACATCGAGCAGGCTCGGTTCGACCCCGGCGATGGCCCGATCGAGATTCCCGTAAAGCTCAAGGTCTACGATTCCATTTTCGTCCCTCTGGCGAAGTGGCCGATGTTGGTGGCTGGAAACTATCGCTCGATTCGGCGCGACGTAATGATTCCTATCAAAGATGCCGTTCACGGCAACCTTGATCAGTCCCGGCAAGTGTACGATTGGGTTTGGAAATTGTGCACCCGCCTGGGTGCTTCCGATGCCGATATGGTCCCTTTCGAAAAGTACGCACAGGCGGCGGAAGGCCTTTCGAAACCCTCTTCGGCTGCCCGCGCGCTTTTTGGCGGCGCCGAGCATGTCGAGCGCGTGGACTGCCTGATTCGGAGGATTGCCATCCAGCAAGGACTCCAGTTGGATGCGCTCGACGACATTGTCATGCTCGTAGACGAACGCCTGAAAAAGAATCGGGGAGGTGAGTACGGCTGAAGCCGCGCGAGAAACAACTCGTCTCCCTCTGGGAGAGGAGGCCGCGAAGCGGCCGGTGAGGGTTCAAATTTCGGCGAAACCTGGACCCTCATCACCCGGAGCGCCAGCTAAGCTGGCGCTCCGGCCTCTCCCAGAGGGAGAGGCGCGCTATTTCGCCGGTTGCGCTGCTGCATGCATCGTGGCGACCGATGCATGGTGCGCCGCCCGCATCGGCTTGAGTACGAACAGCGCCATCGCCGCCGCGGCCAGGTCCATGACCGCTGACAGCCAGAACACCGATTCCCATCCACCGCTCAGACTCACCAGCCACGCGGCAAGCGGGCCGCCGAAAATCGCCGCCATGCCTTTGGCCGTGTAGAGCAACCCCGCGTTGGTAGCCGCGTATTTGGCACCGAATGCATCTGTGCACGTCGCTGGGAACAGCGAATAGATCTCTCCCCAGGTGAAATAAATCATCCCGAAGAGCAGCACGAAGGCGAGCGGCTGATGTCCGAACGCAGTGAGTCCCCACATCGCCAGCGCGCCGCCCCCGAAGGCAATAAACATGGTCGGCTCGCGGCCGATATTGTCGGACACCCAGCCGAAGAAGGGCCGCGCGATACCATTCAAGATGTTGTCGACGATGCCGGCCATCACCAGCGTCGTTCCGGCGATGCCCAGAAATACAACCTGCATCTTGTCGAGACCGAAATCGCGCGCGATGGGGCCGAGCTGAGCGGTTGCCATCAAGCCGCCGGCGGCGACCATCGTGAACATCACATAGAGCGCCCAAAATAGCGGCGTCTTCAGCATCTCGCCGGGCGCAAAATCACGCGCTGATTGCCCAACCTTTGGCTTCTTAGGGAGCGCTACCTCTCCGGGTTGCGGCGCCTTCAGCAACGGCGCCAGCAGAACGATGATAATGCCTTGGACGAGGCCGAACCATAAGAACGCCGCCCGGTAACCATAAGTATTGATGGTGTTAATGATCGGGACGACGGTCGCTGCTGCACCTGCGCCGAAGCCGCCGGCGGTCAAGCCCGCTGCAAGCCCCCGGCGGTCAGCAAACCACTTCAGCGCATTGCCGACACAGGTGCCATAGACGCAGCCGGCGCCGACGCCAGATACGATCGCCGCGACATAGAGCAGAGGAAGCGACGTCGCTAGGCTGTTGAGAGTCCAGCCAATGGCGACGATCACGCCGCCAACCATGACGACCTTCTTCGGCCCGAATTTGTCCACGAACCAGCCTTCGATCGGGATCAGCCAGGTTTCCGTGAGCACGAAAAGGCTGAACGCCACCTGGATCGCGGCAAGAGCCCAGTTGTTCGCCTCCTTCATTGGATTGACGAAATAGGTCCAGCCGTATTGCAGGTTGGCGATCATCACCATACATACAACACCAACTGAAAGCTGAAGCCAGCGGTTTGCGGGCGCTTTTGGCGCCAATGCCTGAGCGGCCATGATTCCTCCCAATTTGGGGATGAACTTTAATACGCGCTCACAATCAGCGTCAACAAATAGGACAGACCCCGAATTTCTTGCACTTCAGAAATTCGGGGTCTGTCCCTGAATTTCACGTCAATGCGTTTGAGTCATTCCTTCGCCGTCACGCGTGCTGATAAGCTGCCCTGGTGTAGCTTCACCTTCACGGTTTGATCGACTTCCACCGCATCGGCCGACCGGACAACTCGTCCATCCGGCGCCAAACAAATCGCATATCCCCGCTCCAGCACCGCCAATGGGCTTAGCGCATCCAGCGTGTGAGCAATGCGCCCAAACGCTTGATGCCATTTCCTCAGCCGTTGTTGAACAGCGATGACCAGGCGTTGCTCGCATATCGCAAGGCGATGTGTTCGCGATCGAATAAAGGCGCCGGCACGGCCGAGTTGTTCGATCCGGAAGGTCAGGTCATCTACGCGCTGTATCATCCGGCGAATTCGAGTTTCTGCAACCACAAACCCTCGGCTCCCAATCTTCGACGCCCAGAAGTTCTGTAAACGATTGAGCCGGTACCGAATCGCATAAACCAGCCGGCGTTCGGCCTGTTGTACGCGCCCGGCAAGCTCGGCCTTCGACTTGATTACGATTTCGGCGGCGGCACTGGGCGTTGGCGCGCGCAGATCCGCAACGAAATCGCAAATGGTGAAATCCACTTCGTGGCCGACCGCTGAAATGACCGGCTTGCGCGAGCGCACGATCGCTCGAGCGACACGTTCTTCATTGAACGGCCAGAGGTCTTCCATCGAGCCGCCGCCGCGCGCGACGACGATGACGTCCACATCCGTGGAGCGGCTGAGGTAATCGATACCTTCCATGACCTGCAAAGAAGCGCCGTCACCCTGAACTTCTGCCGGAAAAATGAGGACGTTCACGGCGTTGTGCCGCCGCTTCAAGACGGTGAGGATATCCCGCAACGCCGCGCTCTTCGGCGACGTCACAATACCGATTTTCCGCGGAAATGCCGGAATCGGCCTTCTGCGCTCCGGCCGGAAGAGTCCTTCTTTTTCGAGTTTTTCTTTAAGCTGCTCGAAGGCGAGCTGCAGCGCCCCGAGACCAGCCGGCTCGAGGACTTCAACGATCAACTGGTATTCCCCACGGCCTTCATACGTACTCACGCGGCCGCGCGCGCGAAAGAGTTTCCCGTTTTCGGGGCGGAATCGCAGAAGCCGGGCCGCATTTCGAAAACACACCGCCGGAAGCTGAGCGCGATCGTCCTTCAACGTGAAGTAAAGATGTCCGGCCGTGGACGACTTGCAGTTCGAAAGCTCGCCTTCAACCCAAATATCGGTGAAGCGCCGCTCGAGCATCTCGCGGATCTCGAAGCTCAACTCTGAGACGGAATAGATCTTTCGCTGGAATTCGGTGTTTCTCACCCGGGCAGTATAGTCTATCTCCTCTATGGATCAACGGCTCGATTGGCTGCCCGACGCGCGGGGAACGGCCTGGGTTGCACTAGGAATTGCGAAACAGGCGGGGCTTCCGGTCCCAGCCGGATTCATCGTGTACGCCGCAACTCGCGAAGGGCGTATTCGCAACACGTACGAAGAACTCAAGATTCGCGAAAAGACTCATTTCGTTGCCTTGCGTGGCATTTCTCACGCCGTGCTCAACGTTCTTGGTCCCGATCAAGTGATGCACACGTTGCGCCGCTTGTGGATGGAGGCGCCGGAATCCCCCGTTCTGGTTCAGCGCATGGTTCATGCAATCTGGTGCGGAAAAGCACATTGGCACCGGCGCAATCTGCGCATCAAAGCCAACGAAGGGATGACGATCCTTGATCCCGACACCTATCTTGTGAACAGCCTCACTGGGAAATGCACGCGCCGCACACTGGAACCGAAACAGCGAAAGATGATCCGGCATGTGGACGGCACCTCGAAGGTTGTCGAGCGAGACAGCCAACGCACCCCGATGACGGCCGATCAATTGAAGAAGGTTGCGGACCTCGCCGTCCAGGCCGGAAAAGACATCGGCTGGGCAATCGATGATAATGAGCGTGTGTGGCTGATCAGCGTTTCCTTAAATGACAACTGAACATTGAACAGTGAACAATGAACAATTTTGAAGAAATGTTTCATTGTTCACTGTTCAATGTTCAATTGTCATTTTAAGAAACCTCAGGCGATGGTAACCTCCCTCGTCAGATACACATCCTGGATCGCATTCAGGAGCGCGACTCCCTCCTGCATCGGCCGCTGGAATGCCTTTCGTCCGGAGATTAATCCTGTACCGCCAGCTCGCTTATTAATGACCGCTGTCCTCACAGCTTCCTTCAGATCGCTTTCGCCCGCCGATGCACCACCCGAGTTAATCAACCCGGCCCGTCCCATGTAGCAGTTTGCTACCTGGTATCGTGTGAGATCGATCGGATGATCCGACGTCAGATCCGAATAGACCTTCTTGTGGGTCTTGCCGAAATTCAACGCGTTATATCCACCGTTGTTCTCCGGTAGCTTCTGCTTGATGATATCGGCCTCGATCGTGACACCGAGATGATTCGCCTGTCCCGTGAGATCTGCGGAAAGGTGATAGTCCGTTTCTTTCGTCTTGAATGCTGAGTTCCGAAGATAGCACCACAGAACCGTGTACATTCCCAGCGTATGGGCTTCGTGGAACATCGTTGTTATTTCCTGCAGCTGGCGCTTCGATTCCTCTGAACCGAAATAGATCGTGGCGCCGACGCCGGTGCAGCCCATATCGAACGCCTGCTCGACATTGGCGAAGAGAATCTGGTCGAAACTGTTCGGATACGACAAAAACTCATTGTGATTGACTTTCAGCAAAAATGGAATCTTGTGCGCGTACTTGCGCGCGACCGAACCCAGCATGCCAAGCGTCGTAGCGACGGCGTTACATCCGCCTTCGATGGCGAGCTTCACAATGTTCTCAGGATCGAAATAAATCGGATTGGGAGCAAACGATGCACCAGCAGAGTGCTCGATTCCCTGATCCACCGGCAAAATCGAAACGTAACCCGTGCCTGAGAGCCGGCCGGACTTGAAGAGCTGCTGCAGGCTGACCAGCGCACGGATCGGACGGTCCGAACCAACGTATATCCGATCAATGAAATCGGGACCAGGCAGATGGAGCTTGTCTTTTGAAATGGTCTTGCATTGATGATTGAGCAAGCTTTGGGCGTCAGACCCGAGTATTTCCTGAATTCTCCCAAGCATGAATTCCTCCATTCAAATAATTCAAACTTATCTCCGATTCAGCAGGCCGAAGAGCAGTGTGAGAAGCACGCTAATCAAGATGGAAGTTCCAAGCGGAAAGTAAAACGTAAAGTTGTCGCGTTGATAATGGAAGTCCAACGGGAGCCGGCCGAGCCGGAATGGCAGCTTCGGTCCCAGCATGAGCAAAAAACCGACAAGCGCCAAGACGCTGCCCATAACGACGAGCAATCGGCCTATTTGCTCCATAAGGATATTGTACGTCAGAGCAAAACAAATTCCCCTCCTCGCAGAGGAGGGGAATGTCCCGTCTCAAATGATTTCCAACTGATTGAAGAAATAGCCGATCTCGAATGCGGCCGTCTCCGGCCCATCCGAGCCGTGAATCGCATTCCGCTCAATGTTGGTCCCGAATTGTTTCCGGATCGTGCCGGCATCGGCTTTGGCCGGATCGGTCGCGCCCATGACTTTGCGGAGTTTGTCGATCGCGTTATCCGCTTCAAGAACCATCAGAATGACCGGCCCTTCAGTCATGAATTTCACAAGGCTAGGGAAAAACGGCCGCTCTTTGTGCACGTAATAGAAACCTTCGGCCTGTGCCTCCGTGAGATGAAGCATCTTCATCGCGCGGATTCGAAATCCCTCCTGTTCGAGCCGGCTGATGATGGCGCCGGCGTTCCCCGCCCTTAGAGTGTCCGGTTTAAGAATGGTGAATGTTTTCATGACGAGTACGCCTTCATCGCGTCGCCGATCTCCGCCGGACTCTTCACGACACGAATTCCCGCGGCTTCCATTGCCTTCATTTTCTCCGCGGCCGTTCCCCTACCGCCTGCCACAATCGCGCCCGCATGCCCCATCCGCCGGCCCGGCGGCGCTGTCTGCCCGCAGATGAAACCGACCACGGGCTTCTTCACGTTTGTTTTGATGTAGGTTGCGGCCTCTTCTTCAGCGGTTCCGCCGATCTCACCGATCATAATGATCCCGCGTGTTTCCGGATCTTCATTGAAGAGCCTGATCGCATCGACGAAGTTGGTTCCTATGATCGGATCGCCACCGATACCGATACACGTCGATTGCCCGATTTTTCTTCGCGTCAATTGACCTACTGCTTCGTAGGTCAGAGTCCCGCTTCGCGACACGACACCGATGTGGCCTTCAAGATGAATATGCCCCGGCATGATTCCGACTTTGCATTTGCCGGGTGAAATGATTCCGGGACAATTCGGCCCAATCAGACGTGTCTTCTTCCCTTTCAGGAAAGCGCTGGCGCGGACCATGTCAAACGTCGGAACACCTTCGGTGATGGAAACAACCAGCTCAATGCCCGCAGCCGCGGCTTCCATAATGGCGTCTGCTGCAAACGCGGGTGGAACAAAAACC
>Ga0209159_1001160_pt1 | contig 21014 bp, 19 predicted proteins | sample GraSoiAngelo_144_FD_185901 | JGI IMG/M metagenome (GOLD analysis project Ga0209159, IMG submission 185901) | Grasslands soil microbial communities from the Angelo Coastal Reserve, California, USA - 14_1009_02_40cm (SPAdes) (version 2) | ecosystem: Environmental > Terrestrial > Soil > Grasslands ...
CGAGGTCGGGGCCGCGGTGCGTCAGGTGGCCGCCGCGCGACGCGCGGTTGCGCTGGCGGGCGACCGCTACCAGGGCGGGGTCGACAGCTACACGACGCTGCTCGACGCGCAGCGCGTGCTCGCCGACGCCGAGCTGGGGGAATCGGGCCTGCAGCGGCAGCAACGCGTCGCCGTGGTGCAGTTGTACCGGGCGCTGGGCGGCGGCTGGGACCCCGTGACCGATTCGCTGGCGATCCCGCATCCGGCTCGGTAGGCCAGCCGCATTTCGCAGTCCGCACTCCGCATTATCTTGCCCCGACCTTTCACTGGCCCAACAGATGGATTGGCTCACGTCGCCCGAAGCCTGGATTGCGCTCGTCACCCTCACCGTGCTCGAGATCGTCCTCGGCATCGACAACATCGTCTTCATCTCGATCCTCGCGGGGAAGCTGCCTGCCGGCGATCAACAGCGCGCGCGCCGCCTCGGGCTCACCCTCGCGATGTTCACGCGCATCCTGCTGCTCCTGTCCATCACCTGGGTCATGCGGCTCACCGCGCCGCTCTTCACCCTCGTCGGGCGGGACTTCTCCGGCCGCGATTTGATCCTCTTCGTAGGCGGGCTCTTCCTCCTCTGGAAGAGCACGCGCGAGATCCACGACAGCCTCGAGGGCCCGGAGCGAGAGGGCGCGCGCCAGGGCAAGGGGGTCGCCGGCTTCGGCGGCGTCCTCGTCCAGATCGCCCTGCTCGATATCGTGTTCTCGCTCGATTCGGTGATTACGGCGGTGGGCATGGCGCGCCACCTGGGCGTCATGATCGCGGCGATCGTCGCGGCGGTGGGCGTGATGCTCCTCGCGGCCGGCGCGATCAGCCGCTTCGTGCACCGCCATCCGACAGTGAAGATGCTCGCCCTCTCGTTTCTGCTGCTCATCGGCGTGACCCTCGTCGCCGAGGGCCTCGGCCAGCACGTGTCCAAAGGCTACGTTTACTTCGCGATGGGATTCTCCCTCTTGGTCGAGATCCTGAACCAGCGCGCCGCCCGACGCGGCGCGCCCGTCCGCTTGAAGGAGGCGCTCCCGGCATGACGCGCTGCGGCGTCGTGGTCCTGGCCGGCCGCCCGAACGTCGGGAAATCCACGCTCCTCAACGCGCTCGTCGGGGAGCACCTCGCGATCGTGTCGCCCAAGCCCCAGTCTACACGCCTGCCCGTGGTCGGCCTGCTCACCAGCGGCGACGCGCAGTTCATCTTCACCGACTCGCCCGGGCTGCTCGAGCCGGAGTACCAGCTGCACGAGGTGATGCGCGCGGCCGCCGTGCGGGCCATCGACGACGCGGAGGTCATCGCGTACCTGCACCCGCTCGCAGAATTCCCCGCGCCGCCACTCGAGCAGGTTGCAAAGCTCAAACGGCCGCCGCGTGCTCCGGTCGTGACCGTCTACACGAAAGCCGATCTCGCACCGACCTCCACCGTCCTCCACCAACCTCCACCGTCCTCTACCGTCTTCGTCTCCGCGCTCACCGGCGCGGGCCTCGACATCCTCCTCGAGACATTGCGCGTCGCGCTCCCCGAAAGCCCCTTTCATTACAATCCCGACGAGCTCGCCACCCAGCCGATGCGCTTCTTTGCGGCCGAGTTCGTCCGCGAGGCCGCGTTCGAGCTGTTGCACGAGGAGCTGCCCTACAGCGTGGCGGTCGAGATCGACGAGTTTCGTGAGGAGCAGTCGCCCGTGTATATTCGAGCCGTCGTCTACGTCGAGCGCGCCAGTCAGAAGGGCATCGTCATCGGCGAGGGCGGTCGCACGATCAAGGCGCTCGGCCAGGCCGCCCGCGCGAAGATTGAAGCTCTGCTTGGAGGCCGCGTGTTCCTCGAGCTCCACGCCAAGGTCCTGCCCAAGTGGCGGCGCCAGCAATCCTCTCTCAAGCGCCTGGGGTACGCCCGATGAGCCTGGCGCCCGATCTCCTCGGCATCCTGGTCTGCCCTAAATGCAAGGGCTCGCTGGAGCACCGCACCGCACCGGCCGAGGCGCTTGTCTGCCACGCCTGCCGGCTGATCTATGCCGTCGAAGACGACATCCCCATCATGCTGATCGACGAGGCAAAACACTTCTAAACTTTGACATGCGGGCGGGCGGGTCCTAAGTTTAGGCGCGCTCGAACCTTACGCGAGGAGGCAGGTGCGCGGCACGCGCCCGACGATACTCTTCTTCTCGCCGGCGGGTCGTACGATACCCGACTTCCTGACACGCTGGGTCGATGGCAGGGGGCTCACGATCGTGCCGGTTCTCGACTCGGCGGACGTGGAGCAGCGCGTGCTCCGGTCGCTGCCCCAGCTCCTGGTGATCGATGCCGACGGCGGTCCCCAGGGCCTGGAGCTCTGCGGCCGCCTGAAGGGGGACTCCTACACGGCAATCGTTCCGCTGGCCGTGCTGACGAGCCGGCACACGACCGACCGGGTGCAGGAATGGTTCAACGCGGGTGCGGACGAGGTGATCAGCCCCCTGTTCGAGCCGGTGGAGCAGGCGAGCCGGCTCGACGGGCTCCTGACGCGGACTGCGCGGGACGTGGCGGTGAACCCGTCCACCCGCCTGCCCGGCACGACCGAGATCGAGCGCGAGATCCGGCGGCGGATGGAGAACGGCGAGCTGTTCGCCGTATGCTATGCCGACCTCGACCATTTCAAGGAGTTCAACGATCGCTACAGCTACAACGACGGCGATCGGGTCATCTACCTGGTGTCGCGCATTCTGCACGACGTCGTGAAGGGACTGCTGGGCAGTCGGGGGTTCGTCGGGCACATCGGCGGAGACGATTTCATCTTCATCATCCCATTCGATGCCATTCCAGACGCGTGCGGCGAGGTGCTCGAAGTGTTCGACACGCTGATACCGTATCAGTACAACGAACAGGACCGGCGGGCCGGCTATTACTTCGGTAAGGATCGGCGCGGCCAGCTGCACCGCGTGCCGCTGATGACGTTGTCGATCGGCATCGTCACGAACCAGCACCGCCGGTTTGCCCACCCCGCGCAAGTGAGTGAGCTCGCGACGGAGATGAAGAGCTACGCGAAGACACAGCCGGGATCGGTGTTCGTGGTCGATCGCCGGCACGATCCGGAGCTGGACGAGGATGGAGCGAGGGGGGGCGGGGAGGGGGGAGGGGGGCGCGCGAGATGAATGTGACCTGCCCGTCGTGCGAGACGGTGTATCGGGTGGACCCGGGCAAGGTTCCCCTCGGCGGCGTGCGTGCGCGTTGCGCCGTGTGCAGCGCGGTCTTCCCCGTGAATCCGAATGCGGGCGCCACGCCCCCCCCATCCCCCCTCTCCTCCCCGGTCGCCGTGCCTGCAGCTGCGCGGCCTGGAGCCCCGCCACCGCCTCCCGCCGCTCCGGGTCCACCTGCTCCGGCGCCCAAGGCCCCGGCGGCGCCGACCCCAGCGCCCATGCCGCCCCGGCCGCCCGCCATGCCACGCTTTTCGGCACCGATCGCGGCGCCCACCGCCATGCCGGCGCCTGGTGCCGCTCGCCAGCGGCCGCCAGCTCCGCTTTCTCCTCCATCGCCCCCCGCGGCCGCGGCGCCCACGCTGCGGCCCGCGACACCCGCGCAGCCCGCGCCGCCCGCGCCGCCCACCGCAGCGCCGCGTGCACCGGCCGCGCCGTCACCCGCTCCGAGCGCGCCGGCCGCAGTGACGGGTGCTCCCGGTCAGCGGATGGCCAGTCCATTGCGTCCGGTGAATCCGTTCATGGTCCAGGATCCGAAGCAGAAGGCGCGCCGGCTCGCGCGCGCTCTGGTTTCCGATCTGGTCGTGTACCACCCGGAAAAGCGCCAGCAGGGGCTGCGCGACGGCACGTTGCCGCAGCTGTTCAAGGACGAGATCGAAAAGAGCTGGCAGGAGTACGTGGAGCAGGTCGGCGCGGAGCTCGCCAAGACTACCACGTTCTGGGCCGAGGCCCTCAACGAGATCCTCGCCGGGGGCAACAAGGTCTTCTGAGTTATACTACAGGGTTCAGGAAACGAGACATGGGACTTTCCGACCGCTTCAAGGAATTCGAGCGTCGTCTGACGGACCTCGGGAGCTTCCTTTGACGTCGAGGGGAAGAGCCGGCGTTTGGCGGAGCTGGAGCGCACCATGGGGGACGCCGGGTTTTGGGCCGACGCCGAGCGGGCTCGGAAAGCCGTGGAGGAGGTAAAGCAGCTCAAACGCTGGGTCGACCCCTACCGTGCGCTCCAGAAGCGCGTGCGCGACGAGCTGGAGCTGGCCGAGCTGCACGAGGCCGAACCGGTGGCCGACGCGACGCTGGAGCAACTACAGCAGCAGAACCTCTCGGAATTCGAGTCGGAGATCGAGCAGCTGGAGCTGCAGCACATGTTGCAGGGTCCCGACGACGGACGGGACGCGCTGCTGACCATCCATTCCGGTGCCGGTGGCACGGAGTCCCAGGACTGGGCCGAAATGCTCATGCGCATGTACACGCGCTGGGCGGAGCGCCGCGGGTTCAAAGTCGAGGTGCTGGATCTGCTGCAGGGAGAAGAAGCCGGCATCAAGTCCGCCGAGATCCAGATCAGCGGGCAATACGCCTACGGGCTCCTCAAGGCGGAGAAGGGGGTTCACCGGCTGGTGCGAATCTCGCCGTTCGACGCGCAGTCGCGCCGCCATACCTCGTTCGCATCGGTGTTTGTCTATCCCGTGGTAGACGAGGACATCGAGATCGATATTCGCGACGACGATCTGCGGATCGATGTATACCGCGCCTCGGGGAAAGGCGGGCAGCACGTCAACAAGACGTCTTCCGCGGTCCGCATCACCCACCTGCCGACCGGCATCGTGGTGCAGTGTCAGAACGAGCGCAGCCAGTTCAAGAACAAGGCGACGGCGCTCAAGATGTTGAAGGCGCGGCTGTACAAGCGGGCGGTGGAGGAGCGCGAGGCGAAAAAGGCGGAAGTCGACAAGCAGAAGACCGACATCGCGTTCGGCAACCAAATCCGGTCCTATGTGTTCCAGCCGTATACCATGGTGAACGACCACCGCACGGAGTTGAAGGTGGCGGATGTGCAGAAAGTGATGGACGGCGACCTGGACCCGTTCATCGAGGCGTATCTCAAGCGCTTCGGGAGCAAGGTGGCGTGACCGGCTTCGTGGAGGCGGCGCGGCGCGAGAAGCTCGCGGAGCTCGTAAAGCGGGGCGTGACGCCGTTCGCCTACCGGTTCGATCGATCGGGCGCTGCGGCGGAGGCGCTCGCCGGGTTCCGCGAGAACGACGCCACCGTGCACCGTCTCGCTGGGCGGCTGATCCTGCTGCGTCCCATGGGGAAGACCACCTTCGGGCACCTCGAGGACCGCTCGGGGAAAATCCAGGTGTACTTCAAGATCGACAACCTGGGCGCGGAACAGTACGAGCTCGTGAAGCTCCTCGATCTGGGCGACGTGATCGGTGTCGAAGGCCCGTTGTTCCGCACCAAGACGGGCGAGCTCACGCTGCGCGTGGAGCGCGTCACGTTGCTCACCAAGTCACTGCGCCCGCTGCCCCTCGGCAAGGAGGATGCGGAGGGCAAGCGGCATGGTGACCTCGCGGATCCCGAGCTGCGGGCCCGGCAGCGCTACGCCCACTTGGCCGTGGATCCGGATGCGCGAGAGCGGTTCCAGCTGCGCGCGCGGGTCGTGACGTACGTGCGAAAGTTCTTCGACGGCCGCGGGTACGTCGAAGTCGAAACGCCGGTGCTGCAGCCGTTGTACGGGGGGGCCATGGCGCGGCCGTTCAAGACCCACTATGAGGCGCTCGACACGGACGTCTACCTGCGGATCGCCGACGAGCTGTATCTCAAGCGCTGCATCGTGGGCGGGCTCGAGAAAGTGTACGAAATCGGGCACGACTTCCGGAACGAGGGGATGTCGCGGTTCCACAACCCCGAGTTCACCATGGTGGAGTGGTACGAGGCGTTCGCCGATTACGAGGTCGTACTGCAGCTCACGGAAGAGCTGCTCGCGGGGATGGTGCACGAGCTGTTCGGTACGACGACGCTCGAGCGACACGGCGCGACGCTCGACTTCAAGCGGCCATTCGCGCGCAAGGACTACTACGCTCTGGTGAAGGAGACGGCCGGAATCGACCTGACCCGGGTCAGCGAGACCGAGCTGCGCGCCGCGCTCAAGCGCAAGGAGGTTCCCGAAGCCGACCAGCTGTCGGGTGCCAAGCTCGTGGACGAGGTGTTCAAGAACTACGTCGAGCCCACCCTGGTGCAGCCCACGTTCGTGCTTGACTACCCGGTGGCGCTGTCGCCGCTCGCCAAGCTCAAGCGGGGCGATCCCACGCGAGTGGAGCGCTGGGAGCTGTTCATCCACAAGCGGGAAGTGGCGAACGCGTTCAGCGAGCTGAATGATCCAGAGGAGCAGCGCCGGCGGTTCGAGCAGCAGGCCCGGCTGCGCGCCGCCGGGGACCAGGAAGCGCAACAGCTGGACGAGGATTTCGTCCGGGCCCTCGAGTACGGTATGCCGCCGACGGGCGGCGTCGGATTGGGCCTCGACCGCCTCATGATGATCCTGGCGGATCAATCCCATATTCGCGACGTCATCCTGTTCCCCATGCTGCGGCCCGAATGAACGGTCACGCCATCACACTCCTCCAGGGCCTGCTGGGCGTCGCCGCGCTCGTCGCCGTCGTCGTCGTGGCCACGAACTGGCCCTCGCCGCTCGATCTCTGGCTTACGCTGCGCTACCTCCGCAGCCGGCGGTCGTCGCGCCTGCTCTCGCTCATTACGGTCATCGCCGTCGGTGGGGTGACCGTGGGGGTCATGGCGCTCGTGGTGGTGCTCGGCGTGATGAACGGGCTCCAGGAGGACCTGCGAGACAAGATCCTGGTCGCGAATCCGCACGTCCGCGTGCTCACCTACGGTGAGGGACTGCGGCTCGACGACTGGCGGAACGTGGTGGGCGAGGTGCGGCGCACGGCGGGCGTTGCCGCGGCCGCACCGTTCGTGTTGACGCAGGGACTCATCTCCGCGGGACACGACTACGCCGAGGGGGTCGTCGTGTACGGCGTCGATCCCGATACCGGCAAACGCGCCGTCACGACCTTCGCGCGGCATTTCACCAAGGGTGATCTGACGTTCAAACCCACGCACGGGGACGTGGAGGGTGGGATCGCGCTCGGTGCGCGCCTCGCGTCCAAGCTCACCGCCTTCCCCGGCGACGTGGTGACACTGGTCGCGCCCGCGGGTGCCAAGTTCAACCCGAGTCTCGGCGCGTACGTACCCAAGTTCCATCGCTTCGAGGTCACCGGCATCTTCGACACCGGGATGTACGAGTACGACAACAGCTACGTGGCGCTCGACCGCCGGGTGGCGCAGCGGTTTGCCGGACTCGACACGGCAGTCACCGGAATCGAGGTCCGGCTCACCGACCCGGCGCAGGCGCGGCCCTTCGGCGTGGCCCTCGAGGGACGACTGGGCTATCCCTACCGCGCCCTCGACTGGCAGTCACAAAACGCCTCTCTCTTCTCGGCCCTGGAGCTCGAGAAACTCGCGATGGCGCTGGTGGTGTTCCTGATCTGCGTCGTGGCCGCGTTCAACGTGGTCGGTACGCTGACAATGGCCGTGCGCGACAAGACCCGGGAAATCGGCATCCTCCTCGCGATGGGACTGAAACAGGCGGCGATCCGCCGGATTTTCCTGGCGCAGGGCATCCTGGTCGGGCTGACGGGTACGGTGCTCGGCGTGGTGTTGGGGTTGATCGTCGGTACCATGGTGAATCGGGGTCACTGGATCGCGATCGATCCGTCGATCTACTTCATCGATCACCTGCCGGTGCACAGCCAGCCCCTCGACGTGCTCGTGGTGATCGTGGCGAGCCTGGTGGTGGCCACGTTGGCCCCGCTGTATCCGTCGTTGCAGGCGGCGCGGCTCGAGCCGGTGACCGCCATCCGCTACGAATGACCGCCCTGCTCGAAGCGCGCGGGATCCGCAAGGTGTTCGCCGGTGGCGATGGCCAGCCGCTCGAGGTGCTGCGCGCGGCCGAGCTCGAGGTGCGCCGCGGCGAGTTCGTGGCGATCGTGGGCGCGTCGGGCGCCGGGAAGAGCACGCTGCTCCACCTGCTCGGCGCCCTCGACCGGCCCACCGCGGGGGACGTGTGGCTCGACGGCTCCCGCTACGCCGACCTGGATGCCGCCGCCCTCGCCGAGCTGCGGAATCGTAAGTTAGGCTTTGTCTTTCAGTTCCATCATCTCTTGCGGGAATTCTCGGCGTTGGAGAACGTGATGATGCCTCTCTTGATCGGGGGGATGCGGCCGCGCCACGCCCGCTCGCGGGCTGAGGAGCTGCTTTCCCTCGTGGGGCTCGCCGGACGGATGGCGCACCGGCCCCCGGAGTTGTCCGGAGGGGAGCAGCAGCGCTGCGCCGTGGCGCGCGCCTTGGTGCACGACCCGAGTCTGGTACTCGCGGACGAGCCCTCGGGCAACCTCGACCACGCCAACGCAGACCGGCTGCACGAGGTGTTCTTTCGCCTGGCCCGGGAATACGAGACGGCGGTCGTGGTCGTCACCCACAATCGGCAGCTCGCCGGCCGCGCGGATCGGATCCTGATGCTCGAGGACGGTCGCCTGGCGGCGGTCGGCTCGGTGGACGCGATACCCTGATGCTGTGCGACAACTGCAAGGAGCGCGACGCGGTCATCAATCTGACCCAGGTAGAGCACGACTCGAAAGTCACGCTCCACCTGTGCGAGCAGTGCGCGCAGCTCAAGGGCGTCGAAACCGGCGCCGCGGTGCTGAAGACGCCGCTCGGCGGCTTCCTGCAGGGGATGATCGGGAAGGGCGGCAACGTGCTGCCCACGCCCGCCGACGGCCTGCGCTGCGCCGCGTGCGGCAGCACCCTCAAGGACTTTCGGGAATCGGGGCGGCTCGGGTGCGGGCAGTGCTACGATTCGTTCGCGCCGCACCTGCGCGACCTGCTGCGCCGCCTGCACGGCTCGAGCCAGCACGTGGGCGAGCGCTACGCCCCGCCCGGCGCCGAGGGCGCGGCCGATCCACGCATCCAGCTGCTGGATCTCAAGGAGCAGCTCCGTCGCGCGGTCGAGAACGAGAACTTCGAGCTCGCCGCCGAGCTGCGCGATCGCATCCGGGTCCTCGAATGATCGACCTCTCGCTGCTTCCCGATGGCGGGGTGGCCTGGCTCGACGCATCCGGGCCCAAGTCGGGTATCGTGCTGTCCACGCGGATCCGGCTCGCCCGCAATCTCGAAGGCTACGTCTTCGGCCAGCGGGCCAAGGACGCCGACCGGACCGCCGTGCTGACCCGCGTGGAGGAAGCGAGTGCGGCGAGCGACCTGCTGCGGGGCGCCGTGACGATCCGCCTGGACCAGTTGGAGCGGGTCGACCGCCAGCTGCTGCACGAGCGACACCTCGTCTCCAAGGAGCTGGCGGGCCTGGACCGCGAGGCGCGGCCGCGACCGGGCGCCGCCCTGGTGGTGCAGGGCTCGGTCGGGGTAATGGTCAACGAGGAAGACCACTTGCGATTGCACGGAATGCGCTCGGGATTCGCCCTGGAGGACGCCTACGCCGCGCTGGAGGGGCTCGACGCGGACCTCGGACACCTGCTGCCCTTCGCGTTTCACCGGGAATTTGGCTATCTTACCTCTTGTCCGACCAATGCCGGGACAGGGCTGCGGGCGAGCGTACTTATCCACTTGCCGGGTCTTGTCTTGACCAAGGAAGTCGGCAAGGTGTTGCAGGGACTTACCCAGGTGGGGCTCACCTTCCGTGGGTTGTACGGGGAGGGGAGTGAGGTGGTGGGGAACTTCTTTCAGTTGTCGAACCAGACGACCCTGGGCAAGTCAGAGGACGAGTTGCTCGACCATCTGGGGAAGATCGTCCGACAGGTGATCGAGTACGAAGAGCAGGCACGGGATGTGCTGTTAAGGACGGCGCCGGACGAAGTGGCGGACAAGACCTGGCGGGCATACGGACTGCTTAAGTACGCACGGAAGTTGACGTTCGAAGAGACGATGAACCTCTTAAGCGGTGTGCGGCTGGGCGTCGGACTGAATCTGATCCCCAGCTTGAGTGTATACACATTGAACAAGCTGCTGATTTACACCCAGCCAGCGCACCTGGCGGCACTCGAGGGACGCCAGATCGGTGATCCCGCGTTGCCGACGGTGCGCGCTGCGTATGTGCGTCGCGTTCTGGAAACCGAGGCGGCGTGAGGGCGGCGTGAGGGAGGAGGAGGCGGGGTAGATGAACGGGTACAACTTCACGGATCGGGTCCGCAAGGTCCTACAGATGGCGCGGGAGGAAGCCGCGCGGCTGCATCATGAGTACGTGGGGACCGAGCACATCCTGCTGGGACTGATCCGCGAAGGTGAAGGGGTCGCCGCCGCCGTGCTCACCAATCTGAACGTCGACCTGGAAGAGATCCAGCAGAAAATCGAAGAGACGGTGAAGAAGGGCAAAGCGGCGGCGGCCGCGGGCCCTGATTTGCCGTATACGTCGCGCGCCAAGAAAGTCCTCGAGCTCGCGATGAGCGAAGCGCGCGAGCTCAACCACTCGTACGTCGGCACCGAACACCTGCTGCTCGGGCTGTTGCGCGAGGAGAAGGGGATCGCGGCGCAGGTGCTCACCGACGCCGGCGTGAATCTCGAGCAGGCGCGCGCCGAGACGCTGCGCCTCCTGGGCAGCGAGATGCCCTCCGGCGGGCCGGCGCCGTCCGGCACCGGGGCGCAACCCGCCAGTCCCAAGACCGAGAAGAAATCGAAGACGCCGGCACTCGACCACTTCTGCCGCGACCTGACGCAGCTCGCGGCCGAGGGCCAGCTCGATCCCACCATCGGGCGCCAGAAGGAAATCGAGCGCGTGATGGAGATCCTGTCCCGCCGCAAGAAGAACAATCCGGTCTTGATCGGCGAGCCGGGGGTGGGCAAAACGGCGATCGTCGAGGGGCTGGCGCAGTTGATCGCGAGCGGGCAGTGCCCGGACGTGCTGAAGGACCACCGCGTGTTGTCGCTCGACATGGCGGCCGTGATCGCGGGCACGAAGTACCGGGGCCAATTCGAGGAGCGGCTCAAGGCGATCATCAACGAGATCGCGCAAAACCGGAACATCATTCTCTTCATCGATGAGCTGCACACGCTGGTCGGCGCGGGGGCCGCCGAGGGCGCCGTCGACGCGTCCAACATGCTCAAGCCGGCGCTGGCGCGCGGCGAGCTGCAGTGCGTGGGTGCCTCGACGCTGAACGAGTACCGTAAGTACATCGAGAAGGACGGCGCGCTGGAGCGTCGCTTCCAGACCGTGATCGTCGACCCGCCGACGGTGGACGAGACGATCGAGATCCTCAAGGGGCTCCGCAAGCGCTACGAGGAGCACCACCGGGTGATCATCCCGGACGAGACGCTGGACGCCGCGGCCAAGCTGTCGGAGCGGTACATCACCGACCGCTTCCTGCCCGACAAGGCGATCGACGTCATCGACGAGGCCGGCGCGCGCGCACGGCTGGCGACTCAGGTGCCGCCGCCCGAAGTCGCCGCCCTCAAGAGCAAGCTCGAGCACATCAACGGCGACAAGGAAAACGCGGTCCGCGACCAGAACTTCGAGCGCGCCGCCGCGCTGCGCGATCAGGAGCGCGAGCTGCAGGCCGAAATCCGCCGCAAGCACGAGGCGTGGGAGAAGGAGCGCCAGACGCACCGGCCCACGATCAACGAGGAAGGCGTCGCCTTCATCGTGTCGCGCTGGACCGGTATCCCGGTGACGCGGCTGCAGGAGGCCGAAACGGCGCGGTTGCTCCGCATGGAACAGGAGATGCATCAGACCGTCGTCGGCCAGGACGAGGCGATCGCGGTGATCTCGCGCGCCATCCGGCGCAGCCGGGCGGGGCTCAAGGATCCCAAGCGGCCGATCGGCTCATTCATCTTCTCCGGCCCGACCGGTGTGGGCAAGACGGAGCTGGCTCGCGCGCTCGCGCGCTTCCTGTTCGCCGACGCGAATTCGCTCATCCGCGTGGACATGTCGGAGTACATGGAGAAGTTCTCGGTGAGCCGCCTCATCGGCGCGCCCCCGGGCTACGTCGGCTACGAGGATTCCGGCACCCTGACCAAGTCGGTGCGGCGGAAACCCTACTCGGTCGTACTGCTCGACGAGATCGAGAAGGCGCATCCCGACGTGTTCAACATCCTGCTGCAGGTGCTCGACGAGGGACACCTCACTGACAACTACGGTCGCGTGATCGACTTCAAGAACACGGTGGTCATCATGACCTCCAACGTCGGCGCGCGCGACATGGTCAAGGGGAAGGCGCTGGGCTTCTCCCAGCCCGATACGCGGGCGACGTTCGAGAAGATGGCGGAGAAGGTCAAGGAGGAGATCAACAAGACCTTCAATCCCGAGTTCTTGAACCGGCTGGACGACGTCATTGTGTTCCACCCGCTCACGCGGGAACACATCGCGCAGATCGTGGTCATCCTCCTGCGGGAGGTGCAGAAGCGCCTCGGCGAGGAAGAGTTGACGCTCCGCTTGACGCCCGCGGGGTCGGACTTCCTCGTGGACCGCGGGTTCGACGAGCACTTTGGTGCGCGCCCGCTGAAGCGCGCGATACAGAAGTACGTCGAGGATCCGCTCTCCGAGAAGATCCTGGTCGGCGAGTTCGCGCGGGGCGACGAGATCGAGGTGGACGTGGCCCCCGACAAGGAACGGTTGGCGTTCCGCGCGCTCTCCGGCTCGAAGGCGTGATTCGCAAGCTTCCCGTCGTCATTTCGCTGGCTTCGGTCGTGGTCGCCCCGCGCGCCATGCGCGCGCAGGGGGAAGCCGCCGTGGCTCCCGATTCCATCGTCGTCCTGGGCTTGCGGCGCGTGGACCGCAAACAGGTGCTCGAGCAGAGCGGCCTGAGCCCCGGCCGCCCGCTCGGCTACCGCGACGTCCAACGCGCCATCCAGGCCCTCTACGGCACCGGTCAGTTCGCGGACGTGCGCGTGGCGCAGGACACGGGGCAGGGGCGCCAGCTCCTCGTGATCCGCGTGCACGAGCGCCCGATCCTCCTGAAGTGGGCGGTGCGCGGCGTGGACAAGGTGTCCGAAGGCAGCGTACGCGACAAGGCGCAGCTGGCGGAAGGCCGGCCGCTCGACCCCGCGGCCGTCGCCCGAGCCCGCGGCCGCATCGACTCGCTGTACCGGGCGCAGGGGTTCTACCTCGCGCAGGTGAAGGTCATCGACGTCTACGAGGACGACTCGGCCCGCGTCCGGGTCATCTTCGACATCGACGAAGGCCACCGGGTGGCCGTGTCGCGAGTGGAGCTCGCGGGGAACACGCATCTCCCGACCGCCGAGCTGGTGGACCAGATGAAGACCCGGCCCGAGGGGTTCTGGTGGTTCCGCTCGGGTGAGTACGACGACGAAAAAGTGCGGGAAGACCTGCAGGAGCGGCTCCCCAAGCACTACGGTGACCGCGGCTACGTGGATTTCCAGGTGCTCGACGACACGCTGGTCGTCAACGACACGACCGGCAAGGCGACGCTGCGCGTGCAGATGAGCGAAGGCGAGGCGTATCGCGTTGGCACCTTCGAGATCGTGGGCAACCGGCGCTTCTCCACGGAGGATCTGCAGCAGCTCTACCCGTTCAAGGGTGGTGACCACAGCGGGTTCCTCGGCCTGGGGGGAGCCGCGCAGGGGCCGGTCTACTTCAACCAGGCGCACTGGGACGACGCCACGCAGGGGCTCCGGACCCTCTACTACAATAACGGCTACATCTACGTCAACATCCGTTCCGAGGTCATCCGACGCCGGGGGGCCGACGGCCAGCCGGTGGTGGACCTGCGTTGGTCCATCAACGAAGGCCAGCCGGCCATCGTGAACAAGATCGAGATCGCGGGGAACGACGTGACCCACGAGCGCGTCATCCGCGAGGCGATCGTGCTACTCCCGGGCGACGTGTTCCGCCAGGACGCGCTCCTTCACTCGTACCAGAACATCTCGAACCTCGGCTTCTTCCAGCAGCCGCTGCCGTTTCCCGACACCCGTCCCGCCAACGATCAAGGCGACATCGACGTCATCTTTCGGGTGACGGAAAAGCACACCGGCAACATCAACTTCGGCGCCTCGGTCGGGCAGGGGACCGGCGTCGGCGGCTTCCTCGGGCTCGACGAGCCGAACCTGTTCGGGCAGGGGAAGAAGGGCCACTTCCAGTGGCAGTTCGGCAAGAACATCAGTGACTTTGCCATCACCTACACCGATCCCGCCATTCGAGAGTCTCGCATCTCGGGAACGCTCGACCTGCACAACAGCCGACTGCGGTACACGATTGCGGACCTCGGCACGGTGCACCGCCGCGGCGGCAGCCTCCAGCTCGGATTCCCGGTTTTCAACGACCGCTACACCCGACTGTTCGTTTCCTACGGGATCGACGAGCAGACATTCATCGGCGGGAGCATCACCACCGCCGCGCTGACCTGCCAGAACTGCGTCCGGTCGACCCTTGGAATGTCGCTGCTGCGCGATACGCGCATCGACCTACCGTTCCCGACCGCGGGCACCATGCATTCGATCGGCATTTCGCAATCGGGTGGCCCGCTCGGGGGCTCCGGTGATTTCCAGCGGCTCGACCTCGAAGGCCGGTGGTATGCCCCCGTCGGCCAGCTGGGCGGCTCGACCAACTCGGCACCTATCAAGTTGGTCATGGGCCTTTCGACGCGATCGGGGTTCGTGTTCGGATACTCCCCCTTCTTCGACCAGCTCTTCACGATGGGCGGCGTACAGTACGGCATTCCGCTGCGCGGCTATGACGAGTTTTCCATCACCCCGCACGGCTATGCTCCCGCGGCGTCCAATCAGGCGACCGCCGCGTCGTTCGGGCAGGCGTACCTGGCGATGACCGGTGAGTTCGGGGTGCGACTCTCGCAGATGTTCTACATGTCGGCGTTCATCGATGCCGGCAACGTGTGGGCGACTGCTGGTCAGTTCGACCCGACCCGGTTGTTCCGCGGCGCGGGTGTCGGCATGAGCATCATTTCGCCGCTGGGACCGATCGGCATCGACCTCGCATACGGCTTCGACCGTACGGATGCCTTCGGGAATCCCGATCCGGGGTTCAAGCTGCACTTCAAGCTGGGCAACTTCTTCTGATCGGCCGTTTTCTTTTCGGGGGGATCGTTATGGCGCGTGCGGCAACGGTGTTGGCGATGATCGGCCTTGCGGTGGCCCTACCGGCGGTGAGCCGGGCGCAGGCGAAAGCGCAGGCGCAGGCCGGGGGCGGGGGAGCCGGACAGCCGGCCCTCAAGATTGCGTTCATCAGCTCGCAGCAGATTCTCGAGCAAACGCCGGGCTATGCGGCGGCCGAGTCCACGTTCAAGAAGGAGTATCAGGGCTTTCAAGACGAAGCCCAGAAGCTCCGCCAGCAGTTCGACTCCGCCGTCCAGACGTTCGAGAAGCAGTCGATCGCGCTTTCATCGGCGGCCAAGGCGGCGAAGCAGAAGGAGCTCCAGCAGCTGCAGCAGCGCCTGGAGCAACGCTCGAACGAGCTGCAGGACAAGAGCCAGCAGCGTCAACGCGAGCTGATTCAGCCGATCCAGGCACGCGTCAACGCCGTCATTCAGGGACTGCGCGCCGAGGGCAACTACGCCTTGATCTTTGACGCCGACTCGCCCACGAACAACATCGTCGCCGCCGATCCGAGTCTCGACATCACACCCAGGGTCGTTGAGCGGCTGAAGCAGGCGAAGTAGGCGGGCCCCCTCCCCCCCCTCCCCCCTCCTCCCCTCTCCGCTCTTTCTCCGTGCGCGTTCGGCGCATCACTGCCCGCGAGATCGCAGCCCTCACCAACGGGCAGCTCGTCGGATCGCCGGACGTGGTCGCGTCGGGCGTCGCGCCGTTGGACCGGGCCGGTCCCGAGGATCTGTCGTTTCTTGCCGCGAGGCGCTATCTCCAGTATTTTCAACGCTCTAGCGCCGCGATCGTGCTCTGCAAGGCGGACCTCGTGCCGCCCGACTCGGCGGGGCCTGCCTGTCGCGTCGTCGTGCGCGACCCGCACGAGGCGCTGCTCGCCGTCGTCCCCGTGCTCTACCCGGAGCCGGCTTGGGAGCCGGGCGTGCATCGCACGGCGGTGATCGGACAGGGCGTCGTTTGGCAGGAGCCCGTTGCGATCGGACCGTACGCGGTGCTCGGCCGGGACGTCCGCCTCGGCCGCAACGTGCGGATTGCCGCGGGTGTGGTCCTGGGAGACGGCGTGCAGCTGGGGGACGACGTAGAGGTCATGCCCCACGTGGTGTGTTACAGCGGCACGATCGTGGGAAGCCGGGTGATCCTGCACGCGGGCGTGCGGCTGGGCGCGGATGGGTTCGGCTACATCCCGGGCAAGAACGGCGCGGCGCCACGGAAGATTCCTCAGGTGGGGCGCTGTATCATCGGGGACGACGTCGAGATCGGAGCCAATACGACCATTGACCGGGGCAGCGTGGACGACACGGTGATCGGCCCGGGCACGAAGATCGACAACCTCGTGCAGATCGGCCACAACTGCCGCATCGGCGCGCGCTGCCTCATCGCGGGGCAGGCGGGTATCGCGGGGAGCACGTACGTCGAGGACGACGTGTTTCTCGCGGGCCAGGCGGGTCTCGCCGACCACGTCACGATCGGGCGGGGCGCGCGCGTCACCGTGCAGGGAGGCGTGATCGGCGACATCGCCGCGGGGGCGACGGTGTCGGGGTATCCCGCCCGTGCCCACCGGGAGTTCCTGCGGGCCCAGGGCGCGTTGTATCGGCTCGCGCTCATCGTGGACGATCTCGAGGCGCTGGTGCGCCGGGCTGACGACGCTGAGCGCTAGGCGCGGCATCCGCACCACGGCGGTCGTCTCGGGGACGGGACTTCACACCGGTGCCCGCACCGAGGCGACCTTCCTGCCCGCGCCGGCGGGCCAGGGGGTCGTATTCCGGCGAGTGGACCTCGCCGGAAAGCCCCAGGTCCCGGCGCTCTTGTCCGAAGTGGAGGCAGTCGAGCGGCGCACGGCCATCGGCAAAGGAGAGTCCACGATCCATACCGTGGAGCACCTCCTGGCCGCGGTGGCGGCGCACGAGATCGACGACCTCACGGTCGAGCTGTCCGGACCGGAGCCGCCCATCCTCGACGGCAGCGTCCAGCCGTACTTCGAGGCGCTGACGCGTGCCGGTCCGACGGAGACGAGCGGCGAGGCGCTCGTCCTCGTGGTGCCTGCGCCGTTCACGGTGAGCGACGGCGACTCGAGCTACGTGGTGGCGCCCGCGAAGGAACTGCGACTCACGGTGACGATCGAGTGGCCGCATCCCCTGATCGGACGCCAGGCGGCGAGCTTCACGGTGACTCCCCAGGCGTTCGCGAAAGAGCTCGCCCCCGCGCGGACGTTCGGGTTCACGAGCGAGGTGGCGGCGCTCCAGGCCAAAGGGCTGATCAAGGGCGCGTCGAGCGCCAACGCGATCGTGCTGGACGAGCGCGGGCTGGCGAACGGCGGGGAGCTCCGGTGGCCCGACGAGTTCGTGCGTCACAAGGCCGCCGACATCCTCGGCGACCTCGCGCTCACCGGCGCGCGCGTGCGCGCCCACATCGTCGCGACGCGGCCGTCGCATGCCGGCAACATCGCCCTGGCGCGCGCTCTGGCGCGGGCGGCGCGGCGCGAGGGGCCGCCCAAGATGGACATCGGGCGGATCATGGAAGTCCTGCCGCACCGCTACCCGTTCCTGCTGGTGGACCGGATCATCGAGATCGAGGGGCAGCAGCGGATCGTCGGCATCAAGAACGTCACGATCAACGAGCCGTTCTTCCAGGGCCACTTCCCCGGCCATCCGATCATGCCCGGGGTGCTCATCATCGAGGCGATGGCGCAGGTGGGCGGGATGTTGCTGATGAGCTTCTTCGAGGGACAGAACGTCGAGGACAAGGTCGTGTACTTCATGTCGATGGACAACGTGAAGTTTCGCCGGCCGGTCATCCCGGGCGATCAGATCCGGTTCGAGCTCGAGATGGTCCAGTTCCGCGGCAAGACGTGCAAGATGAAGGGGGTCGGGTACGTGGACGGCCAGATGGTGGCGGAGGCAGAGATGATGGCGTCGGTGGTGGACCGGTGATCCACCGGACGGCCCTGGTCGATCCCACGGCTGCCGTCTCGAGCGACGTCACGATCGGCCCGTACGCGATCATCGGCCCGCGGGTCACCATCGGCGAGCGCTGTCACATCGCGGCCCACGCGGTGCTGGAGCGCAACGTCAAGCTCGGTACCGGCGTCCGCATCGGGTACGGCAGCGTGCTGGGCAACGACCCCCAGGATCTGAAGTACAAGGGAGAAGACACCTGGGTCGAAGTGGGCGATGCCACGGTGATCCGGGAGTACTGCACGATCAACCGCGGGACGCAGGCGACGGGAAAGACGTCCGTGGGGCAGCGCTGCTTCCTGATGTCGTACGTGCACCTCGCGCACGATTGTCACATCGCCAACGACGTGATCATCGCGAACGCCGTCCAGATGGCGGGACACGTGACGATCGAAGACCGCGCGATCATCTCGGGACTCGTGCCGATCCATCAGTTCGTGCGGATCGGGACCTTTTCGTTCGTCGGGGGTGGGTCGCGCGTGAACCAGGACGTGCCGCCCTATACCAAGGCTGTGGGCAATCCGGTCCACCTGTACGGGCTCAACTCCGTGGGCCTGCAGCGCGCCGGGTTCGCCCCCGACGTGAAGCTCGCGCTGAAGCGCGCCTACCGGCTGCTGTTCAATTCCGACATGACGGTGAGCCAGGGGATTGCCAAGGCCCGTGCCGAGCTGCCGCAGATACCCGAAGTAGAGAATTTTCTCAAGTTCATCGAAGGATCGCAGCGGGGAGTGTTGGTGTGAGCACGGCGCCGGTGCGGGTGGGGGTCATCGGCACCGGAGCGCTCGGGTTTCACCACGCGCGGCTGTTGCGGCGCATGCCGGGGATCACGTTCGCCGGCATCTACGACAACAACTCCGCGCGCGCCGCCGAGGTCGCGGCGCAGCTCGAGACGGTCGCACATCCGGCCCTCGCGCCGCTGCTCGATGGAGTGGACGCCGTGACCGTTGCGGTTCCCACGCCCGCACACGCCGAGGTCGGGACCGCGGTGCTTGAGCGTGGCATCGCGCTGCTCATGGAGAAGCCGCTCGCCGATACAGTCGTGGCGGCGGAGGATCTGGTGCGCCGCGCCACCGCGCGCGGCGTCGTGCTCCAGGTCGGCCACGTCGAGCGGTTCAACCGCGCCGTGCGGGCGGCGGCACCGTACCTGGACGAACCCCGGTTTCTGCAGATCGACCGGCTGGCGCCGTTCCAGCCGCGCGGCACCGACGTGGCCGTGATCCTCGATCTCATGATTCACGACCTCGATCTGGTTCTCGAGCTCGTGCGCTCGGACGTGGTGGACGTTCGGGCGACCGGGGTGCCGTTGCTCACGACGCACGTGGACATCGCCAACGCGCGGATCGAGTTCGCCAACGGCGCCATCGCGAACGTGACGGCCAGTCGCGTGTCGCGCGAGCGTACGCGGAAGCTCCGGATGTTTCAGCCGAACGGCTACTTCTCGCTCGACCTCGCGCAGGGCAGCGGCGACTACTACCGGCTCAAGGCCGGCTGGCAGAGTCTCGGCGCCACGTCGCTCGAGCAGATCGTGGAGCACGTGCGGCTCGACGCGCCGGAGGCGGAACCCTTGAAACTCGAGCTGGAAAGCTTCCTGCGCGCGGTGCGCGGGGAAGAAGAAGTCGTCGTGTCGGGTGCCGCCGGGGCGCATGCTCTGGCCCTCGCCTTTCGGATCGCCGACGCGGTCCAGGCCTCGCCCCTCGCAGCCGCGCGGCCGTGAGTGCCGTTCCAACTCTTCCCGGCAAGTCCGCGGCGCGTTTGGCGACTGCAGTTGGAACGGCGTGAGCCGCGCCCCGCGCATCTACATCTCGGCGGGCGAGCCGTCGGGGGACGCGCACGCCGCCGCCGTCGTGACCGCCTTGAAGCGCCGGGTCCCGGCCGTCACCGTCGAGGCGTTTGGCGGGCCCGAGCTGGCGGCGGCGGGTGCGGTGGTGCTGGACCGCATGGAGCGCTTCTCCGTGGTGGGATTCGTGGAAGCGCTGTGGAAGGTTCCTGCCCACCTGCGCTTGCTGGGGCGGGTGCGCGCCGCCTTCAAGGCCGGACGCTACGATCTCGCGATCCTCGTCGACTATCCCGGCTATCACCTGCGCGTGGCGGCGGAAGCCGCCGCTCTGGGCATTCCGGTCCTGTACTACATCGCGCCCCAGATGTGGGCCTGGGCGCCGGGCCGGGTGCGCAAATTGACCGCGGTGCGCCGGCTCGCCGTCATCCTCCCCTTCGAGGAGGCGTTCTTTCGCGACCACGGCGTGGCGGCCACGTTCGTCGGGCATCCGCTGAAAGATCGCCCGGCGCCGCCACCCCGTGCCGAGGCCAGGCGCATGCTCGGACTCGACAGCCAACGTCCGGTACTCGGACTGTTCCCGGGGAGTCGCGCCCTGGAGGTGAAGCGGCTCTGGCCCGCGTTCCGCGACGCGGCGACGCGAGTGCGTCAGGCGCGCCCCGACGTCCAAGTCGTCGCGGCGGGAACGCCGCACGCCCACTACCCCGACGCGGGCGCGATTCACCTGCACGTCGGGGATCCCCTGGCAGTATTCGCCGCCGCCGATGCCGGACTCTGCAAGTCGGGGACGACGACGCTGGAAGCCGCGCTCGCCGACGTTCCCATGGTCATCGCCTACCGGCTCAACCCGGTTTCCTTCGCCATCGCCATCCGGATGCTGCGGGTCCCCCACGTCGGCCTGGTGAACCTGATCGCCGAGCGCGACGTGAGTGCCGAGCTGCTGCAGGACGCGGTGACTCCCGGTGCGTTGGCCGACGCCGTGCTTCCGCTGCTCGACCCCGAGAGTGTCGCCGCCCGGCGCCAGCGGGAAGGGCTCGCCCTCGTGCGGCAGCGCTTAGGGTCGCCCGGCGCAGCCGACCGCGTCGCCGCCCTCGCGCTCGAGTTGTGCGCAGGAGGGGGGAGGGCAGCGTGAAACTCGGGCGCGCCGAGCCGTTCGTGGCGGCCGTCATCGCAGGTCTGGTGCGTC
>Ga0209159_1001167_pt1 | contig 20952 bp, 17 predicted proteins | sample GraSoiAngelo_144_FD_185901 | JGI IMG/M metagenome (GOLD analysis project Ga0209159, IMG submission 185901) | Grasslands soil microbial communities from the Angelo Coastal Reserve, California, USA - 14_1009_02_40cm (SPAdes) (version 2) | ecosystem: Environmental > Terrestrial > Soil > Grasslands ...
AGCGGGTCTTAGAGGTCCATCACGACCCGATCCCACTCGAGCCGCCGCGACGCGGATGGGCGTACGGCTCGGTCCAGACCCTCCAGCCCGGCGGGTCAGTCACGCCGCTTGCCGTCGCGGCGGTCCCCATCTCCATCGCCGACCTCCTGCCGTAGCCCCGGGCGCGCTAGAAGGTGACCGGGAGAGTCTCGAGCCCGCGCAGGGTGGACGACGCCCGCCAGGTCGGAGTGCCGGCGAGCGCCAGGTTTGGCATCCGGCGCAGGAGCGTCCCCAGTGCGATCTGTCCTTCCACGCGCGCCAGCGGAGCGCCGAGGCAGAAGTGGATGCCGAAGCCGAACGCGACGTGGCGGTTGTCGCGACGGCCGATGTCCAGGCGGTCCGGATCGGTGAAGTGGGCCGGGTCGCGATTGGCTGCGCCGATGGCGGCGACGACCGTCGAGCCCTTCGCGATCGTCTGGCCGTCGATCACGACGTCGGTGTTCGTGATGCGCGCCGTCCGTTGCACCGGGCTGTCGTAGCGCAGCAGCTCCTCGACCGCGCTCTGAAGCAACGTCGAGTCCGTACGGAGGCGCGCGAGCTCAGCCGGGTTGCGGAGCAAGGCCAGCAGCCCGTTGCCGATCAGATTCACCGTCGTCTCGTGGCCCGCGATGAAGAGCAGCACGCAGGTGGCCAGCAGCTCACCTTCCGTCAGCTTGTCGCCCTGCTCCTCCGCCGCGATCAGCAAGCTCAAGAGATCTTCGCGCGGCTGCCGCCGGCGCTCGGGCAGCAGCCTTCGGAAATACTCACCGAGCTCGCGCCGCGCGGCTCTTCCACGTGTCACGATCTCGGCGTCGGTGGGCAGGCCGATGGCGTCCAGGCTCTGGGCGACGTCGGCCGACCACCGACGGATGGCGCCCTGATCCTCGGTGGGCACACCGAGCATCTCGCAGATCACCGTGACCGGAAGCGGATACGCGAGATCCGCGATGACGTCCATCCGCCCCGCACCCTGGACGCGGTCGAGCACGCGATGACGATGTCCTGGATGTGGCTCCGCATGTTCTCGATGACCTTCGGCGTGAACGCCTTGCTCACGAGGGCGCGGAGGCGTGTGTGATCGGGCGGGTCGCGGAACAGCATCGACCGGGGGAGGCGGCCTGCCTCCGTGTCGCCACCGTAGACCGCGGCGAGCAGCTGCTCGAACCCGTCGCGCCCGAAGCGCCCGTCGCGGAGGACCATGACGACGTCGTCGTACCGGGTGAGCACCCAGAGTCCGGTCGGAGCCTGGTACACGGGCGCGCTGGAGCGAAGGCGGTGATAGAAGGGATAGGGGTCGGCGTGGAACTCGGGCAGGAGCGGATTGAAGAGTTCCTGGTGAGACGCCATGTTGGACTCCCCTCGCGCGCAACGTTATCATTCTGGCGCTGGCCAAGCACGAGCGGCGGAGGATGGTATGGCCTATGACCTGCTGATCAGGAACGGGATGATCGTCGACGGCACCGGGTTCTCGCGCTACCAGGCCGATGTCGCGATCCAGGACGGAACGATCGCGGAGATCGGCCGCGTTCGCGGCGCGGCCACCCGGACGATCGATGCCGAGGGATTGTTCGTCGCTCCCGGCATCATCGACCTCCACACCCACTACGACGTTCAGCCGTTCTGGGACCGGCTCTGCACGTCCTCCGTCTGGCACGGCGTGACCACGGTCCTGACCGGCAACTGCGGCCTGACGCTGGCGCCGCTGCGTCCCGAGCACCGTGAGGCGATGCTGGCCACGTTCTGTTGCGTCGAGGATCTGCCCGTGCGGTCGCTCAGCGCCGTGCTGCCCTGGACGTGGGAGAGCTTCGACCAGTTCATGAAGGCGATCGACATCGGACTCGGCGTCAACATGATGCCGCTGGTCGGCCACAATCCCCTCCGCCTGTCGGTGATGGACAAGGCGGCCTGGGACCGTCCGGCCACCGCCGATGAGATCGCGCAGATGCAGGACCTCCTGCGCGTCGCCCTGGAAGAAGGGGCCTGGGGCTGGAGCACGACGGTCTCGCCGACTCACGCCGGGCCGAAAGGCGAGCCGGTCCCGACGCGGCTCGCGGCTAACGACGAGCGCGTGGCGCTCGGCCGCACGCTCGGCGAGTTCAATCGCGGGATCATCGAGATCCTTCCTCCCGGCGCCGGCCAGCCCGACGACGCCGACCGCCAGCACCTGCTCGACGTCGCCCGCGCGAGCGGCCGCCCCGTCTTCTTCCTCGGCTTCGACGCCAGCGCTCGCGCGTTCGTCGAAGACGCCACCCGTGGCGGCGCCCAGCTCTACAACCTGCTCCGAGCCATTCCCTTCAATCCGCGGTTCACGCTGAAGAAGACGACGTTCTTCGCCAACCTCGACGTGTGGGACGTCGTGATGGCCAAGCCCTTCGACGAGAAGATGGCGCTGCTGACCAATCCCGAGAAGCGCACCGAGCTGCGCGAGATGGCGCGGGAGCGCCAGCGCCGCCGGCCCGGCGTGCCCGGGCGCTTCATCAAGTGGCAGTCGATCATCGTCAGCAAGGTCGCCCTCGAGAAGAACCGCGCGCTCGTGGGACGGACGCTCACCGAGCTGGCCGAGTCTCACGGCAAGCACGTGGCGGACATGATCCTGGACCTCGCCGTCGAGGAGAGGCTCGAGACCGAGTTCCTCCTGCAGTCGCGCTCACGGGAAGAGGACGTCGAGCTGGCCGAGTACGTGAAGACGGGCCACGCGATTCCTTCGCAGACGGACGCCGGCGCCCACCTCAACACCAACTTCTGCACCGCGGGCGAGTCGAGCTACGTGCTGGGCGAGTGGGTGCGCGAGCGCCAGCTCCTGACGCTCGAGGACGCCATCCGGCGCTTCACCTTCCAGCCGGCCAGCATCATGGGCCTGCCCGACCGCGGCCTCGTACGCGAGGGTATGGTGGCCGACCTCATGGTTTTCGACCTCGCCCGCATCGGCGTGAAGGAGGACGAGATCACGCGCGACGGCCCGAACGGGTCGCCGCGTCGCGTCCAGCGCGCCGACGGCGTACACCACGTGATCGTGGGCGGCGAGATGGTGATGGACCACGGCGAGCACACCGGCGCGCTTCCCGGTCGCGTCCTTCGCGCCCCGCGGCGCTGACGGGGGAGGAGACGATGCGCTACCGTCGGATCTCCGCCGATTGCCACATCGATTTTCCCTGGCTGCCCGCCGACCTGTTCACGGCGAACGCCTCGTCCGCGATGAAGGACCGGATGCCGTACGTGGTCGAAGGCCCCGACGGGCCCTACTGGACCACGAAGAAGGGCGCCGGCCTCGGCCTCGTCGGTGGCCTCGGCTCGTCCGGGCAGAAGTACGTGCCCGGGCAGAACCAGCGCGTGGACGTGATGGCGTCCACCGGCCTCTTCGCCGACGGCCGCAAGGGCATTCGGCGCCCGGCCGATCCCGAGCTCAGGATTGCCGACATGGAGCGTGACGGCGTGGACGCCGAGGTCATGTTCGGTATCCTCGGCGCGGCCACGCGGCTCGCCGACCACGAGGCGGCTCCGGAGATGTTCAGGATCTACAACGACTGGCTCGTGGACTTCTGCGGCCATCATCCCGACCGTCAGGTCGGGCTCGCGTGCCTGCCCTACGGCGACATCGAGGCTGCCGTGGCCGAGGCGTACCGCGTCGCCAAGCGTGGGCTGCGCGGGCTCGAGCTCTCGTGCTCGTGGGAGATGGAGCCCATGTGGCATCCGATGTGGGAGCCGCTGTGGCGCGCGGTGAACGACGTGAATCTCCCGCTCCACTTCCACACGTTCCCGTCGCTGCCTCAGAGCGTACGGGACCGCCAGACCGGGCTGACCCGGCGTGCCGCATTCTTCACCAGCGTGGCCGGCTTCCAGATGAACCTCGTCAACATCCTGGCCGCCGTCATCGGCGCCGGCGTCCTCGAGCGCTACCCGAACATCCGCATCTCGTTCGGCGAGAGCGGTATCGGCTGGATCCCGTACGCGCTCGACCGGATGGACTTCGAGTGGGAGGACCGCTTCCGCGACCTCGGATTGAAGATGCGGCCCAGCGAATACTGGCGCCGTCAGTGCAAGGCGACGTTCCAGTTCGATCCGATCGGCACCAAGCTCATCGATGACATTGGCGTCGAGACGCTGATGTGGGGCTCCGACTACCCGCATCCCGACGGTGTCTGGCCGCAGTCGTCGAAGTACATCGCCGAACAATTCGGCCACCTGCCCCCGGACGTCGTCTCCAAGATCACCTGCGAGAACGCCGGCAAGTTCTACGGGCTGATCAACTAGGAGACGAGGTTTCATGGCCCACAAGGGGATGAAGTTCGGAATCTTCCTCGCGCCGTTCCACCGCCTCGGCGAGAACCCGACGCTGGCGCTCGGCCGCGACATGGAGCTGATCGAGTGGCTCGACTATCTCGGCTACGACGAAGTCTGGATCGGCGAGCACCACTCGGCCGGCTGGGAGCTGATCGCCTCCCCCGAGATCTTCATCGCCGCCGCCGCCGAGCGCACGAAGCACATCATGCTCGGCTCGGGCGTGACGAGCCTGCCGTACCACCATCCCTTCCTCGTCGCCCAGCGCTTCGTCCAGCTCGACCACATGACACGCGGCCGCGCCATGCTCGGCTGCGGCCCGGGCGCGCTCGTGTCCGACGCCTACATGATGGGGATCGAGCCGGTGACCCAGCGCCCGAGGATGGACGAGGCGCTCGACGCGATCATGCTGCTCCTCGAGGGCGCCGAGCCGGTGACGCTCAAGACCGACTGGTTCGAGATGCGCCAGGCGCGACTGCACCTGACGCCGTACACCGAGCCCCACTTCCCGATCGCCGTGGCGAGCGTGATGACACCGTCCGGCGTGATCGCCGCAGGCCGGCACGGCCTCGGCGTGCTGTCACTGGGCGCCGGGATACCCGGCGGCCCCGAGGCCCTGGCCAACCAGTGGAAGATCGGCGAGGAGACCGCCGCGCGGCACGGCAAGACGATGGACCGGAAGAACTGGAAGCTCGTCGTCAACGTCCACGTGGCCGAGGACGATGAAGAAGCGCTGCGTCAGGTCAAGCGTGCCGAGCGGCATGAGACCATCACGTATTTCGAGGAAACACTTGGCCGCCCGCCCGGTCGCTCGGACGACCCGTTGACCGAGGGCGTGAAGATGGGCACGACGCTCGTCGGCTCGGTGGAGACCGTGGTGTGCGGCATCGAGCACCTGTGGCGGCTGAGCGATGGCGGCTTCGGCGGCGTGCTCTTCCGCGCCCACGAGTGGGCGAACCGCGAGCAGACGTTGAAGAGCTACGAGCTGTTCGCGCGCTACGTGATGCCGCGCTTCCAGGGCTCGGGCGAAGCGCCGCGCGGCTCGAACGAGTGGGCGCGCGAGAACCGCAAGACGATCTTCAGCCCCAACGTGGAAGCCATCCGCCGCGCGTTCGTGAACGCCGGACGCGCCGTGCCCGAGGACTTCAGGCAGCGCACCTCCGGCGCCCGCGACGAGCATTTGCCCGGCACGACGCCCTGACGGTCAGATCACGCCGTCGGTCTTGAGCTTCTTCAGATCCTCCGTACCAAGCTTCAGCCACTCCTCGTAGATCTCGGCGTTGTGCTGGCCGAGGAGCGGTGCCGGCCGGATCTCGGTCTTCGACTTCGAGAGCTGCACGGGGTTGCCGGGCAGCGTGAACTCGCCCCAGCCAGGATGCTGGATCGTCTGCACCATCTCGCGGGCCTTCAGGTGCGGGTCGGACAGCACTTCGTTCGGCGTGAGGCACGCGCCGGTCGGCACGCCGGCCGCGCCCAGCTCGTTCATCACCTCGTGCTTGGTCCGCGTCGTCGTCCAGCGCTCGATGAGCGCGTTGACCTCGTCCTTGTGGGCGGCGCGCCACTTCGGGTCCGACCACTCCGGATTGCCGACGAGATCCGCGCGGCCGATGACGCGCAGCAACGAGTCCCACATGTGCGGGCGAACGGGCTGGGCGTAGATGTACGCGTAGTCGTCGGGCCCGCCCGGCTTGCACCGGTAGATGCCCGACGGTGACGTGTTGGCGATCTCGTTGCCCCGGCGCGGCTCGAACTCGCCGCCGGCGTACGCCAGCCGCATCGCGATGCGACAGAGATTCGCCACGGCATCCTGCATCGACACCTCGACGCGCTGACCCACGCCCGACGCTTGCCGCTGCCACAGCGCGGCCATCACGCCGAACGCCGCGTGGATCCCGGTGCCGGAGTCACCGATGGTCGGGCCCGGCTTGAGCGGGGGCGAGCCCGGGAAGCCGGTCACGCACATGGCGCCGCCGGTGGCCTGCGCGATCATGTCAAACGCCTTGTAGCTGGCGTAGGGGCCGTACGTGCCGAAGCCCTTGACCGAGAGGTAGATCAGGCGCGGATTGAGCTTCGCGAGCGCGTCGTAGCCGAGGCCGTTCTTCTCCAGCGCGCCCGGGGCCTGATTCTCGGCGACCACGTCAGCCTGCTTGACCATCTCGAAGAACATGGCCTTGCCCTGCGGATGCTTCAGGTTGAGCGTCACGCTCTTCTTGTTCGAGTTGAGCAGGATGAAGTAGCTGCTGTCGACACCCGGCTTCTCGGCCCGGCCGTACCGTCCGGGCTCACCTCGGCCAGGCTCCTCGACCTTGATGACCTCGGCGCCGAGCCACGCGAGCATCTGCGTGCACGACGTCCCCGCCTCGAACTGGGTCAGATCCAGCACACGAATGCCGTTGAGTGCCTTGCTCATCGCGTCACGTCCCGTCTCTCAGAGGTGGATGGGGCGCCGAGCGCCGAGCGCACGGCGGGCAAGATCTCGCGCGCGACGCGCGCCATGTAACCGCGCTCGGGATCGTCCGGGAATGTCGGGTTGGGAACCGGGTGGAGGACCACGTGATCGAACGTCACCGGAGCCGAGCGGATCACGTCGAGGAGCTGCGCGATGATCTCCACCGGGCCACCGCGCAGACAGAACGCATCGGCGGCGGTCTTGGGCAGGAAATCGACGACCCGGCCACTGGCCACCAGGTCCGTCGCGTGGTGGAAGTCGGGCCAGACCTTGTGATCGTGCTTGAGCCGCTCCGGATCCGGCCCCGTCCAGGCCAGGCCCGGACCGTCGAACAGCATCGGCGAGTACTCGTAGTAGCCGGCGGCCATGGACTTGCCCATGACCAGCGCGCGCCCCGGATCGTCGACGAACACGGTGTGGAACACGGCGCCGACCCGAACCTTCGACGGATCGCGTCCGGCCTCGGCGGCGCCCGCGCGGATGGCGTCGATGGACCGTTCGATGTTCGTGCGATGTGTGCCCACGCGGATGAAGACGCCGTCGGCCACGGCGCCGGCCATCCGCAGCGTGCGCGGGCCGCCCGCGGCGATCCAGATCGGGACGGGCCGATGATGCGGTAGCCGCGCGGGCCGCGCCGCCCCGACCTCCACGTCCTGACCGTCGAGGAGCGACCGCATCAGCCGCGTGCTCTCCTCGAGCTCCTTGATGCGCGCCGGGCGGAGCCCGGCCAGGCGGACGGCGGTGTCGCCGATGCCCCAGCCGAGCACGACACGGCCCGGGGCCAGCTCGTCGATCGTCGCGATCGACGACGCGGTGACGGTGGGGTGCCGGTTCATCGGATTCGCCAGCAGCGTGCCGAGCGTGATGCGCTCGGTCGCTCGCGCGGCGGACGCCAGCAGCACGTAGGTGTCGCGACGCCGGAGCTGGGAGTCGGGCTGCCAGGCGGCGTCCCACCCGAGCATCTCGCAGCGCCGCACGTCCGCGGCGAAGGCGTCCACGGAGCGGGCGTCGAAGCGGTTCAGGCCGAAGCGCGGGATCGCCACGCGCTCAGGCCTTGTCCAGCGTCCGCTTGATCTCGGTCTCGGCCCAGAGGATCGCCTCCTTGGGCTTGCTGGCGTTCGTGACGACCTTCGCGAACATGTTCGGGATGATGTAGCTGTTCGTCACGAGCTGGATGCGCTCGTCGGGCGGCGCCGGCCAGCCGTAGAGATGAGAGTACTGGGCGATGGTCTTGAGCGGCTCGTACTTCGGGTCGATGTTCCACACGGCGTGGTTCTCCATGTCGCGCCACACCGGGTGGTTGTAGTTGTCGCCCGACATGATCCACTCGTGATACTGCGCGGGCTCGAAGAACCAGCGCAAGAATTCCTTGGCGAGATCGACGTTCTTGCTGAACTTCCAGGCGGCGAGGCTCCGTGGCACGCCGACCGTGTGACGCCCGCCCGGTCCCGCCGGGGACGAGTGGAACCCCGTCACCTTGGCCACCGGCATCTGCTTTTCCTTGGCGACCACGTAATGGCTGATCGGGTTGTGGATCCAGGAGCCTTTGCCGGAGTTGAGCCACTGGTTGTTGGAGGCGTTGTCCCACGAGAGCACGGACGGATCCATCGCGTCGTTGTAGAGCGCCCGCACGTAGTCGACGACGATCTCGGTCGCCTTGGAATTGATCGTGATGGTCTTGCCGTCCTCGGCGACGTCGCGGGCTCCGTACGACCAGAGGATCGAGTACAGCGTGCTGACCGAGTCGGTCGTCTGGCTGATGGCGAAGCCCACCGGGTGGCCGAGCTTCTTCAGCTTCTGCCCGGCCCGCAGCAGGTCCTCCCACGTGTCCGGGGCTTTCTCGCCGACCTGCTCGAACAGGTCGATCCGATGGCTGCCTGGAAACGAGATGAAGAGGTAGGGGACCGCGAGCCACTGGCCCCGGATGTAGGCGTGCTCCCTGGCGAACGAGTACCACTCGCCGTGCTTGCGGGCCAGATCGGTGCAGATGTCGGAGACGTCGACGAGGCCGGGCGCGAAGAGCCAGGGATAGTGCATCTCGAGGCTGATGATGTCGTGGCCGGACCGCGACATGAGCTGCGAGGAGAGCTTGGCCGACATCTGAACGCTCTGGATGTGGTCGATGCGGACCGACGCGCCGGCGAGCTTCGCGAACCGCTTGCCCAGCTCGGCGAGCTTCACGTCCGAGGTGGGGGCATAGTTCACCGCGGTGAGGAGCGACAGCTCTCGGGCCGCCCACGCTGCCGGCGGCTGCCCTGCGAGCAATCCAGCCAGTCCAGCGAGCGCTCGCCCACTGCTTCGGAGGAAGTGCCGCCGTCCCACTCTCTGTGTGCGATCCATGCCGCACCTCCTGGCTCGCCGCGATGGGGAATGCTACATAGTGGGACCGCCGTGATCAACCTCGCCCTCGGGCTGCTCCTGCTCGCCGTCGGGGGAGCGGCGACGACCGTGTCGGCCGCGTGCAGCGCCAGCGACGTTCCCGCCGATGCTCCGGCCGCGCTCGTATTCTCCGGCGGCGGCGCCAAGGGCGCGTGGGAGGCGGGCGTCGCCGCCTCGCTGATCGAGCGGGGCGTGCCGGTTCGCGCGGTGGCCGGGTCGTCGTCCGGTGCGCTCAACGCCGTCATGGTGGCCGACGGCAGGATCGATCGCCTGGAAGCGCTCTGGCGCTCGCTCACCCGTGAGCGGGTGTACTCGCTGCGCCCGTCCGTGTTCTTTGCCGGGTTGCTGCCGGGCTGGCTGACCGCGCTCACGCTCAGCCACACGACGTCGCTCCTCGATCCGGCGCCGCTGCGCGAGCTGCTCGCCGAGGCGATCGATCTCGAGCGCGTCCGGGCCTCACCGCTGCGCCTCGTCGTCGTGACGACCGACCTCGCCCGCCGCGAAGCCCGACTCTTCGACAACCAGACGATCACCCACGACGCCCTCCTGGCCACGGTGGCCGTGCCGGGACTGTTTCCACCGGTCGAGGTGGACGGTGCGCCGCTGGTCGACGGTGGCCTCGTCGCTCGCGCGCCGATCCTGGAAGCGCTCGCCACCGGCGTTCCCGTGCAGCGCGCGATCGTCACGCTCAGCTACGCGCCCGCCGACCGGCCGCGGCCCTCGCGACGACTGCGCGAGGTCTTCGAGGACGCCTTCGAGACGCTGATGGTCCATCAGATCCGGCGTGACGCCGAGCTGGGGCGTCTGCGGCATCGCGTCGACGTGCAGGTGATCGAACCGTCGGCGCCGCTGTTGCTGCGGCCGCTGGACTTCGAGAGCGGCGATCTGAGCGAAGCGCTCGCCCGTGGCCGGGCCGACGGCGTGCGCTGTCTCGACGCCTGGTCGGGCCGTCGCTGAGCGAGGCGAGATGAAGTGGACGACTGCCCTTGTCGCTGGTACATAGATACCGTGCGGGCGCCTGTGGAGAATCGATGAGCGGTGGTGTGCGTGACGATTCGGCAACGCTCGGGCTAGCCTGATGCGCTGGCGCACGAGCCCCACGAGCCCGGCCCTGACGCCCCTGCAAAAGTTTTCCCTGGTCACGCTCATCTCGGTGGTCGCCGTGACTGTCGTCGCCTGCGGCCTCGGGGGCTGGCTGCTCGTCCGGCACCTGGTCGCCCACGACGCGGCGCTGGCTGGTGACCTGGCGCGGCTGCTCCTCACGCGCAGCCTGCCTGCCTCGCTCTTCTTCCCGACCGCGGCGGCGGATCCTTCGCTCTATGCGCGAACGATGAACGATATCGCGGCGGCGGACGACGTCGTCCGCGTCGTGCTGTACGACGCTCAGGCGCGGGTTCTCTGGTCGGACGACACCGCGCTGATCGGGCGGCGCTTCGCTCACGACAATGAGCTTCGCGGCGCTCTTGGCGGGGAAATCGAAGCCAAGATCATTCGACCCGGGAAGGAAGAGCACGAAGGCTTGCGCTCGTTCGCGCGCATCGAGGAGATCTATCTCCCCGTGCGCTATGCAAGGGACGGGCCGGTGGTGGCCGTTCTCGAAATCTATCGATACCCGCCGGCATTCTTCGCAGTCATCGATCGGGCACTCACGGCCGTCTGGCTGCTGGGTGGTGGTGGCGGTTTCGTCCTCTATGCGGCGCTCTTCGCGATGGCGCGCCTCGGCCTCGTGGAGGTTGGGCCGGGGATGGGCGTCGTAGGTGTCGAGCGCCGCGCCGAGCGTCGGCGATCCGAAGAGGCGCTCCGCCGCATGAACCAGACGCTGGAGGAGGAGACCAAGCGGCTGGCGCACGAGGTCCACGACGAGGCTGGCCAGCTCATCGCCACGGCGCAGCTCGCGTTGGCCGACGTCGCCCTCGAGATGCCGGCCTCGAGCCGCGAGGGCGTCGCGAAAGTGAGCCGCGTGCTCGACGAGGTCGCCGACCAGCTGCGACGCCTGGCCCACGAGCTTCGTCCGACCGTGCTGGACGATCTCGGGCTCCTTTCGGCCCTCGAGTTCCTCTCCCAGGGTGTGATCAAGCGCACGGGGCTGGACGTCCGCGTCGAGGGCTCCACCGCCGGACGTCTCGATCCGATCATCGAGACCACGCTCTATCGCGTCGTCCAGGAGGCCGTGCTCAACGTCGTCAAGCACGCCCGGGCGCGAAGCGTGATCATCCGGGTCGAGCACGGACCGACCCACATCCGGTGCTCGATCCGGGATGACGGCGTCGGGTTCGACGCCGGGGGTCAGCCCAAGGGCCCGAGGGGCCTGGGATTGCTGGGCATCGGTCATCGCGTCGAGACCCTGGGCGGAAGGCTCGAGATCCGCACGCGGCTTGGCCAGGGGACGACGCTGGTCGTTGGCATCCCGGTTTCCTGAACGACCGGCATGACAACGCGTGTCATGCTCGTCGACGATCACGCGATCGTCCGCCAGGGCCTGACGGCGCTGCTCGAGCGTGAAGGTTTCGCCATCGTTGGGCAGGCCGCCGACGGAATGCAGGCAATCCAGCTCGCCAAGGAGCTGCGTCCCGAGGTCGTCATCGTCGACTTCGGCATGCCGATCCTGAACGGACTGGGCGCGGCACGGGCCATCCACGAGGCGTTGCCCACGACGAAGCTGGTCCTGTTGACGATGCACACCGATGAACAATACGTGCTGGAGGGACTGCGCGCGGGGATCCGAGGCTTCGTCCTGAAGACCCAGGCGGCCGCGGACCTCGTCCGCGCGATCCGCGACGTGCAAGCAGGCGCGGTCTATCTCGGTCCCGGCATGGGGAAGGCCGTCGTCGATGCCTACCTGAGCGGAACGGCCGCGCCGGTCGACCATCTCACCCCGCGCGAGTGCCAGGTCTTGCAGCTCGTGGCCGAAGGCAAGACCACGAAGGAGATCGCCCACGTCCTCGGCGTCGGGGTCAAGACCGCCGAGTCGCATCGGACCCACCTCATGGACAAGCTCGAGATTCATGACACCGCGGGCCTGGTCCGGTACGCCATCCGGAAGGGCTTCGTCCAGCTTTAATCTCCGCTGGCCGGCGCGCGCCTCCGGTAATTTCCCCCCTTCGAATCAGGTATTCACCGGATTTCCTGACCGGCGGCTGCGGGCGTACCGAGTCAGAAATACAGGGGTGGTGCGCCGTGCGCACTGTCCTCCGCCTGGGAAGGAGCCAACCCATGTTGACCCGGCGCGGAAACACGTCAGTCGCGGAAACACGCTAGCGATAGCAAGACTCCTGTCCACATCCACTGACACTGCAGCGGTGACGAACCGCACTCCCAGAGCGCTGCGGTTACATGACGCGGCGCGGAAACACGTCAGGCGCGGAAACACGTTAGCGATAGCAAGACTCCTGTCCACATCCACTGACGATGCAGCGGTGACGAACCGCACTCCCGGAGCGCTGCGGTTGCATGACGCGGCGGCCGAGGGCGTTCAGTGTCAGCGGTGAGGCTCGGCTCGTCTCAGGGCAATGGACTCGTTCACCAGTAGCAGCCCAGTTGCCACGGCAAGGTGGCGATCAACCTCATCTACACCAGCTGCAAGGATGAGTGCCCGCTCGAGACGGCGCGGCTGGTCCAGGTCCAGCAGTTGCTCGGCGACCGGGTCGGCCGCGACATCTTCTTCTACTCGATCAGCATCGATCCCACGCGGGATACGCCCGCCGTGCTCAAGGCCTATGCCGAGAAGTTCCACGTCGGGCTCGGCTGGCTGTTTCTTACGGGGAAGGAGGACGACATCAAAGGCGTCGCCAAAAAGCTGGGGTTGTCTCGCCGTGGCGACGTGCTGAGCCGGGACGGGCACCGTCCGAGCCTCATGATCGGCGACGAGGCGGGCGGCCAGTGGATGCGCAACTCCGCCGTCGACAATCCTCGGTTTCTCGCCACGACGATCGGCACTTTCTTTGGGTGGACGAGCCGTCAGCCGGTGAAGAGTTATGCCGAAGTCTCCGCGAGCCCCATGCCCACCAAGCAGGAATACCTGTTTCAGAGCCGATGTGGCGCCTGCCACACCATCGGCAACGGTGACCGGGTGGGGCCAGATCTCGCCGGTGTTACGAGGCGACGGGACCGCGCGTGGCTCGGCCGCTACCTGGCCGAGCCGGATCGGATGCGAGCCGAGGGCGATCCGATCGCCACGGCCCTGTTCAAGAAGTACAACGGCGTCCCGATGCCGAACCTGCGCCTGTCCAGCATCGAGATCGCCGCCCTGCTGTCGTACCTGGAGCTGCACGGCGCCGCCGCTCGAGAACTGACGCGGCAGGAGTCCATTCCCGCTCGATAAAATCTAAAACCCGGTCATCCGCGCCTGGGTTTCGACCTCCTGGAATTTCCCTCCTTCGACTCAGGGATTCACCTGATCGTGACCGCCCGTTCCTCGGCGTACTTGAAGAGATTGTCGCTTCTTCAATCAGTTCTAAGCCGAACAAATGCCACAAGGAGAGACGTGAATGTACCTTCCAGGGAAAGCGTCAAGAGCGCGAGTGAGGGAAGCGGAGAACGCCCGGCGAAACCGGGCGGAGATTCTGAAGGCGTGGTCGCAAGGACAAGTGTCGCGTCGCGACCTGATCAAGATGGGACTCTTCACGGCCGGCGGCGCGTTGACCTTCAAGAACGGCCTGAGCCCATTCGCACCGAGCGCATACGGAGCCGTCCCGACCGGCCTCCCGCGCAGCCCGCTGTTCAACGTCCAGGCGTTCACTCAGCCCATGCCCCGCTTCGATGTCCTACCCCGTAATCCGGTGTCGGCGTTGAATCCGGCGCCGTTGGCCCAGGTTGACGAAACCAAGCGGCATCTTCTCGACCCTCGGCTGGAGGGGGTGCGGCCTCGCGACACTGGTCCCAACGAAGGCCGCCCGCCCGGGCCGATCTGGGCTCACCAGGAGTTCACCCGGTTTGCTCCCGTGATCTCCATCGAGGCCACGCAAGAAGGGGCCAAGGCCAACACCGTGTACAAGCCCGGCGTCACGTCGAATTTCAACTCCGGCATCAACGCCGCCGCGTCCTTTCGTCCCACCTTTCACCCGGGCCTGCCCGACCAGGGCCCATTGGCGTTGTGGACGTTCAACGGGACCTTACCGCCCAAGCTGATGCAGGTCCGCTACGGCGATCCCGTCCTCTTCCGCCACCGCAACCTCCTGCCGTTCGACGTCACCCAGAACGGGGGCTTCGGGCGGCACACGATCTCGATCCACGAGCACAACGGGCATCACGGGGCGGAGAACGACGGCTTCACGGGTGCCTTCTTCTTCCCGGGCCAGTTCTACGACTACCACTATCCGATCGTGCTGGCCGGGTGGAGGACCATTAACCCCAACGCCACCGATCCCAAGGCCGGCGGCCCCAACGACGCCGGCGGCATCACCAAGGTCCCGGGCGACTGGCACGAGACCATGAGCACCCACTGGTTTCACGACCACATGTTCAGCTTCACGGCCCAGAACGTCTACAAGGGCATGGCCGGGATGTTCAACATCTACAGCGCGCTCGATCGCGGCAACGAGACGATCAACGACGGCGTGAACCTCCGGCTGCCCAGTGGCAAGCTCAAGTCGTGGGGCAACCTCGAGTACGACATCAACCTCATGCTGGCCGACAAGGCGTGGGATGCCCATGGCCAGCTGGCCATGGACATCTTCGACTTCGACGGGTTCCTGGGCGACCAGATGACGGTGAACCTCGCCTACAAGCCGTTCTTCGAAGTCGAGCAGCGGAAGTATCGCTTCCGCATCCTGAACGGCGCCGTGTCGCGCTTCTTCAAGATCAGCCTGAGCGACGGCTCGCCGATGATCCAGATCGCCAACGACGGCAACCTGTTGCCGAGCCCGGTGGTGGTGACCCAGCTGGACCAGCAGGGCATCGCCGAGCGCTACGACGTTGTCATCGACTTCTCCCGCTACAAGATCGGAGACAAAGTCTCGATGGTAAACCTGCTCGAGCACCAGGACGGCACGAGGCCCAGACGCACCGTCTCGCTGGCTGTGGCGCTCGCGGGCACCTCGCCCGATCCGTGCGTCGGTAAGTTCCTCGAGTTCCGGATCGTCCGCGGCCCGACCGGCGGCAGTGATCCCAGCCAGGTGCCCGCCGTGATGATCCCGAACCCGGATCTCTCGAACGTGCCGGTGGCCCGGCAGCGGACCTTCGTGTTCGACGAGGACGCCAGGCAGACGACCAACGACCCTGTCACGTCGTTCCGTGGCCCGTGGGGCATCGGGACGTCGGAAGACGATGCGCTGGCTGCGGACTTCGGGCGAATCTCGGCAGCGCCACGATATGGCACTCGCGAGATCTGGACCCTGATCAACGAGGAGGATGACTGGGATCACCCGATCCACATCCACTTCGAGGAGGGCCAGATCCTCGCCCGCAACGGCAGCGCCAGCAACGTGCCGGCATGGGAGAAGGGGCGCAAGGACGTCTATCGTCTCCGCCCGGAGGGACGCGTCACCATCACGATGCAGTTCCGAGACTTTGGCGGGATGTTCATGGAGCACTGCCACAACACCACGCACGAAGACAACGCGATGCTATTGCGGTGGGAGATCGACGACAACGGAGCGCCGTTCCTACGGCCGCTGCCGACGCCCATTCCGAAGCCGCAGGGCGTCACCTTCGAACCGCCGACCCAAATCCTCAAGAACGCCTTCTGAGATGGCGCAGGGAGGCTTCCACATGGAGATGCATCGACCGGTGTTCGCTCCTATCGTCGTATCGCTGCTCGTCGCGATGCTCGGCGGTCTGCTCGGGGACTCTCGGCCTGCCCGCGCCGATTCCTCCGTTGCCGTCGCGGTCTTCGGCACGGTGGACGGGGCGCCCGAGCGCGTGTACGTGTCCGGCGTGGCTCAGATCACCAGCAGGTTGATGAAGACGGGCGCAAAGTTCAACCATCCACGCAGTGTGATGTTGTCCATCGATCTCCACAGCGTGTCCGGCCAGGGGCTTTCGACCGGCGCGACGTACGTCACTGAAAGCCAGGAGGAGGTGCTGAGGCCGCTCGTTGCCTCCGATCAGGTCGAGATCACGTTTCCGCTGTACTCGGAAGGACTCGGGGGATTGACATCGGCTCGCGCGGGCCTCGCGTCGTTCACGCTGACCTTCGACGTCGGCACCGGCGCGCTGACCGGCGGGACCGCGACGATCAGCACGCCGTAGCGTCGTGAACGAGGGCCGGCGAGCTGCCCACCTGCGTGGCTCGCCGGCTCTCCCCCATGATTCGGCCGGACTGGGAGGACTGAATACCGTGTGTGAGAAGAGTTGGTCGTACATCACGGCGTCGGTAGTGCTCGTTAGTGCCGTCGCGTTTCTGTACGTCGGCCAGGCCGTGGCCGGCAGCCCCTGGGGCGCCGACTATTTTCCAAACGTCCCACTCATCACGCAGGACGGGGTGACCGTCCACTTCTACGACGATCTGCTCAAGGGTAAGAAGGTGGCCATCAACCTCATCTACACCAGTTGCAAGGACGAGTGTCCGCTCGAGACAGCGCGGCTCGTCCAGGTGCAGCAGGTTCTCGGCAGCCGGGTGGGCAAGGACGTTTTCTTCTACTCGATCAGCATCGATCCCGCCCGAGATACGCCCGCCGTGCTCAAGGCCTATGCCGAGAAGTTCCACGTCGGGCCCGGCTGGCTGTTTCTCACGGGAAAGGAGGACGACATCAAGCTCGTGGCCAAGAAGCTGGGGTTGTCCCGCCGCCGCGACGCGCTGACCCGAGACGGGCACAGCGCCAGCCTCATGATCGGCGACGAGGCGGGCGGCCAGTGGATGCGCAACTCCGCCGTCGACAATCCCGCGTTTCTCGCCACGACGATCGGCACGTTCTTCGGGTGGACGAGCCGTCAGCCGGCGAAGAGCTATGCCGAAGTTTCCTCGAGCCGCATGCCCGAGAAACGGGAGTACTTTTTTCAGAGCCGATGCGGCGCCTGCCACACCATCGGAGATGGTGACAGGGTAGGGCCAGATCTCGCCGGCGTGACGAAGCGGCGGGACCGCGCGTGGCTTAGCCGCTATCTGGCCGAACCGGATCGAATGCGAGCCGAGGGCGATCCGATCGCCACGGCCCTGTTCGCGAAATACAACAACGTCCCGATGCCGAACCTGCGCCTGTCCGGCATCGAGGTGGCTGGGCTGCTATCGTATCTGGAGGCACAGGGCGGCGGTGGCCGCGGATCGCAGCAGGAGGCCGCTCCCGTGCGCTAGGCGCCATCGTTCCGGCTCCGGGAATTTCCCCCCTTCGAATCAGGTATTCACCTGATCGTTCCAGCGTGATCGGGGGCGTACTCCATTTGTCCACAGCGTCTCGCGTCACGGCAGTTCCGAGCGCTCGAAAAGGGGAACGCCATGCTGATCCGGCGCGGAAATAGTCTCGCGGAGACCGCGAGAAAGAATCGTCAAGAGATCATCGCGGCCGGCCTGAGTCGGCGCGACATGTTCAAGCTCGGGCTCCTGACGAGCGCGGGGTACCTCGTCGCCAAGAAGGGCCTGAGTGCGCGCGTCTCATCTGCGGATTCAGACGCCCGTGCCGGTGAGCGCGCTGAGCCCGACTCCGTCGGTGAACCCGGTTGCGGGCGAAGGCCGGAAGATACCCCATCAGGCCTTCACCACGTTTCCCCCCAAGGTGTTCTACGGGGTGACCCAGAAGGCCGGGCAGGTGAGCGTATCTCCGAGCCTCCCGCTGCAGACCCTCTGGGGGTTCTCGATCGGCACGCCTGGCCAAATTAATCCCAAGACAGGCCAACCCTATCCGATCAGCGTTCCGGGGCCGCTCTACGTCGCGCACTACGGTCAGCCCGTTCTCGTGAGGAACTTCAATGCGCTGCCGCCCCGTGCTCAGAACGGCGGCTTCGGGCTTCCGTCGGTCACCACGCACCTGCACAACGGCCACACGCCGTCGGAGAGCGACGGCAACCCGATCGACTTCTTCGAGATCGGACAGTTCTACGACCAGCACTACCCGAACGCGCTGGCCGGATTCTCCGTCCAGCCCTTCGCGCCTACCGGCGACATCAACGAGGCGATGAGCACGCTCTGGTATCACGATCACCGCGTGGACTTCACCGCGCAGAACGTCTACAAGGGGCTGGCCGGGTTCTACCTCTTGTTCAACCAGTTCGACACGGGCGACGAGGCCACTGGGTTCCATCTTCCCAGTTTTCCAGCCTTCGACATGCCGATGATATTCGCCGACAAGTGCTTCGACCGGAGGACCGGTCTGCTCTTCTTCGACCTGTTCAACCTGGACGGTATCCTCGGCGACAAGTTCACCGTGAATGGAAAGATCCAGCCGGTGCTCCACGTCCAACCGCGCCGCTACCGCTTCCGCTGGCTGGACGGCGGGCCATCGAGGTTCTACCAGTTCTTCCTGACCGACCTGAATCACACGAGCGCCCACAACCTCTTCTGGCAGATCTCTAGCGACGGCAACCTGCTGCCCAACCCGGTCCAGGTCGAGAGCGTCCGGCTCTCCGTGGCCGAGCGCGCCGACGTGATCATCGATTTCAAGCCGTTCGCAGGCCGGACGATCTACCTCGAGAACCGCCTCGTGCAGACCGATGGCCGGGGCGCGATGGATCACGAAATCCGTGCCGCGGGCAACGGTGACCTCGTCCTTCAGATCGTTGTCGCCGGAGGCACCGTGGCGGATGGCAGCGTGGATCCGGCCACGAATCCGAAGTTCTACTCGCTGCCGAGCACCAGCGCGACGGATCCCACCCTGGTTCCGCGCGTCAAGCGGACGTTCGTCTTCTCCGACAGCGGCGGCGGCTGGCAGATCAACGAGCGGTTCTTCGACGGAAACCACCCCCGCTTCATCGTCCAGGAGAATACGATCGAGCAGTGGACACTGATCAACGACGGTGGCGAGTGGGAGCACCCCATCCACAGTCACCACGAGGAGTTCCAGGCCCTCACGATCAACGGTCGGCGGCCGGCCACCTCGCCCCTGGTCCAGATCGGCCGCCGCGACATGCTCAGGCTGGAAGCGGACGGCCAGGCGACGCTCTTCAGACGCTTCCGTGATTTCACGGGGAAGTATCCGCTGCACTGCCACAACACCATCCACGAGGACCACGCGATGATGCTGCGGTTCGACGTCGGGCCGATCGGGGACACCAAGCAGAGCCCGTAGGCAGACTCGGAGAAAGGAGCCATCGCCATGACTGCTATGACGAGACGCACGTGCCTGGCTCTCTCTGCGCTGGCGCCCATCGCGGTGGGAGCGCTCACCCAACCATCTCGAAGCGACGACAACGTGTCGTCGCGGGAGGTCCTCCGAGACCGCTACTTTCCCAATCTTGTTCTCACCACCCATGAAGGTCGCTCGGTGCGCTTCTACGACGATCTGATCAAGGACAAGATCGTCACCCTCAACTTCTTCTACACGCAGTGCGAGGACGGGCGCTGCCCCATGGCCACGGCGAACCTCGTGCGCGTGCAGAAGCTCTTGAAGGACCGTGTGGGCCGGGACATCTTCATGTATTCGTTCACCCTCACGCCCGAGCACGACACACCGGCGGTGCTCAAACGATACGCCAAGGCGTACGGCGTCGGGCCGGGATGGATGTTCCTGACCGGCAAGCCCGGCGACATGGAGCAACTCCGCCGGAAGCTCGGCTTCGCGTGGGCGAACCCGATCAGGGACGCGAGGAAGGCGAGCCATACCGGGACGCTGCGGTACGGCAACGAGCCGTTGCAGCTCTGGTCCGCCTGTCCGGCGTTGTCCAAGCCGGAGTGGATCGTGGAGTCGATGTCCTGGCTCGACGGCCCGAAGGAGCCACGGGTGAGCTGAGTCGCGCGGGAGACGTGACGCTTGTCGAGGATTATCGCCGGCCGAGAACGGTGAGAACCACGGCGGCTTGCTCGCGGACCCAGGGGTGAGCGTCGGAAAGCGCCCTGGCGACGGCGGCCGCAGCTCGTGAGTCCCCGATCACCCCGAGCGCACGCGCTGCACTCTCGCGAACGCGCGGGTTGGGGTCGCTCGTCAGTGCCTGAACGAGAGGATCCACGGCAGAAGCTTCCCACGTATTGCCCAGCGCTCTCGCCGCGGCGTCACGCACGAGCGCGCTGGAGTCCTGCTGGAGCGCCTGGACGAGAGGCCCCACCGCCGTCGCGCTCCACGTCTTGCCCAGCGCGCGCGCAGTCGCCTCTCGAACATCGAAGTCGGGATCCGCGACGAGGGCATCGCCCAAGGGACCCACGGCCTGCTCGCTTCTGAGCTTTTCGAGCGCCTTGACGGCACTCAAGCGCACGGTCGCGTCGTCAGCCTCCGCAAGCGCCTGCGCCAGTGGCCCCACGTTGGTCACGTCGTACGTCCGCCCAAGCGTCGCCGCGGCGCGCTTTTGTGAAACCGTGTTCCGGTCGTCGAGCAGGTCCTTCGTGGCGTCTGCGGCGAGCCGACGCCTGGTGGTGGCGGAGATCGTCCCCGCTTCCGCCTCACGCACCGCCGCCGGTGCTGAGCTCACGCTGCTGCTGGCGCCTGGATACACGTGGATCTCGCTCAATCGCGCCTGTGGCGCCCGCGCGCTTGCCTGTCGGGTTTCCGCGCGTGCCTCTGAGTAGACGAACACGGCATTCGTCGTCCTCAGAATGCGTCGCAGGGCCTCCTCGAGCGGGGCGTCACGAAACGTGACGGTGACCATCTCATCGAGCGGCGCGTGAAGAAAGATCTGGATTCCACCCTGGCGGGCGATCGTCTGCACGAGCGCGGGAAGAGCTGTTTCAACGATCACCGCTGTGACGCGGCCCTCGCGGACTTCGATCGGCTGCGCGCCCCGAGCGACGAGCGCCAGCGCCTCGGCGC